>Ga0233424_10000611_pt1 | contig 42051 bp, 40 predicted proteins | sample Watercolumn_Towu_FD_181011 | JGI IMG/M metagenome (GOLD analysis project Ga0233424, IMG submission 181011) | Freshwater microbial communities from Lake Towuti, South Sulawesi, Indonesia - Watercolumn_Towuti2014_125_MG | ecosystem: Environmental > Aquatic > Freshwater > Lake | place: Indonesia...
CCACGCGGCCGCCTCGGGCGTCGCCGGCTTCGATCCCGAGGCGGCCGCGTGGCAGGTGGCGCTCGAGTTCCTCACGGGCTACGTCGTGGAGTACTCGCTGTCCGTCGACAACATCTTCGTGTTCCTGCTGATCCTGCGCTACTTCGCCGTGCCGCGCGCGCACCAGCACCGCGTGCTGTTCTACGGCATCCTGGGCGCGCTCCTGTTCCGCGCGATCTTCATCGCGCTCGGCTCCGTGCTGATGCAGTTCCACTGGGTCATCTGGGTCTTCGGCGGCTTCCTCGTCGTCACCGGCATCCGGATGGCGCTGCAGCCCGAGGAATCGGTCGATCCGGAGCGCACGATCGTCGTCCGCCTGGTGCGCCGCTTCGTCCCGGTGATGGGCTATCGCGGGCAGAGCTTCCTGGTCCGGCAGGACGGCCGCCTCGCGGCGACGCCGCTGCTGATCGCGCTGCTGTGCCTCGAGATGAGCGACATCCTGTTCGCGGTCGATTCGGTGCCCGCGATCTTCGCGCTGACACGGGAGCCGTTCATCGTCTTCACGTCGAACGTGTTCGCCATCCTCGGCCTGCGCTCGATGTTCTTCATGCTCGGCGGCGCGATGGACCGCTTCCACTTGCTGCGCTACGGGCTGGCGACCGTCCTGGTGTTCGTGGGTCTGAAGATGGTGTGGCTGGACGCGTGGTACGGCGGCAAGTTCCCGATCGGGCCGTCGCTGGCGATCATCGGCGCCGTGCTCGGCGGCGCGGTCGTCCTCTCGCTGCTGCGTCCCAAGCACGGCGGCGTCGAGCGCGCGCACGACAAGCGCGCGGCGTCGTCGTCGCGCGCGTGATGCGGGGCGCGCCGGGTCAGGCGCGCTTGCGCGGGCGGCGGTGCGCGGAGAGCCCGCGCTCCCAGAGGTATTCCTTCTCGCCCATGTGCTTCGCGACCCAGCGGCCGAGCACGAAGAACGCGTCGCTCAGCCGGTTGACGTACTTCAGGTCCCACTCGTTGATCGTCTCTTCGCGCGAGAGCCGCAGCACCTGGCGCTCGAAGCGGCGGCACACCGTGCGCGCCTGGTGCATGAACGCGTTGATCCGGCCGCCGCCGGGCAGCGTGAAGGATTTGAGCGGCTCCAGGTCCTTCTGGCAGCGATCCATCAGCTCCTCGAGGCCCTTCACCTCGGCCTCGGTGAAGCGGAACATCCCTTCGTACTCCGCGCCCGGCGGCGTCGCCAGCTCGCTCCCGAGGTCGAAGAGCTGGTTCTGGATCTTCTTCAGCACGTCGTCGAGCCACCGGTGGTGCTCGCCCTCGGAGAGGCGCTCCTCGTTGAACGTGCGGATGATGCCGACGATCGAGTTCAGCTCGTCCATCGTCCCGTACGCTTCGATCCGCGGTGAATCCTTCGGGACACGCTTGCCGCCCACGAGGCCGGTCTCGCCCTTGTCGCCGGTGCGCGTGTAGACCCGCGTGATGCTGATCGTCATGAGCGGTATTCTACGTGAACCTGTGAAAGGCCGGGCCCCCGCCGTCCTCGCGATCATCGCCGCCACGCACTTCATCCACGACGGGTTCGCCGACGTCGTGTACGTGCTGCTCCCGCTGTGGGCCGCCGAGTTCTCGCTGAGCTTCGCGCAGGTCGGCGTCATCCGCTCCGCCTACTCGGGCGGCATGGCGCTGTTCCAGATCCCGGCGGGCCTGATCGCCGAGCGCACCGGCGAGCGCGGCGTCCTCGTCATCGGCACGCTCGTGACCGCGGCGGGCTTCGTGCTCGCCGGCGCCGCGGGCGGATTCCTCGCGCTGCTCCTCGCGCTCCTCGGCGCCGGGCTCGGCTCCGGCGTGCAGCATCCGCTCGGCTCGTCGATCGTGTCGAAGGCGTACGAGACCGGCGCGCGCCGCACCGCGCTCGGGACCTACAACTTCTCCGGCGATCTCGGCAAGGTCGCGGTCCCCGCGGTGGTGGCGCTGCTCGCGACGACGATCGGCTGGAGGACCGCCGCCGGCCTCTACGGCGCCGTCGGGCTCGTCGCCGCGCTCGTGATCTGGGTGGTCCTCTCCCGTCTCGACGTGGGCACGCGGCCCGAGCCGCGCGAGGACACGGGCGGCGCCCCCGAGGGCAGGGGCTGGGGCATCCAAGACCCGCGCGGATTCCAGGCGCTGACGGTGATCGGCATGATCGACAACGGGACGCGCTCGCCGTTCCTCACGTTCCTGCCGTTCGTCCTGCTGGCGAAGGGCGCGACGATGGCGGGCGTCGGCGGCGCGATGGCGCTCCTCTTCGCGGGCGGCGCCGTCGGAAAGTTCGCGTGCGGGGTGATGGCCGAGCGCGTCGGGATCATCCGCGCGGTCATCGTGACCGAGGCGATGACGACCGTCGGCATCCTCGCGGTGATCGCGGCGCCGCTGCACGCCGCCTACGTGGTGCTCGTCCCGCTCGGCATCGCGCTGAACGGCACGTCGTCCGTGCTCTACGGGACGGTCGCCGAGCTCGTCACGCCGGAGCGGCGCTCGCGCGCGTACGGGCTCTACTACACCGTGACGATCGCCACCTCCGCGCTCGCGCCGACGATCTACGGCGTCGTCAGCGACGCGATCGGCGTGCCCGCCACGCTCACCGTCGTCGGCTTGATGGTGCTGGTCACGATTCCCCTGTGTCTCGTCCTGCGCACCGCCGTCGCCGAGCCGGCGCGCGTGTAGCCTCAGTCCGCCGCCGGGCGGCGTGACCGCTCAGGTCAGATCGAAGGCGCGGCCGGCGCCGAGCCGGTAGGCGTAACGCGAGATGACGGCCGGGTCCGGATCGGCGCCGAGCCCGGGGCGATCGTCGGCATCGAGATGGCCGTCCACACAGCGCACCGGCGTCGCGAGCAGCGGCGCCTCCAGTGCCGCGCCGGGGAGCTCCACGTAGGGCACGCCGGGCGTCGCGATCGCGAAGTGCACGCTCGCCGCGAGCCCGGGCCCGTAGTAGAACGCGTGCGGCACGACCGTGACGTTCGCGCTCGCGGCGACGACGGCCACCTTCCGCATTTCCGAGAGCCCGCCGACCTTCGTGACGCTCGGCTGCGCGACGTCCATCGCGCCCGCCTCGAGCGCCGCGCGGAAGCCGAACGCCGTCGCCTCGTTCTCGCCGGACGCGATCGGGATCGGGCTCGCCGCGCGCACGCGCGCCAGCCCGCGGTAGTCCTCGGGGGGCCACAGCGGCTCCTCGAGCCACCGGAGGCCCGTCGGCTCGAGCCGCCGCGCCATCGCGACCGCCTCGTCGACGGTCCACGGGCAGTTCGTGTCGAGCATGATCTCGACGTCCCAGCCGACCGCGCTGCGCGCGACCGCGACCGATTCGACGTCCGTCTGGTGAAGCTTGATGGCGGTGAAGCGCTCCGACGCGAGCGCGGCCGCGACGAGCCCCACCTCGGAGGGGGTCGCGTAGCGCAGCATGCTCGCGTACGCGCGGACGCGCGGCTGCACGCGTCCGCCGAGGAGCCGGTAGACCGGCACGCCGAGCGTCTTGCCCGCGAGATCCCACAGCGCGAGGTCGACGCCCGCGAGCGCGAACATGCCGAGGCCGCGCCGTCCCCACACCATGAGCACGCGCTGGAGACGATCGAGATGCGCTTCGATGCGGGTCGGATCCTCGCCCACGAGCAACGGGCCCAGCGTCTCGTCGACGATGTTGCACACCGCCAGCGGCGCGCCGTACGCGAAGGCCTCGCCCCACCCGGTGAGCCCGTCGTCGGTGTCGACGCGCACGAGGATCTGCTTGGCGAGCGCGGGCTCCCACGGCGACGGTGGCGAGCCCGGACGGATCGGGATCGCGAGCGGAATCGCGCGAACGGACGTGATCTTCATGGACAATCGGCGGCCATGGGCCGTCAAGCTCCGGCGAAGGCGGGCGCGACTTCCTCCAGGAACCGGCGGAGCTGGCCCGCCTGGTCCCACGACGTGAGCCGCAGCGCCATGTGGCCGAGCCCGGCGGCGAAGTACGCGCGCAGCTCCTCGATGCAGCGCCGCGGCGGCCCCGCGACCGTCCAGCCCTCCACGAACGCCGGGCTGAACTTCGAGGAATAGTAGGTGTCGAGGAAGGTCTTGCTCTCCTCGAGCGCGGCCGCGCGGTCCTCGTTGATGTTGATGTTGTGATACAAGGCACTCCCGAGCGCCGCGGGATCGCGGCCTTCCTCGCGCGCCATCGCGGCCACGCGGCTCCACTGCTCGCGGAACTCGTCGGGGCTGAGCTTGTTGGTCATCCAGCCGTCCGCGAGCCGCGCGACGCGACGGAGCCCGCGCTCGACGGCGACGGACGACGCGCTGGCGCCGCCCTTCCACGTGAGGCCGGTCGGATTGCTCGCGATCCAGATCGGGCACGGCTGCTGGATCGGCGCCGGCTCGATCTTCACGTCCTTGAACTCGTAGAATTCGCCCTTGTGCGTGGCCGGCTTGCCGCCGAAGAGCGCGCGGAGGATCGCGATGCCTTCCTCCAGCCGCGCCACGCGCTCGCCGGAGCGGATGCCCATCGCGGCGTGCTCGCGCGCCTGCGCGGGGCTCATCTCGTCCGGGCCGCCGAGACAGACCGCGAGCCAGGCGCGGCCGCCGGAGAGCACGTCGAGGCTCGCCCACTGGTGGGCGAGCATCACGGGGTGACGGTGCACGAACGTCGCGAGGCAGCCGACCGCGAGCTTCATGCGCGAGGTCACGCCCGCGAGCGTCGAGAGCAGCGTCACCGACTCGAGACGCGGCTTCGCGAGCAGGCTGTCGCCCACCCAGAGCGTGTCGAACACGCCCGCGTTCTCGGCGGCGACCGAGATGTCGAAGAGGTCGCGCGCTTTGATGGCGCCGAGCACGACCGCGCGATTCGCGAGGATCAGGCCGAACGACATTTGACGGCCATGGGAGGTCAAGTCCATGGGTCCCTTCATCACGACGCCTGCAGGAGCTCGCTCATCCGGTTGAAGAACTGGTCGGCCATCATCTTCGACACGCCGCCGAGCATGCGCTGCCCGACGCCGGCGATGAGACCGCCGACCTGCACGTCCGCGTTGTAGACGACGCGCGTGCCGCCCGCGGTGTCGCTGAGCGTGATCGCGGTCTCGCCGCGCACGAAGCCCGGACCTCCGCTTCCTTCGACCGCCATGCGATACGAGTCCGGCGCTTTCTTGTCGAAGAGACGGACCTTCCCTTCGAACGTTCCCTTCACCGCGGCGACGCCCACCTTCATCGTCGCCTTGTATTCGTCTTCGCCGATGGCCTCGAGCTTCTCGCAGCCGGGAATCGCCTTGCGCAGCTGGTCGGGACTCAGAAACGCGTCCCACACGCGCTGGCGCGGCGCGGGGATTTCATGCGCACCCTCGATCTTCATCCCACCTGCCCTCCGTGCCCGCATTGTAAGCGCACTGCGGGGCACCCGCCTCGCGACGCCGTCATCCTTCCCGCGTCGTTTCTCCGATCGTCACGCTCGCGATGCGTGCCGGCGCCGCCGGCGTCGTCAGCGTGAGCGTCTGCCGCGCGCTGTCGACGCCTTCGATCGCGCCGAGCGCGAGCGAGCCGCCGGCCGCGTCGCGCACGCCGACGAGCGTGCCGACCACGAGCGCGTCGAGCGCGACCGCATCGCCGGCGACCGAACGCAGCGGCACGCGCGTCGCGTCGAGCGTGATCGCGCGGGCTTCGGCGAAGTAACGCGCGAGCACCGCTGCGCGATGCCGGCGCCGATCCGCGACGGTGCGCCGGCGCGTGCCGTGGACCGCCGGCAATCTCAGCACGAGTGGCCGGTCCGGCACGCCGCGCGCGGCCGGGCCGCGCTCACGCGCGACGATGCCGCGGAGAATGTGCTCGCACTCCTCGCCGGCCTGGATCGCGACGACCACGTCGGGATCCGTCGCGGCGATCTTGCGCTGCTTCACCGCGGCGGCGAATCCGCCCGCGATGAATCCCGAGGTGTCAACGACGACGCGATCGAAGCGGGCGCGCGCCACGCGCACGAGCTTCGCGGCCGCGCCGGCGACCTGCCACGGGTGGCGCCCGGGCGACGTGACGCCGACGAACTCGAACGCGACGGTCTCCGCGTCGCCGGGGCGCGTGAGCGGTCCCCGCACCGCGCCGAGCCCGACGGTCGCGGGCGGGCCGATCTCCGATTGCCCGACGTCGGCGTCGACGATCCCGACGTCGTGTCCCCGCTGACGGAGATGATTGGCCAGCCACGCGGTGAAGGTCGTCTTCCCGGCGTCCGCCGCGCCGATCACGAGCACGACCGGGGCTGCCGTGAGGTCGGGAAGACTCGCCGCCCACTCGGGCGGGACGCGCTCGTCGAGCGAGCCGCGCGGCTCGAGCGCCGTCGCGTCAGCTCAGCGTGGCGATCGCCTCACCCATGCGCCGGAGGCCTTCGCGGATCAGCTCGGCGCTCGTCGCGTACGAGAGCCGGATGTGCCGGTCGGATCCGAAGTCGGCGCCGGGAACGACCGCGACGCGGGCGGCGTCGAGCAGGAAGCCCGTGACGTCGCCGGAGCTCGCGAGCGGCGCCGCGCCCGCGGGACGGCGCCCGAAGAGCCCGGAGACGTCCGCGAACGCGTAGAACGCTCCCTTCGGTTTCACGCAGCGGACGCCAGGCAGCGCGTTCAGCCCGTCGACGATGAGGTGGCGGCGCCGGTCGAACTCGCCGGCCATCTTCGCGACCTCGTCCTGTGGACCGGTCAGCGCTTCGACGGCCGCCCACTGCGCGATCGACGACGGATTCGACGTCACCTGGCTCTGCACGTCGGTCATCGCCTTGATCAGCTCGCGCGGCCCCGCGGCGAGGCCGATGCGCCAGCCCGTCATCGCGTACGCCTTCGAGCATGTGTTGACGACGATCGTCCGCGCCTTCACCTCGGGACCGAACGAGGCGACGGAGACATGGCGTCCCTCGAACGTCAGCGCCTCGTAGCACTCGTCCGACACGAGCCAGAGGTTGCGCTCGACGGCGAGGCGGGCGACGGCCTCGAGCGCCGGCCGCGAGAACACCGCGCCCGTCGGATTGTTCGGGCTGTTGAGCACGATCAGCTTGGTCCGCGGCGTCACCGCCGCCGCGACCGTGCCGGCGTCGAGGTCGAAGCCCGTCGCCTCACGCGTCGCGACCGGCACCGGCACGCCGTCGAGCAGCCTCACCTGCTCGGGATACGACACCCAGTACGGGCTCGGCACGATCACCTCGTCGCCCGGGTCGAGCAGCGCGACCGCGATGTTGTAGAGCGTGTGCTTCGCGCCGCACGAGATCAGGATCTCCGCCGGCTCGTAGTCGAGGCCGTTGTCGCGCTTGAACTTCGCGCACGCCGCCGCGCGCAGCTCGGGGATGCCGCCGACCTCCGTGTACTTCGTCTGCCCGCGCCGCATCGCCTGGATCGCGGCCTCTTTCACGCGCTCGGGCGTGTCGAAGTCGGGCTCGCCGGCACCGAACGAGATGACGTCGATGCCGCGCCCCTTCATCTCCTTGGCCTTGGCCTGGACGGCGAGCGTGGCGGACGGGGCGAGCGTGGCGAGGCGCTTGGCAAGCATCGGCCGGAAATCCTCCACCGGGTGCGACCCGGACTACCTGGGCTGGAACTTGTCGGCCAGCCGCTTCTCGACGCCGGGCGGGACCATGCCGGTCACCGCGGAGCCGAAGCTGGCGACTTCCTTGATGAGGCGCGAGGAAATGTAGGTGTAGCGCTCGTGCGGCATCAGGAACACCGTCTCGACGGTGCTGCGGAGCTTGCGGTTCATGAGCGCCATCTGGAACTCGTACTCGAAGTCCGAGACCGCGCGGATCCCGCGGATGATGCAGTCGGCGCGCTCGCGCGCGACGAGGTCGATCGTGAGCCCGTCGAACGACACGATGCGGAGGTTCTGAAATCCCGTCGTCGCCTCGTCGATCATCTCCATCCGCTCGGCCACCGTGAAGAGCTGGCTCTTCGACGGGTTGCCGACGACCGCGACGATGACCTCGTCGAAGATGCGCAGGCTGCGCTCGATGAGGTCGAGGTGTCCGTTGTGGACGGGGTCGAACATGCCGGGGTAGACCGCGCGCTTGCCCATATCTTCCGCGAATTTAGCTGTCGGCTCGAAAGAAAGTCAAGGTCGTCTCCCCGAAGCGGCGCGTGCGGTAGGCGCGGAGCCGGCCGATGGCCTCGGGCGGCGGCTTCTTCGTGAGGTGCTGCGCGATCACGAGCGCGCCGGGCGCCACCACGGCGCTCGCGCCGAGCCGCTCGAGCGTCGGCATGACGAGATCCTCGTCGTAGGGCGGGTCGAGGAACACGACGTCGAAGCGCGCGCCGTCGCGTGCAAGCCGCTCGAGGGCCGCGCGGACGTCGAGCCGCTCCACGCGCACCCGCGCCGCGACGCCGAGCGTCTCGACGTTCGCGCGCAGCGCCGCGACCGCGCGCGCGTCGCGCTCGACGAACGTGGCGTGCGCGGCGCCGCGCGACAGCGCTTCGAGCCCGACGCCGCCGGCACCCGCGAAGAGATCGAGCAGGCGCGCGTCGGGCAGCTGCGGCATCAGCGTGTCCATGAGGGCGATGCGCACTTGATCCGCCGTGGGCCGCGTCGTGCTGCCCCGCGGGGTGACGAGCCGCTTTCCTTTGAGCGCGCCGGCGAGGACTCGCACGTCAGGCGGCGGTCGCGGTGGCGATCATCCGACGCTCGCCAGATCCAGCTTGCCGCGCCAGCGCGCGAGGAGCTGGCGGCGCAGCTCCGCGTGCTCGGGCGCGCGCAGCTCGCGGTCGCCCCCGACGATCGCCGCCGCTTCCTTGCGCGCGTCCTCGAGGATCGGCAGGTCGCGCGGGAGGCTCGCCGTGCGGAATTCCGGCAGCCCCGACTGGCGCGTCCCGAAGAACTCGCCGTGGCCGCGGAGCTCGAGGTCGACCTCGGCGATGCGGAAGCCGTCGTTCGTCTGCGTCATCGCGTCCACGCGCGTCCGCGCGTCCGCCGAAACGCTCGTGCTCGTGAGCAGGATGCAGTACGACTTCCACGGTCCGCGGCCCACACGCCCGCGGAGCTGGTGGAGCTGCGACAGGCCAAAGCGCTCGGCGTGCTCGATCAGCATCACCGACGCGTTGGGCACGTCGATGCCGACCTCGATGACGGTCGTGGAGACGAGCAGGTCGATCTCGCCCGCCTTGAAGCGCCGCATGACCTCGTCCTTCTGCTCGCTCGTGAGCCGTCCGTGGAGCAGGCCGACGCGCTGCTCACGGAACGGCCCGTCCTGGAGGTGGCGCGCCATGTCGGTCGCCGCCTTCACGTCGATCGCCTCGGATTCCTCGACGAGCGGGTACACGACGTACACCTGGCGGCCGCCGGCGATCTGGTCGCGCAGGAACTTGTAGATCTCCGAGCGCTTGCTCTCGGTGCGCGAGACCGTCTTCACGGGCTGGCGGCCCGGCGGCAATTCGTCGAGCACCGACACGTCGAGGTCGCCGTAGAGCGTGAGCGCGAGCGTGCGCGGGATCGGCGTCGCGGTCATCACCAGCAGGTCGGGCCGCTCGCCCTTGCCGCGCAGCCGCGCGCGCTGGTGCACGCCGAAGCGATGCTGCTCGTCGACCACCGCGAGCCCGAGGTTCTTGAACGCGACGCGCTCCTGCACGAGCGCATGGGTGCCGATCGCGCACGCGATCTCGCCCGACGCGAGCGCCGCGCGGCGTGCCGTGCGCTCCCTCGGTTTCAGCGCGGACGTCATGAGCGTCACCTCGACGCCGAGCGGCTCCAGCAGGCGCCGGAACGTCGCATAGTGCTGCTCCGCGAGGATCTCGGTGGGCGCCATCACGGCCGCCTGGTACCCGGCTTCGATCGCGGTGAGCACGGCGAGCGCGGCGACGATCGTCTTGCCCGAGCCGACGTCGCCCTGCAGCAGCCGGTGCATCGGATACGGCGAGGCCATGTCCTCGCGGATCTCGCGCCACACGCGCTCCTGCGCGCCCGTCAGCGCGAACGGCAGCGACTCGCGCAGGCGCCGCACGAGCGCGCCCGGCGGGCTCATCGCGATCCCGCGGCTGCGCGTCACGCGCGCGCGAAGGATGGCCAGCCCGACCTGGAGCAGGAAGAAGTCGTCGAACGCGAGGCGCCGCTGCGCGGCGGCGAGCGCGGCCTCGCTCTCGGGAAAGTGCGCGCTGCGCAGCGCGTCCGCGAGCGGCGGAAGCCGGCGGCGCTGGCGGATCGCCTCCGGAAGCATCTCGGCCACGTCGTGCGCGTGCGCCTCGACGAGGTTCCACATGAGCTTGCGCAACGGGCGCTGCGTGAGCCCCTCGGTCATCGAGTAGACGGGGACGAGCCGGCCCGTATGGAGCCGATCGTCCTCGCCGTCGCTCTCGACGATCTCGAAATCGTCCACCTTCAGCGTCAGCGCGCCATGGAACCGATCGACCTTGCCGTGCAGCACGAGCCGCTGTCCGCGCTCGAGCGTTTTCGCGAGCCAGCGCTGGCCCCACCAGATGGCGATGATCCGCGCGGTCGCGTCGGAGATCATCGCCTGCAGCGGCTGGCGCCCGTGACCGGGTGGCGGCGGGCTCACGCCGCCGACGGTGCCTTCGATCGTGACGACCGCGCCGGGCACGGCCGCGCGGATCGGCGTCATGCGCGTGCGGTCCTCGTGACGGTGCGGCACGAAGAAGAGCGCGTCCGCGACGGTGTGGAGCTCCTTGCGCGCGAGGTGCGCCGCGCGCTGCGGCCCGACACCCTTGACGAACTGCAGGGGCGTGTCGAGCCCCGGGGGCGCGGTTTGCCTGGTCGGAGGCACTATGCTAAGAGTTGAAGGCCCAATCGTTGTTCATCAGGAGCGCGCATGGCCCAGCGGTGCGATATCTGCGGTAAAGGTCCGTCGGTCGGTCACTCGGTCAGTCACGCCAACCGCCACACGAAGCGGCGCTGGCTGCCGAATCTCGTCTCGATTCGCGCGCTCGTTTCCGGCCGCGCGAAACGCGTGCGGGTGTGTACGAGCTGTCTGAAAGCCGGGAAGGTCACGAAGGTCATTTGACGGGCACGGACCGTCGAGGTCCAGAAGTCATTTGACCGCCACGGGCGGTCAACGTCCAACGGTCATTTGAGGCACAACCGGGAGGGGGCTTGCGCCCCCTCCCGACTGGTTGACGAGGCGGGAGGCCGCCACCCCCCGCCCTGACAGTCGCTGCGCTGCTTACTTCTTCTTCTTCTTGGCCGCCTTCTTCTTCGCCATGGAGGAAATCACCCCCTCCCTCTGGTGGAGTCACAACACGCCGCGCGATCGCGTCGTTACTTCTTCTTCTTCTTGCCGCCCTTCTTCTTCGCCATCGAAATTCACCTCCTTCCGTCGTGACGGCACGTGGCCGTCACATAGGTGTCGGGCCTCAGTAGCCCATCGCTTCGCGGCGCAGGTGCTCGGCGAGCTCACGCCCGCGCCGCTCGTAGTGGAGGAGATCGACGTAGAGCTGCGGCAGTCCCGCGACCTTGAGGCCGCCCTTTTCCATGACGCCGTCGAAGACGCCGGGGTCGTACGGCGTGACGAGATGCACGCCGGCTTCCGCTTCCGCGGCGGGCCGGAGCCCGAGCGCGCGCGCGATCGGCGCCGGATCGCCCTCGACGTAGCAGTGGATCGCGCTCAGGCGCTGCGACGCCGCGACGACGAGCGAGAGCCCTGACGCGAGCGTGAACGCGTAGCGGCGGTTTTCCGCGCCGAGCGCGCGCGCGATCTCCGCCATGAGCCGGCGGGTCACCCGCTCGGGCGCGGCGTACGACGCGATCTCGTTCGCGCGATACGTGTACGAGTCGCCCCACGCATCGAGCAGGTCGGCAGGCTTGCCGAGCGCGATCCGCTGCGTGCCGTCACGCTCGACCCAGCGCAGGTCCTCGAGACGCTTCACGACGTTGTGCGAGTGGCCGAGGCTCACGCCCGCGGCCTTCGCGAGCTCTTCCAGGCGCCACGCGCGGCCCTGATCCTCGAGCAGCACGCGAATCACGCGCGTGGCGCGCGGCGCGAAGAGCGAGCGCAGCGGCCGCGTGGACGGCCGCACGTTGCGCTTGCCTTCTTTCTCGATCAGGACGTTTTCGAACGCGAGGTGGCAGTTGCCGGAGAGATCGACGTAGCCGAAGCCATGGGTCTTGAGGATGCGCGCGCTCTGCGGGCCGATGTAGACAGCCGTCGCCACCGGGTAGGCGCCACTGACCTCGCGCTTGATCTCCTCGAAGCGGGTCACGACGGCCCGGATCTGCCGGGGTTGACCGAGTGACGCGGCCTCAACCACGAAGACGTGCTCCTGCCCGCCCAGCCGGAATTTCACCAGTAAATCGGCTGTCTGGCTGCCGATCCTCGGGTCGGCGGTCTCCTCCCAGCCTTGGGCCTTGGGAAACAGCTCCTTCAGCCTTTGGACCGCTTGGCGCCTTATGTCCGAGGATTTCAGCATGTTTCTCTGGCTCCACAGCTTTCAGCATCTGCTGAAACTCTAAGGACAACTGAAAGTACCTGTCAATAAAAAACTTGCAGTTTCGACCTGGAACACTCTCGCGGAGGGACCCTACAGGTGGGGTACGCGGGTCAGGGCGGCGCGACGGAGCTAGTCTTCGCCCTCTTCGATTTTTCCCATGGTCTCGTCGTCGAGGCCGAAGTAGTGGCCGATCTCGTGGACGACGGTCTCGCGCACGAGCTCCGCCATCGCCTCCTCGTCCTCGCAGTCTTCTTCGATCGGTCCCTGGTAGATCGTGACGGAGTCGGGCAGCACGTTGCCGTACCCGGAATCCCGTCGCGTGAGGTCGATGCCTCGATAGAGCCCGTACAGGGTGTCGGGCGGCTCGATGCCCATCTCGCGCAGGGTCTCGTCGTCCGCCCAGTCCTCGACGATGACGACGACGTTCTTGATCTTGTCCTTGAAGCTCCTCGGCAACTTCCTCATGGCCTTCTCGACGAGCCGCTCGAACTCCACCCGTGACATCCGCCTCCGTCTCCTCGACGGCCTAGGCATGGCGGTAAGCGGAAGCAGCGAGTCCGACGATGCTGCGCCCCCGAGCGAGCCCTGCGATGCGAGGCGTACTCCTGTACGCCGCAGGGAGTGGCCCGACGAGCTGACTGCGCAGATGGGCCCTTATCGCCGATCCTCACAGGCCGCGGACGCGCTCGACGTTGATGACGTCGGGGACCTCGCGTATGGCGTTCATGATGTCCTGCAGCTGCGAGAGGTCCGCGACCTCGATCACGAAGTTGTTGATGCCGCGGCGGTCGTCGGTGACGGTGACCTCGGCCTTCGTGATGTTGCCGTTCTTGCCGCCGATCGCGCCGGTGATCTCGGAGAGCAGGCCCGGACGGTCGCGGCCGATGTAGACCGCGACGCGCACCGGCCGCTTCGCCGGCTCCTCGACGTCCCATTCCACCGCGATGATGCGCTCGCGATCGAGCACGCTCTTGGCGACGGTCAGGCAGTCGCGCGCGTGCACCGTGAGCCCCCGCCCCCGCGTGATGAAGCCGACGATCGGGTCGCCGGGCAGCGGGTTGCAGCACTTCGCGAAGCGCACCAGCAGGTCCTCGACGCCGCGGATCCTGACGCCCTGGTCCGTCTTCGGGCGCGTCGTAGCCGTGCGCGGGCGCTCGACCGGCTCGAGCAGGCCGCCCGGCGTGAGCCTGTTCAGGAGCTGGTGCATCGACGCCTTGCCGTAGCCCACCGCGGCGATGAGATCGTCCACCGTGGGGTGGCCGAGATCCGCGGCGACCTTCTTGATCTCGTCGCCGGCCAGCAGCGCGGTCGCGTTCAGCCGGTACTTCTTCGCCTCGCGGTCGAACATCTCGCGGCCGAGCTCGATCGAGCGCGCGCGCTCTTCGACCTTCAGCCACTGGTTGATCTTCGAGCGCGCGCGGGTGGACTTGACGATCTTCAGCCAGTCCCGGCTCGGATGCTGGCTCGGCGAGGTGATGATCTCGACGATGTCGCCCTGCCGCAGCACGTAGCGCAGCGGCACGAGCTTGCCGTTCACCTTCGCGCCGACGGTGTGCTCGCCGACTTTCGTGTGGACGGTGTACGCGAAGTCGATCGGCGTGGCGCCTTCCGGCAGCGCCTTCACGTCGCCCTTCGGCGTGAAGACGTAGACCTCGTTCTGGAAGAGGTCGACGCGCACGCTGTCGAGGAACTCGCTCGGGTCCTTCGTGTCCTGCTGCGTCTCCATGAGCTGGCGCAGCCACGCGAACGACTCGTCGACCTTGTCCTTGCCGGCGGTCTTCTTCTCCTTGTAGAGCCAGTGCGCCGCGATGCCTTCCTCGGCGATGCGGTGCATGTCCCACGTGCGGATCTGGATCTCGACCGGCTCGCCCTTGGGCCCGATGACCGTGGTGTGGAGCGACTGGTACATGTTGACCTTGGGCATCGCGATGAAGTCCTTGAACCGCCCGGGCACCGGCTTCCACAGGGAGTGGATGACGCCGAGCGCGCCGTAGCAGTCGCGGACCGAGCCCGTGATCACGCGCACCGCGGTGAGGTCGTAGATCTCGTCGAACTCGCGGCCGCCGTCGTGCATCTTCTTCCAGATCGAGTAGAAGTGCTTCGGCCGGCCGCGGATCTGCGACTCGATCCCCACCTCGGAGAGCTTCTTCTCGATGATCGTGATGACCGCGTTGATGTCGGTCTCGCGCTCGAGGCGGCGCTTCGCCACCCGCCGCTGGAGATCGAGGTAGTCGCCCGGGTGCATCGTACGCAGCGCGAGATCCTCGAGCTCGGCCTTCACGTTCGCCATGCCGAGGCGGTGGGCGAGCGGCGCGTAGATGTCGAGCGTCTCCTGCGCGATCTTGCGGCCCTTCTCGTTCGGCAGGAAGTGCAGCGTGCGCATGTTGTGGAGGCGATCGGCGAGCTTGATCATGATCACGCGCAGGTCGCGCGCCATCGCGATCAGCATCTTGCGGAAGTTCTCGGCCTGCCGCTCCTCGCGCGACGAGAACGCGAGCTTGCCGATCTTGGTGACGCCGTCCACCAGCTCGGCGATCTCCTTGCCGAACTCGTGCTCGAGCTGATCCTTGGTCGCCTGTGTGTCCTCGAGGACGTCGTGCAGCAGGCCGGCCGTCACCGTGGTGACGTCCATCTTGAAATCGACGAGGAGGTGGGCGACTTCGAGGGGGTGCGACAGGTACGGCTCGCCGGAGGCGCGCTGCTGGCCCTGGTGGGACGCCTCAGAGAACTTGTAGGCGCGCTCCAGCACCGCCAGGTCCGCGCCCGGCTGGTACTTCGGAATCGCCTCGATGAGGGTCTCGAGCTCTGTCACGGGGCCATCGCCTCTTAAACATATGAGTTTACGGGGGAATTCAGGCTCTGGCCACCGCTTTTTTCCCGCGTCGACGGCCTTCCACGTAGATCGTCCAGTCGACGACCAGTGACCCCGCCACGTAAATCGTCGAATACGTGCCGGTGATGACCCCAACGAACAGCACGAACGCGAAGTCCTCCAGCGTCTTGCCGCCGAGGAACAGCAGGATGGCCGTCGAGAAGAAGACCGTCAGCGACGTGAGGACGGTCCGTGAGAGCGTCTGGTTGACGGCGTCGTTCATCTGGTCGGCGAACGTCCTGCCCCGCTGGGAGCCCCGGCCGCGGTTCTCACGCAGCCGGTCGTACGCGACGATCGTGTCGTTGACCGAGAAGCCGATGATCGTCAGGAGCGCGGCGAGCACCGGCAGCGAGAACTCCTTGCCGAAGATCGACAGCAACCCGAGGCAGACGATCACGTCGTGGAAGACGGCGGCGATCGCCGCCACGCCACCCTTGAAATCGAAGCGCGCCGCCAGGTAGACGAGGATGCCGATCAGGCCGAAGAGGACCGCGTAGATCGCCTGGAGCTGGAGCTCGCGGCCCACCTGCGGGCCGACGAACTCGACGCGGCGGATCTCCGTCTTCCCGAGCTGCGGCGCGGCGGCGAGCGCCTGCTCGATCTTTTTCGCGACTTCCTGCGACGACGCCTTGCTCAGCGGCAGGCGGACGATGTACTCGCGCGGGTCGCCGAACTCCTGGATGATGCTGTCCCCGAAGCCCTGCGCCGACAGCGCGGAGCGAATCTGCGCGATCTCCGGGCGTTGCTCGAAGCGCATCTGGACGAGCGTCCCGCCGGTGAAGTCGATGTCGTACCGGAGCCCGCGGATGCCGAGGGAGCCCAGGCCGGCGAGCAGGGTCAGGATCGAGAGCGCGTAGGCGATCCGCCGCCGGCCGATGAAGTTGTAGTTCGGGCTGCGGAAGATCTCGATCATACGGAGACGGTCGTCACCTTGCGCCGCCCCATGTAAATCATGTCGAAGAGCAGGCGCGTGAAGAACACCGCGGTGAACAGGCTCGCGCTCAGGCCGACGAAGAGCGAGACCGCGAAGCCTTTCACGGGACCGGTGCCGAAGTTGTAGAGGATCGCCGCCGTCACGAGCACGGTGACGTGGGTGTCGATGATCGTGCGGAACGCGCGGTTGAAGCCGGCCTCGATGGCGCCGCGCGGCGTCTTGCCGACCTTCAGCTCCTCCCGGATGCGCTCGAAGATCAGGATGTTCGTGTCGACGGCCATGCCGATCGTCAGCGCGATGCCCGCGATGCCCGGGAGCGTGAGCGTGGCGCCGAAGGCCGCCATGCACGCGAGGAGGATCACGAGGTTCAGGACGAGCGCGATGTCGGCGATCAGGCCGGAGAGCTTGTAGTAGACGAGCATGAACAGGAACACGATCACCGACGACGCGGCGATCGCGATGATCCCCTGCCGGATCGAGTCCGCGCCGAGCGACGGTCCGACGGTGCGCTCCTCGAGGATCGACACGGCCGCGGGCAAGGCACCTTCGCGCAGCACGATCGCGATGTCGCGCGCCTGGTCGACGGTGAACTGGCCGGTGATGACCGCGCGCCCGCCCGGGATGCGTTCGTTGATGCGCGGCGCGGAGTACACCGTGCCGTCGAGGATGATCGCGAGGTGGCGGCCGACACCCTGCTCGGTGATCTCGCCGAAGCGCTGCGCGCCGCTGGCGCTGAACGTGATCGCGACCTGCCAGTTGCCCGGCGAGTTCGGATCCGCCTGCACGCTCGCGTCGGTCAGCTCGTTGCCGGTGAGCAGCGTGCGCTTGACCACGACGTACGGGATCTTCGTCTCCTGCTTGCTCTCGCGATCGACGCGCCGCTGGTAGAGCACTTCGGACGTCTCGGGCAGCCGGCCCGCGAGCGCCTCGTCGGCCGGCGTGCGCTCGTCGAGGAGCTTGAACTCCAGCAAGCCCGTCTGGCCGATGAGCGCCTTCGCGCGATCCGGGTCCTGCACGCCCGGGAGCTGGATCAGGATGCGGTCTTCGCCCTGCCGCGTGATCGTCGCCTCGGCCACGCCGAACTTGTCGACGCGGTTGCGAATCTTCTCGACGGCGCCCCGCGTGGCGAGATCGGCCTGCTGGCCCGCCTCGCGGTCCGCCATCGCCATCAGGAAGCGCCCGGCGGCCTGATCGCTGTTGCGGCGCTCGAACGTCTGGAACTGCGAGGCGACGGTCAGCGCGTCGTTCCACGAGCCCGGCGACGCGAGCTCGACGACGAACGCGCGATCGCCGTCACGCGCCACGCGCTTGACGCCGATGCCCTTCCGCTCGAGCGCGGCCCTGAAGTCCTCGGCCGCCCGCTCCGCCTGGTTCTGGACCGCCTTCGTCGTGTCGACGCCGAGCACCAGATGGATGCCGCCCTGGAGATCGAGACCGAGGTTGATCCGTTTCTTCGGCGGGTACAGGTACCAGAGCGAGATACCGATGACGAGGACGACCAGACCGACGCGCAGCCAGAGATTCCTAGGCATCCTTGTCGCCCTGGCCCTGGCCCTCCACCACGCGCGCGACGGCGGCGCGGTCGAACGTCATGCGGACCTGGTCCGCCACCCGCAGCACGATCGTGTTCTCGTCGACGGCCGTGACCGTGCCGTGAATCCCGCTCGTGGTCACGACCTTGTCGCCGCGCTTCACGGCGGCGAGCAAAGCCTCGCGTTCGCGGCGCTGCTTCTGCTGCGGCCGGATGAGGAGGAAGTAGAAGATCGCGAAGATCGCGCCGAAGAAGACCAGCTGCGTGAGAACGGCGTTACCGCCGCTCCCGCCCGGCGGCGCCAGGCCGGCGAGCACGAGTTCAGCGGGGGCGAGGAGCATGGGACCGGGACCTCCAGGCGCGCGTGCGGGATTAATCCGAAATCAGGGCGGATGATACTGCATATGTGGCGAAAAACCGAGTCCGGAATGCCCGGAATTCGCCCGATCCGATCGCCTCGCGCATCGTCGCGACGAGCTGCAGGAAGAAGTGGACGTTGTGCAGCGAGAGCAGCCGATGCACGAGGAGCTCCTCCGCCATGAAGAGGTGCCGGAGGTATGCGCGCGAGAAATTCCGGCACGTGTAGCACCCGCAGGTGGCGTCGAGCGGGCCCGCGTCGCGCGCGAAACGCGCCTGCTTGATCGTCAGCGGACCCTCCGCGGTGAACGCCTGCCCGTTGCGCGCGTTCCGCGTCGGCAGCACGCAGTCGAACATGTCCACGCCGCGCGCGACCGACTCCACGAGGTCTTCCGGCTTGCCGGCGCCCATCAGGTAACGCGGCTGGTCGCGCGGCAACAGACCGGCCGTGAGCTCGGTGAGGTCGTACATGACGGGCTTCGGCTCACCGACGGCCAGCCCGCCGATCGCGTAGCCGTCGAAGCCGAGCGCGACGGTCTCGTCGACCGCGCGCCGCCGCAAAGCCTCCTCCGTCCCGCCCTGCACGATGCCGAAGAGCTTGCGCGCCGCGGATGCCGCGGTGCCGCCCGCGCCCGCGCGACGATGGGCCTCGAGCGATCGGCGCGCCCAGCGCAGCGTGAGTCCCAGCGAGCGCTCGGTCGCCTCGATCGTGGCGGGATACGCGAGGCATTCGTCGAGCGGATGAATGACGTCGGCGCCGAGCGCGTGCTGCACCTCCACCGCGAGCTCGGGCGTGAGCATGCGCTCCCGCCCGTCGACGGGCGAGCGGAAGCGCGCGCCTTCCTCGGTGATCTTCCGCACCTTCGCGAGGCTGAAGACCTGGAAGCCGCCGGAGTCGGTCAGGATCGGACCGTCCCAGCTCATGAAGCGATGGAGGCCGCCGAGCTCGCGGATCAGCTCGTGGCCGGGCTTCTCGAAGAGGTGGTACGTGTTCGCGAGCACGATCTGCGCGCCGGCGGCGCGGAGGTCGTCGGGGCCGAGCGCCTTCACGGTCCCGCGCGTGCCGACCGGCATGAACGCCGGCGTGTCGACGGCCCCGTGCGCGGTGAGGAGACGCCCGCGCCGCGCGGCGCCGTCGCTCGCGAGCAGGCTGAAGCTCATTCGATCAACGTCGCGTCGCCGTAGGAATAGAAGCGATAGCCGTTGGCGACGGCGTGCGCATACGCACGGAGGATGAGATCGCGGCCCGCGAGGGCAAACACCAGCGAGAGCAGCGACGAGCGCGGCAGGTGGAAGTTCGTCAACAGCGCGTCGACGACGCGGAAGCGATGGCCCGGATGGATCGTCAGCTCCGCGCGTCCGTCCATCGCGCGGACGACGCCCGGCCCGCCGGCCGCGCCCGACGCGATCGCGGCACTCTCCAGCGCGCGCGTGGCGGTCGTCCCGACGGCGACGACCCGACGGCCCTCGGCGCGCGCGGCATTCACCGCACGCGCCGTCGCCTCCGAGATCACGACACGCTCCGAGGCGACGGTGTGCCCCTCCACGCGCGCGCTCTTGATCGGGCGGAAGGTTCCGGGTCCCACGTGCAGCGTGACGGCGTGGATCTCGATCCCGCGCGCGCGCAGCCGCGTGACGACGTCGTCGCTGAAGTGGAGGCCCGCGGTCGGCGCCGCGATCGAGCCGGGCGTGCGCGCGTAGATCGTCTGGTAGCGCTCCGCGTCCTCGGGGCCGGGCTTCGCGTGGCGCTCGATGTACGGCGGCAGCGGCGGCAGCCCGTGCGTCGCGAGGAGCTGCTCGATCGTCCCGTCGAGACGCTCGATCACGCGCACACCGTCGGGCTCCACGCCCTCGACGCGCAGGCGCGCGCCGCCTTCGCCGCCCGCGCGCAGCTCCACGCGCGCGTGACACCGGCGGCCCGGGCGCACGAGCGCGCGCCAGCGATCGGGCGCCAGCGGCTCGACGAAGAGCAGCTCGATGCGACGGCCACCGGCATCCTCGGCGAACACGCGGGCGGGAATCACGCGCGAGTCGTTCACGACGAGACAGTCGCCGGGGCGCAGGAGGTCGGGAAGCTCGCGCACGACGTGATCGCGGAGCGCGCCGCTCGCGCGGTCGATGGCGAGCAGGCGCGCGGCCTCGCGCGGCTCGGCGGGCGTCTGCGCGATCGCCGAGGGCGGAAGCGGGTACTCGAGCGCAGCGAGATCCACGACTGCGTAGTGTACCGAAGGGGCCCGGGCCCCTCGGCGGGGGCCTTCGGCCGATCAGCCGATCTTCGCGCCGGGACTCACCTCGACGTCGGGACGGAGCAGGATCACTTCATTGCGCTCGTTGTACGCGCCGAGCACGAGCACCTCGGACACGAACGGGCCGATCTGCTTCGGCGGGAAGTTCACCACGGCGATGACGCGCCGGCCGACGAGCTCGTCCGGACGGTAGTGGTCGGTGATCTGCGCGCTGGAGCGCTTGACGCCGAGCGGTCCGAAGTCGATGCGGAGCTTCAGCGCGGGGCGCCGGGCTTCCGGGAACGGCTGCGCCTCGACGACGACGCCGACGCGCATGTCGACCTTCTCGAAGTCGCCCCAGCTGATCGGCCTGACCTCATCGGCCATTGAGATAGCCGAACGTGGTCCCCGGGTAATAGAACTCGAGGATCTGCCGCGCGGTGTACCCGCGCTCCGCCATGCCTTTGGCGCCCCACTGGCAGAGCCCGACGCCGTGGCCGTAGCCGCGGCCGGCGAAGCGCGCGACGTCGCCGTCGATCGCGACGGCGAACAGCGTGCTCTTGAAGACGTCGTACCCGAGCATGCGCCGGAAGTCGTTGCCGCGAATCATCGCGTTGCCGCGCGAGCCGGCGATCTCGACGCTCGAGGCGCGGAGCGACGGCGTGCGCTCGGCGACGACGATGCGGCGGATGAGCCCGACGTCGACGCCGCCGCGACGCAACGCCTCGGCGATGTCCGCCAGACGCACGTCCAGGTTCCAGAGGTAGTGCGGCGATCCCGTCGAGAACGGACACACCACGGGCTTGAGACCCGGCATGTTGCGCGCGGCGAAGACCGTGCGCGGGTCCTCCGTGTAGCCGCCGCTCTCGGTGTGATAGAAGGCCGGGAACACCTCGCCTTCCCACAGGAGCACCTGCCCCGTCGTCTCGCGCACCGCGTCCCACGCGGGCGAGCTCGGCGGCACGCGGCCCGCGTACTGCTGGTGCGCCGTCGACGCGAGGATGTGGAACGGCTTGCCCGCGCTGATCACGCGCTGGTGCGCCGCGTACGTGCGCGCGACGATCGCCTGCGCGCGCAGCGCCTCCTTCGGGAACTTGTCGCCCGCTTCCGCGCGCAGCACGCCCGGCAGGTACTCCTCGAGCGAGAGCTCGTTCACCACCGCGATGCCGTCGCCGTTTCTCAGCAGCTCGAGCGGCGCGGGATACTCGCGCCCGTTGATGCGCAGCGGCCGCTCGCTGGTGAGCCGGAATCCCGCGACGCGCACGCCGTCGACGTCGATGAGCGTGCCCGACGGCATCGCGCGCACGAGGTCGGCGCGCGAGAGGCGCGCGCCGCACCGCTCGCACCGGCCGGTCTCGGTGACCTCGATGTCGACGCCGCGCACTTCGACGACGCGCGCTTGCTCCACGACCGCGACGCGGATCGTGCCCTGAGGCGGGAGCGACGCGGCGACGGCCGGCGTCGCGGACATGGCGATCGCCGCGAGGACTGCGAGTGCTGCCGCGAAGCGGCGGATGCTCAGGCGACGCTCACTCGAACAACCCGACCTGTCCGGGCGCGCCGGCCGGCGGCTGCTTGCCGAGGTGCGCGTACGCGTCGCGCGTCACCCGCCGTCCCGCCGGCGTGCGCTGGATGAACCCGATCTTCAGCAGGTAGGGCTCCACCATCTCGGACAGCGTCTCGCCGTCGTCGTTGATCGTCGCCGCGACGGCCTCGATGCCGACGGGCCCACCGCCGTAGTGGTCGACGATCGCGAGCAGGAAGCGCCGATCGAGCCGGTCGAGGCCGCGCGTGTCGACCCCTTCGAGGTCGAGCGCGGCGTGCGCCACCGACTCGGTGATCTCGCCGCCGGCCTTCACCTGCGCGTAGTCGCGCACGCGGCGCAGCAGCCGGTTCACGATGCGCGGGGTGCCGCGCGAGCGCCGCGCGATCTCTCCCGCGCCCGCCGGGTCGATCGGCGCGCCGAGGATGCTGGCCGACCGCACGACGATCCGGACGAGGTCGGGATCGCCGTAGAAGTCGAGGTGATGGAAGATGCCGAAGCGCTCGCGCAGCGGCGCCGAGAGCATCCCGGGCCGCGTGGTCGCGCCGACGAGCGTGAAGCGATTCAGCCGGTGCTTGATGCTCCGCGCGTGGATCCCCTTGTCCATCACCAGGTTCACCGCGAAGTCTTCCATCGCCGGGTAGAGCAGCTCCTCCACCACCCGCGCGAGGCGATGGATCTCGTCGATGAACAGCACGTCGCCGTCGCCCAGGTTGGTGAGGATGCCCATGAGGTCGCCGCCGCGCTCGATCGCGGGGCCGGAGGTGGTGACCAGGTTCGTCGACATCTCGTTGGCGAGGATGCCGGCGAGCGTGGTCTTGCCGAGGCCCGGCGGCCCGTAGAGCAGCACGTGGTCGACGCACTCGCCGCGCTGCCGCGCGGCTTCGACCGACACGCGGAGGCTCGCGACCGCCTGGTCCTGTCCGACGTACTCGGTGAACGACTGCGGGCGGAGCTGACGCTCGAACTGCGCTTCGTCCGGCGCCGCCGTGGGGCTCAGGGCCTGGCCGCGGTCGGCGCTCATGCGCGCGTGCTCGCCGGGTTCGCGCGATAGATCTCGTTGAAGAGGTCCTCGGCGCTCATCATGTCCGGCTTGCGGCGGAGTGCGTCCGCGATCATCTGCGACGCCTCGGACGGCCGGTGGCCGAGCTGCTTGACGAGGACCTCCCACACCATCTCGCGCAGCTCGTCGTGGCCGGGCGCGACGGGCGCGGCGGGAGTCGCCGGCGTTTCGCCGTCGCGCGCGAGCGCGAACTTCGCCACCTTGCTCTGGAGCTGCGCGACGATGTTCTTCGCCTTCTGCGGGCCGATGCCCGGCAGCGCGCGGAGGTACTTCTCGTCCTGCCGCGCGATCGCGGCCGCCAGCTCGCCCACGGGCGACGCGAGCGCGCGCGCGGCGATCATCGGGCCGATGTCCTTCACGGTGATCAGCTTCTCGAAGAACTCCTTGTCGAGATCGCTCGTGAAGCCGATCAGCACCGGCCGCGGCTGGTCGCGTGTGGCGTGGTAGTAGATGACGAGCTCGAGCTCGGCGCCCTTCTCGCCCGCCTCCGCGCCTTCCAGCGCGCGGAGCGCGATCGGCGGCAGGAACACCTCGTAGCCGATGCCGCCGCAGTCGAGGACCACGCGGTCCTCATCCTTCTTCCGCAGCCGCCCGCGAAGCGTCGCGATCATTTGAAGTCGCGGGCTCCGGGGCCTCGCCCGCCCGCTCCGGGGCCTCGCTCCGCTCGATCGTCTCCGCCACCGTCTGCGCGACCCGCGCGGCTCAGGCCCGTCCACGCGAGCGCGAGCGCGTCGGCGACGTGGCTCGGACGCGGAGGCTCCGCGAGGCTCAGGAGGCGGCCGATGGCGTGCTGGACCTGCGCCTTCGGCGCGGCGCCGTTGAACGCGACCGCGCGCTTCACCTCGGCCGGCGCGAGCGCCATCACCGGCACCCCGCACTGTGCGGCGGCGAGGCAGACGACGCCGCGCACGTGCGCCATCAGGAGCGCGGTGCGCGGAAAGCTGTACTCGGCGTACAGGTCCTCGACGACCAGCACGTCGGGCGTGTGCTTGACGAGAAGGTCGTGGACGCTGTCGTAGACGAGGCGCACGCGCGCCTCGAACGCGAGATCGGTGGTGGTGGTGATGACGCCGGTGACGACGACCGCCGGCCGGGCCGCGGTTCTGTCGAGGAGACCGTAGCCCGTGGCCACCAGCCCGGGGTCGACACCGAGAGCGCGGCCGACGGCCGCGTCCCTACGCAGCGGAAATGGCCTCGATGACGTCGTCCGGGATGTCGTAGTTCGCGTAGACGGCCTGAACGTCGTCGAGATCCTCCAGCGCCTCCACCAGGCGGAGCACGCTCGGCGCTTCCTTGCCCTCCACGCGCACGGTGTTCTGAGGCACGTAGGTGACCTCGGCCTCGAGCACCAGGACGCGCGCCTTCTCCAGCGCGGCACGAACGGTTTCCATTTCAGCAGGCGCCGTCGTGATCTCGAAAGTTTTTTCGGCCCGGGTCATGTCCGTCGCGCCCGCGTCGAGCGCCACCGTCATCACGTCGTCCTCCGAGCTCTTCTCGGCGTCGACGCGGATGATGCCCTTGCGCTCGAACATCCAGGCGACGGCGCCCGAGGCGCCCATGTTGCCGCTGAACTTCTCGAAGGTGTGCCGGATCTCGGGCGCCGTGCGGTTCCGGTTGTCGGTGAGACAACGCACCATCACCGCGACCCCGCCGGGCGCGTACCCCTCGTAGGTGATCTCCTCGTACGACTCGCCGGGCAATTCGCCGGTGCCCTTCTGGACGGCGCGCTTGACGTTGTCGGCGGGCATGTTGGCTTCCTTCGCCGACTCCATCGCGGCCTTCAGCCGCATGTTGATCTTCGGATCCCCGCCGCCGTTCTTGGCCGCGACCGTGATCTCGCGCAGGATCTTGGAGAAGAGCTTCCCGCGCTGGACGTCCGCCTTGCCCTTCTTCCGCTTGATCTGCGACCACCGGGAATGCCCTGACATCGCCTTATCCTCTCTCGTTCGAAATCGCCGCTTTCAATCGCTTCACACGGGCCAGCCGCTGCTCGCGCCTCGCCTGCGCCGCCTCCCATCGCCGCCGCTCCGCCGGGGTCTCCGGCGTGAACGGCCGGCACGGGCGGGGCCGCAGGTCCTCGCCCAGGTGCACGTACGTCAGATACGCGGTGCACGCGTGCCTGATCTCACCAGTATGCGGCTTCTCGGCCAGCACCTTCACGCCCGTCTCGATCGACGACGTCCCCACGTAATTGAGGCCGGCCTGGAAGGTCACGACCTCGTGCGTGAAGATCGGCGTGTAGAAGTCCATCGCGTCCAGACACGCCGTCATCACCAGCCCGCGGCAGTACCGCATCGACAGGATGCCGCCGGCCTCGTCGAGCTGCATCAACATCTTGCCCGCGAACATCATGTCGGAGAACAGCGCGTCCTCCGGCAGGATCGTGCGCACCGACTCGAACTTCCAGCGGATGTCGCCGTCGTCGGCCGCCGTCTCCTTCAGCCGCGCCTCGCGCTGCGCGAAGCGGGCGAGCCGCCGCTCACGCCGCTCGCGCGCGGCGGCGACCAGCGCGACTTCCCCGGCGCCCTTCGGCTCGATCTTCTCCGCGACCGGACACGGCTTGCCGGCCTCGTCCATCGCGACGAACACGAGGTGCGCGTTCAGCGTCACCGCGCGCCGGCCCGTCTTCACGTTCTCCGACCACACCCGCACGCCGACCTCGAGCGAGCTCGTGCCGACGTGCTCCACCTGCGCGCGCAGGATCGCGATCTCGCCGACCTTGACCGGGTGGAGGAAGTCGATGTCGTCCATCGCGCCGAGGCCGACCATGCCGCGCGCGAGGCGCGAGGCGGCGAGCGTGCCGGCCTGCGCGATCCACTCCATCATGCGGCCACCGTGGATCTGCCCGGGCGCGCCGGCATGCTCCGGGAACACCCAGTGGATCAGCTCGACCGTGGTCTCGGCGATCGCCGGCATATCCGCGAAAGGACGGGGCCCCCGCGTCACGGAGGCACGGCTGGTTGTAACACGCGTCCGTCGGCCGAGGCAATTCGGGCACGCGCGGAGTAAGCTGGCCTGGCATGTGGCCAGGGGCGTCGCGCCGTCGCATCGAAGAGCTCGAGCGGGAACTCGAAGCCGCCAGTGGCCTGCTCGCCATCGCCAAGGTCGTCGGCAGCGCGACCGAGCTCGTCGAGGCGTTTCGCCTGGTCTGCCGCGAGCTCGCCAACCTCACCGGCGCGGAGACGGTCTCGGCGCACGTGCTGGACCGATCGGGGACCGAGCTCCGTCCGATGGCCGGCTATCACATCCCGCCCGAGATGCTTCCCGTGCTCGGCGTCGCCAGCCTGCCGCTCGGCGAGCAGGGCTTCGCCGGCACGGTCTTCGAAGCGGGCCAGCCCGTGTGGAGCGCCGACGTCCAGAACGACCCGCGGTTCACGTACACGCTGTTCCGCCGGTTTCCCCATCAATCGGGCCTCATCATTCCGGTCGTCCTCGACGGCGCGCCGGCCGGCGCGTTCTATCTCGTGTGGTGGAAGCAGCGGCGCCGCTTCGTCTCGTCCGAGACGGCGGTGCTGCAGACCATCGGCCAGCAGGTCGGCATCCTGCTCCGCCACGTGCGGCTGCACGACGCGCTCGACACGCGCGCGGCGCGGCTGACCAAGCTGCTGCACGTGAGCCGGCTCGTGTCGTCGTCGCTCGACACCGGCGAAGTGCTCGGGGAGATCGCGCGCGCGGCGGCGGAGCTCATGAGCGCCGTCGTCGTGCACGTGTGGGTGCTCGAGGAAGACGGCGCGTCGCTCACGCTGAAGGCGACCTCGGCGCCGGAGATCAGCGCCGACTTCGGGGCCCCGCGGATCCGCGCCGACGAGGGCGGCGTCGGCCAGGCGATCACACGCCGGGAGCTGGTGAATTTCCCCGACGTCTTCGTCGAAGGCTCGCCCGTGCTCGACCACGGGTGGTGGAAGCGGCACGCGTATTCCAGTCTCCTCAACGCGCCGATCGTCCACCAGCAGACGGTCCTCGGCGCGCTGGCGCTGCACGGGGTGAGGCCCTTCGTCCTCGACGACGACGATCGCGCGCTGCTCGAGGGCTTCGTCGCGCAGGCCGCGGCGTCCCTGCACCACGCGCGGTCGTACGACGTGCAGGGCCGCCTGCTCGTCCAGACCCGCCGGCAGCAGCAGGAAGCGCAGGCGATGGAGGCCACGGCGCGCGACATCGCGTCCGTCCTCGGGCGGGGCGAGCTCTTCTCGCGCATCACCGACCGCGTGCGCGAGCTCTGCGCGTCGGACCTCGCGTTCCTCGCGATCGTCGATCCGATCTCCGTGCGCGCGAGCATGGTCGCCGTCTCCGGCGCGCGCGCGCCCGCGCTCGGCCGGCTCGTCGTCGCGGCCGGCGAGGGACGGATCGGCGCCGTCATGGAGAGCGGTGAGCGCCTCGACGTCGACGCGAGCACGGACTGGCCGGCGCCGACGGCGGCCGAGGAAGAGGCGATCACGCGCGAAGGGCTCGTCGCGCAGTTCCTCGTGCCCCTGATGTTCCGCGGGCACGTCATCGGCGTGCTCGGCGCCGCCCGCCGCACGCCGCGCGTGCTCCAGCCGTCGCAGCGCGACGTGCTCGGGCGCCTCGCCGACCAGGCGGCGCTCGCGATCGAGAACCGCCGGCTCTACGACGAGCAGCGCCGCCGCAGCGCGCGCCTGGAAAGCCTCAACCGGGTGACGCGCACGATCGCGCGCTCGGTCGACGCGCGCAGCGTGCTCGCGTCGATCGCGGAGAGCGTGCTCACGCTGTTCCCGGACGACGCGTGCCGGCTGTGGGTCATCGACGGCGGTCAGATCACGCTGGCGGCGGAAGTGGGCGTCGGCGAATCGATCCCCGGCGGGCGCACCACCCTTCGCATCGGGGAAGGCATCGTCGGCCGGGTGTGCGAGTCCGGCGAGCCGATCGTCCTCTCCGACGTCACCGAAGCGACGGACGCGCGCAACCTCGACTGGATGCGCGCCCGGGGTGTCGTCTCCGCGGCCGTCGTGCCGCTGATCGCCGAGCGCTGCGTCGGCGCGCTCGCCGTGGTCACTCGCACCCGCCGCGTCTTCGACGACGAGGACCTCTCCCTGCTCCGCGCCTTCGGCGAGCACGCGGCGGTGGCGCTCGAGAAGACCCGCACGCCGACGTGACGGAGCTCGAGTCCGTCTCTCGCTTCGAGATGACGAGCGAGCCGGACCAGCTGGCCCGGATGCGCTCGTGGCTCTGGACGCAGCTCGTCGGCCAGGCGCTGTCGCTGGAGGCGTGCTCGGCCGTGCTCGTCGCGGTGGGCGAGATCTGCAACAACGTGATCAAGCACGCGTACGGGAGCGCGGCCGGGCAGCCGATCGTGATCGCGCTGCGCGCGCTTCCGGACCGTGTGATCATTGACGTGGAGGACGAGGGCGTGCCCTACGATCCGCGCGCGTACGCGCCGCCGGACCTCGACGCCGTGCCCGAGCGCGGCATGGGCCTGTTCCTGGTACGGCAGAGCGTGGATGACGTCGCGTTCGACGTCGCGCGGCCCCGGGGCACGCGATGGACGCTGGTCAAGTACCGCTCTCCCTCGTAAATTCCCGCTCATGGACATCGACGCGAGAGAGATCGGCGGCGTAACGGTCGTCGCCCCGCAGGGCGACATCGACATGGCGGTCGCGGACGACCTGCGGCTCAGGCTCGCGAACGCGATCGAGCGGGGACGCGTGCGCGTGGTGCTCGACCTCGGCGGGGTGATGTACATCGACAGCTCAGGCCTCGGCGCGCTGGTGACCGCGATGAAGCAGGCACGGGCCGCGGGCGGCGACGTCAAGGTGTGCGCGCTCGCCAGCGACGTGCGCGCGCTCTTCGAGATGACCCGCCTCGACAAGGTGCTGTCGATCCACGCGACCCGCGCCGAGGCGATCGCCGCTTGCGGGTCCTCGTAACCGGCGGCGCCGGCTTCATCGGCTCGCACCTCGTCGAGCGGCTGCTCGCGGACGGCCACAGGGTCCGCGTGCTCGACGACTTCAGCACGGGACGGCGGGAGAACCTCGCGTTCGCGACGCCGGGAGCCGCGCTCGAGGTCGTGACCGGCGACATCCGTGATCCGCGCGCGGTCCGCGACGCCGTCGGCGGGATGGCGCTCGTCTTTCACGAAGCCGCGCTGGTGTCGGTGCCGCGCTCGGTGGAAGAGCCGGCCCTCTCCTGCGCGATCAACGCGCACGGCACCGCGCACGTCTTCGACGCCGCGCGGAGGGCCGGCGTGCGCCGGATCGTCTTCGCGAGCTCGGCGGCGGTCTACGGCGACACCGCGGCGTTGCCCGTCTCGGAGCGCGAGCCCGCGCGCCCGCTCTCGCCGTACGGGCTCGACAAGCTCTACACGGAGCGGCTGGCGGCACTGGCTCACGCGCTCTACGGCGTGGAAGCGGTTCCGCTGCGCTACTTCAACGTGTTCGGACCGCGTCAGGACCCGTCGTCGGCCTATTCGGGCGTGATCTCGATCTTCGTGAGCCGCCTGCTCGCGGGCTCGCCGATCACGATCCACGGCGACGGCGAGCAGACGCGTGACTTCGTCTACGTGTCCGACGTGGTGGAGGCGAACGTCCGCGCGATGTTCGGTCCCTATCCCGGCCCGTCTCCGCTGAACGTGGCGCGCGGCTCGCGCACGACGCTGAACGAGCTGGTGACGATGCTGGCGGACATCGTGGGCGTCATCCCGCACGTCACGCACGGCACGCCGCGCGCCGGGGACATTCGCCACTCGGGCGCCGACATCACCGCGGTCCGCGAGGCGCTCGGCTACGAGCCCAAGTGGACGGTTCGGGACGGACTGCGCGCGCTGGTCGAGGAAGTTCGAGCGGCGGCGACGCCGAAGGCCTAGCGGCCCACGCCGGCGGTTTCGTCGACGTCGGCGTCGTCGCGGAAGTGGGGCATGACCTCTTCCGCGAACATCTGCATCATCTCCAGCGTCGCCTCGTGGCTCCCGCCGTTCATTCCGGAGCACACGATACCCGCGCGCAGCTCGTCGGAGAAGACGCGCAGCTTGTCGCGCACCGTCGCCGGGCTGCCGTAGATGATGTAGCCCTGCGCGTCGGCCTGCGCGAACGTCAGCTCGCTCGGCAGCGGCGGCGGATTCTCGAGCATCCGGCGCACCGAGGCCTCCGTCATGTACCCGGGCGGGCGCCAGAACGGCGGATGCATCCTGAGGCCGGTGTTGAAGACCCACATCACGTGCTTCTCGGCGATCTCGCGCGCCTTCGCGTCGTTCTCCGCCACCACGATCGGCACGTTGACGGTGAGCTGGTACGGGCTTGCCGTGTAGCCATTGCGCTCGCAGGCCTCACGGTACTCCCCGTAGATCTGCGCGATGCGCGTGATCGGGGTGAAGACCATCAAGTACGGGAAGCGACGCTTCGCCGCCCACTCCACCGTCTCGCTGCTGCCCTGCGAGGGGCACCACACGGGCGGGTGCGGCTGCTGCAGCGGACGCGGCCACGGATTCACGTAGTGGTAGCGGTAGAACCTCCCGTCGAAGGCGAACGGCCCCGGCTCGGTCCACGCGCGCAGGATCAGGTCGGCGGCCTCGTAGAAGCGATCGCGCGAGTGCGTCGGGTTCACGCCGGTCGAGAAATACTCCGCGCTGATGCCGCGCACGAAGCCGGAGATCACGCGTCCGCCCGACGCGACGTCGAGCATCGCGACCTCCTCGGCTATGCGCAGCGGGTTCTCGCGCAGCGGCAGGCCGTTGCCGAGGATCGCGATCTTCGCGCGCGTCGTCCGGCGCACGAGCATCGCGGCCATGACGTTCGGGCTCGGCATGGTGCCGTAGCAGTTCTGGTGATGCTCGTTGACGCAGAGCCCGTCCCACCCGAGGTGCTCGGCGTACTCGAGCTGGTCGAGGTACTCGTGGTAGAGCCGCTGGCCCACCTTCGGATCGTAGTGACGGTTGGAGAGCGTCACCCACGACGACGGCTCGTCGTGGTCCATCACGTACGGCATCAGGTGGAAGTAGTAGAACTTCACGGGAGCCCTCCGCAGAACTCGACGATCGCGTCGGCGACCGCGGCCGGCTCTTCGAGATGGGGGACGTGACCGGATTCGGCGAACACGCGCAGCCGCGCGCCCGGCACGTCCTTGGCCCACGCCTGGCCGCACGGCTCGAGCGGCGCCAGCCGATCGTGCGCGCCCCAGCAGAGCAGCGTCGGCGTCGTGATCCGCGCGAGCCGGCGACGGAGCAACGGATCGTAGAGGTACGGGTTCCAGCTCACGCGCGCGAGCGCAGTACCTTGCCGGTACTGGAGCGCCATCGTCTCCGGCGACGCGTCGGGCGGCGCGAGCGCGAGCGCGGCCATCGGGTTGTGGAAGACCGTCTGCACGATCTCCGGAACGTCCATCCCGAAGAGGAACGGATAGATCCAGCCGTCGACCTTGATGCCGACGGGATCGATGAGCGTCAGCGACGCGAGCCGATGCGACGCCATCACGGCGATCTCCGCGCCGATCCAGCCGCCGAACGACGCGCCGACGAGGTGGACGCGCTCGAGCCGGAGCGTGTCGAGCAGATCGAGATAGTGGAAGGCGAGATCCGAGATGTGCTCGATCCACCCGGCCGCCGGCGATCCGCCGTGGCCCGGGTGACTCGGAAAGCGGACGCTGAAGCGTCCAGCGAGAGCCGTCTGGAATTCGAGCCACCGCCCCGCGCCGCCCGCGCCGTGCAGGAAGAGGAGATCGGGCCCGGCGCCGCCGCTCAGCAGGTGGACGGGCGTGCCGCGGACGGCGAGGTTCTCGAGCCGGGGCTCCTGCGCGCGCCGCTCAGCCGCCAATGAGCAGGCCGCCGTTCGGCGAGAGCCACTGGCCCGTGTAGAACGCGCTGTCGTCCGAGACGAGGAAGAGCGCGGTCGCGGCGATCTCCTCCGGCTGTCCCCACCGCCCGAGCGGCGTGCGGCTCACGAGGATCCTCTGCATCAGCGGCGAGACGCCTTCGGTCATCGGCGTCTCGATGTAGCCGGGGCAGATCGCGTTGACCCGAATCCCGCGCGAGCCGACCTCCCGCGCGACGGCGCGCGTGAAGCTCAGGATCCCGCCCTTCGCGGCACTGTAGTGCGGCACGGTCTCGAGCCCGGTGAGCGCGGCGACGCTCGACATGTTGACGATCGCGCCGCGATTGGCGCGGCCCATGATCTTGAGCGCCTCGCGCGTGCAGAAGAACGTGCCGTTCAGGTGCACGCCGATCATCCGGTGCCACGCCTCGTCGGTCATGGTCTCGGTGACGTCCCAGTGCGTGGTGATCTCGCCGGCCATGGTCTCGGCGATGCGCGTCTCCATCATCTGGCGGAATCGCTGGCGATCGCCGCCGCCGCTGGTCGCGATGCCCGCGTTGTTGACGAGGATGTCGAGGCGGCCGAGCTCGCGATCGACGTCAGCGAACATCGCGCGCACCTGCGCGCTGTCGCTCACGTCGGCCGCGATCGCGCGCCCCTTGCCGCCTTCCAGCTCGCCGACGGTCTTCTGCGCGGCGTCGAGCGTGACGTCGTTGACGACGACGGTGGCGCCTTCGGCGGCGAATGCCAGCGCGATCGCGCGCCCAATGCCTGACCCGCCGCCGGTGACGAGTGCAACACGGCCTTCGAGCTTCATGGACGATCTCCTGGGAGGAAGTCCCCTGAGCCTACGGCGTCAGGGAGAGCGTGTCGAGCCGGTGCAGGCCGGTGGGATGGAGGCGCAGGCCTTTGACTTCCGGACGCACGACAGCCCACTGCAGGCGCACGTAGACCGGAATCCACGGCATCTCGTCGGCGAGCATCGCCTGCGCGCGCTGGTAGAGCCTGAGACGCTCGGCGCGGAACGCGAGCTGCGAGGCGCGGATCAGCGTGTCGTCCAGCCGCGGGTTCCGATAGAAGGAGAAATTCATCGCGCGCGGCCCTTTCGCCACGCCTTCGCTCGTCGACAGCGGGAAGAGGAAGAGGTGCGGGTCACCGCCTATGACGGTCGCCTCGGTCAGCACGATGTCGTAGTCGCCGCTCTGCAGCGTCGTCTTGGCGCCGGGCCCGGTCTCCGCGCGCACGTTGATCGCCATGTCGTTGGCGCCCAGCATGAGCGCGATCGCCTCGGCCAGCTTCGAGATGTTCAATTCACCGCCATCGCCGATCGCGACGAGCGTCGACTTGTGGCCCGCGGTCCATCCGCCCTCGGCCAGCAGCTTCTTCACCTGCTCGCGGCCGCCGCCGAGGATCGGGCCGCCTTCCCGGCGCGACCACACGCCGAAGGGAAGGAACGACTGGAGGGGGACGGCCGCGCGGTCGAGCGCGACGCCGATCACGCTCGGATCGAGCGCGGCCGCGACGGCCTGGCGCACGCGCTTGCGCGAGAACGGCTCCTTCTCCGTCTGGAACGCGAGATAGCCGACCCGAAGCCCCGGGGCCGAGAGCGCCCACTCCGCGCGGCGCGGCGCGCCCGGCGAGAACCAGACGTCGAGCGAGCGGGCGTCGAACTCGGCCTCGGCGTTCTCGTTGGTGGCGACTTCGAGGAAGACGAGGCGCTCGTTGCGCGTCGGACCTGTCCAGTGACCGGGTACCGCCTCGAGCGCCATGCGGCCCTGGCTTGCGTCGACGACCCGGTAAGGCCCGCTGCCGATGAGACGGCTCGCCCCGTCGACCGACGCCCGGCGCACGATGCCGAGCGCAGGGTGCGCGAGCACCGTGAGCAGCGGCGCATACGGCTGGGTGAGCACGATCTGCACGGTGCGGGTGTCCGCCGCGCGGACGTCCTTGATCACACCCGGGTAGCCGCGAAGCAGCGCGGACCACGCAATTCCGGGCGGAGTCTCACCTTCCGGGCGGAGGTGACGCGCGAAGCTCAGCGCGACCTCCGCCGCGGTCACCGGTGTGCCGTCGTGGAAGCGGGCGTTGTCGCGAAGGACGAACGACCACGTCAGCCCGTCGCGCGAGACGCTCCATTTCGTCGCGAGGCCCGCATCGACATCCGTCGACCCCTCGCGAAACGTCAGAAGAGTATCGAAGACGTGGCGCGCGACGAGAGGGATGCTGCCTTCGAGTCCGGCGGCGGGATCGAGCGTCTGCGGCACACCGACGACGCCGACGCGAACTTCCCGGCGTTGTGCAGCAGCAAAAGTGGGCAGCAGGGCCAGGAACGCCACGAGGATGAGCGGGAGCACAGCAACTCGTCGCCACGACATCGCGTCTTTTATAAGCGGAACTGGTGGACACACCTACCCGTTTCGCAGACGAGCACAACGCGAGTGGTTGGGTACAGAACTTGCTCTGAAAGCAGATGGACTCGGCAACGTCGGCGTCAGAGAGCCGATGACGTGGTCATCGGAGAACCGGCGATGTGGTCATCGGAGAGCCGGCGACGTGGTCGCCGGCGGGAGAGTGAGGGCCCGGTGGCGAAAAACGCTGCAAATTCAAGGCGAAAGGGCGTCTTAACCTTGACTTGCGTTCTACCTGCCGCCTATACTCGGTCGAACCTTTCGGCAGCTTCCGCACACGTGCGGCGCATGAGAGGTCCAGCTAGAAGGGATGGGCTATGAAGGAGTTCGAGAAGAAGGGTAGCCCGAGTCGAGAAGGCTTCTCCAAGTTCCTTCCCTCCTCCATGTCGGATTCCGGCACGCGTCGTCGGCTGACCGAATACGAAGTGCAGGTGCAAGACCTGCAAGCGTACGTCGCATCGCTCGAGAAGGAGACGCTGCATCTGCGCAAGAAGCTGGACGACACCCCCAAGGAGTTCATGATCATCGAGAACAAGCTGCGCGAAGCGAATCGCCAGCTCGTGCAGGCGTTCAACCAGAACGAGAAGCTGGTGAACGCTCTCTACGAGGCGCGCGAACAGATCACCGCGCTGAAGGAAGAGGTCGACAAGCTCTGCGCGCCGCCCTCGACGTACGGCGTGTATCTCTCGCCGAACGAGGACGGCACGGTCAACATCCTCTCGCAGGGCCGCAAGGTGAAGGTCAACCTCCACCCGGCGATCAAGGTCGAGACGCTCAAGCCCGGCCAGGAGCTGATCCTCAACGAGGGCCTCAACGTCGTCGAGGCGGCGGGCTACGAGATCCAGGGCGACGTCGTGATCCTGAAGGAGCAGCTCGACGAGGAGCGCGCGGTCGTCACGCTGCGCGCCGACGAGGACAAGGTCGGCATCATCGCCGACCCGCTCCGGCTGCATCGCCTGAAGACGGGCGACCACATCCTGATGGACGCGAAGTCGGGCTATCTCCTCGAGAAGCTCCCGAAGAGCGAGGTCGAGGATCTGGCGCTCGAGGAAGTGCCGGACATCGGCTACGACTCCATCGGCGGTCTCGGCAGCCAGATCGAGACGATCAAGGACGCCGTCGAGCTGCCGTACCTCTACGCGGACTACTACAGGGAGCACAAGCTCACGCCGCCGAAGGGTGTCCTGCTCTACGGGCCTCCCGGCTGCGGCAAGACGATGATCGCGAAGGCGGTGGCCAACAACCTCGCCGAGAAGATCTCGGAGAAGCGCGGCGAGAAGATCAAGGGCTACTTCCTCAACATCAAGGGCCCCGAGCTCCTCAACAAGTACGTCGGCGAGACCGAGCGCAAGATCCGCGAGATCTTCGTGAAGGCCAAGGAGAAGGCCAACGAGGACGTGCCGGTCGTCGTGTTCTTCGACGAGATGGACGCGCTCTTCCGCACGCGCGGCACCGGCATCAGCTCGGACGTCGAGACCACGATCGTCCCGCAGCTCCTCGCCGAGATCGACGGCGTCGAGGGGTTGAAGAACGTCATCGTGATTGGCGCCAGCAACCGGCAGGACCTGATCGACCCGGCGATCCTTCGCCCGGGCCGGCTCGACGTGAAGATCAAGATCGAGCGGCCGGACCAGGCGGCGGCGGCCGACATCTTCCACAAGTACCTGACGACGGAGATTCCGATCGCCGCCGAGGAAGTGAAGACGGCGGGCGACACGCAGTCGGCGATCGACCGGATGATCCAGGGCACGATCGAGGCGATGTACGCGCTCAACGAGGAGAACCGCTTCCTCGAGGTGACGTACGCGAACGGCGACAAGGAGGTCCTCTACTTCAAGGACTTCTCGTCGGGCGCGATGATCGAGTCGGTGGTGCGCCGCGCGAAGAAGCTCGCGCTCAAGCGCTACATCGGCGGCGGCGAGAAGGGCATCACCGCGGACGATCTGCAGCTCGCGGTCCGCGAGGAGTTCAAGGAGAACGAGGATCTGCCGAACACCACGAACCCCGACGACTGGGCCAAGATCGCCGGCAAGAAGGGTGAGCGGATCGTGTACGTGAAGCCGCTCATCAGCGAGCCGAAGGACAAGGCCCGCCAGGTCGACAAGGTCGTCAACACCGGCCAGTACCTGTAACAGACCCGCGGGGGGCCCCGCGCTCCCCGCCGCCCCCCGGCCGCGATCGCGGCCGGGGGGTTCGTTTCTCCGGAGAACGTGAGGGGCTGATGGCCATCCCGAAAGTCATGGGAATCGAAACCGAGTACGGGATCCAGGTCCGCAACCAGCCGGACTTCAACCCGATCCTGTCCTCGCTCCTCCTCATCAACTCGTACGAGACCTACCGCTCGTCGCGCGTGCGGTGGGACTACGAGGCGGAGAGCCCGCTGCGCGACGCGCGGGGCTTCGAGTACATGGAGGAGAAGGAGGTCGCCTCCAAGGAAGAGTCGCGCCTCATCAACCTCATCCTCTCCAACGGCGCGCGCTTCTACGTCGACCACGCGCATCCTGAGTACTCGAGCCCCGAGACGACCAATCCGCGCGACTGCGTCATCTGGGACCGCGCCGGCGAGCGCGTGCTGAACCTCGCGCGCCAGCGCGCCGAGGCCGTGTCGCCGCCCGAGCAGCGGATCATCATTCTGAAGAACAACACCGACAACAAGGGCAACTCGTACGGGACGCATGAGAACTACCTCATGGACCGCAAGGTGCCCTTCGCGCGGATCGTCCAGTACATGATGCCGTTCTTCGTCACGCGCCAGATCTACACGGGCGCGGGCAAGGTCGGCGCCGAGAACAACGCGGAGGCGTGCGACTACCAGATCTCGCAGCGCGCCGACTTCCTCGAGACCGAGGTCGGCCTCGAGACCATGCACTCGCGCCCGATCATCAACACGCGCGACGAGCCGCACGCCGACCCGGAGAAGTACCGCCGCCTGCACGTGATCCCGGGCGACGCCAACATGGCGGAGATCTCCACGTACCTCAAGATGGGGACGACGGCGATCGTGCTCAGCATGGTCGAGGACGACTTCATCGACCGCGACCTGTCGATCGACCAGCCGGTGCAGGCCTTCCGCAAGGTGTCGCGCGACCTCACCTGCCGCGACGTGTTCCGGATGAAGGACGGCCGCACGATCACCGCGATCGATCTCCAGCGCGAGTTCCTCGCCTACGCGCAGAAGTACTACAAGGACCGCGAGCACGAGCCGTGGGTGCGCGAGGTGATGGCGCGCTGGGAGCGGACGCTCGACCAGCTCGCCGAGGATCCGATGCAGCTCGGCCGCGAGCTCGACTGGGTGATCAAGCACCAGCTGATCTCGAACTACATCGACAAGCACGAGCTCGAGTGGAACGACTCGCGCGTGCAGATGATCGACCTCCAGTACCACGACATCCGTCCCGGCCGTGGCCTCTACGGCAAGCTCGAGGAGTCCGAGGCGGTCGACCGGCTCTCGACGGACGACGAGATCTCCAAGGCGATCTACGACCCGCCGAAGGACACCCGCGCGTATTTCCGCGGGATGTGCCTGCAGCGCTACGCGGACGAGATCGTGTCGGCGAGCTGGGATTCGGTGATCTTCGACCTCAAGGAAGGCCCGCTGAAGAAGATCTTCATGCTCGAGCCGCTGCGCGGGACGGAAGCCCACGTCCGGCAGCTCCTGACGGAGTCTCCGACGGCGGCCGATCTCCTTCGCAACATTTCACGCCCCTCGTTCGGCGTCTGAGAACGGGGCGGCCAGGAGCGCGATGAACGACCAGCCACGGTGGTTGAGCGTGTTCAACGATCTGAGCACTTCGAGCTTCGTCGACGTCCTCCGCCGCGAGCATCCGCACCTCCTGCCCGAGGCGCGTCTCCGGCCGGAGGATGTCGCGAACGTGCCGCACGGCACCACGGTCATCGCGGTCGGCTATCGCGGCGGCGTCATCATGGCGGGCGATCGCCAGGCGACGGCCGGCTACCAGGTCGCGAGCCGGCGCATCGAGAAGATCTTCAAGGCCGACGACTACTCCGGTGTCGGCATCGCGGGCGCCGCCGGCCCCGCCGTCGAGATGGCGAAGCTCTTCCAGACCGAGCTCGAGCACTACGAGAAGGTGGAAGGCGACAACCTCTCGCTCGAAGGCAAGGCCAACAAGCTCGGCCAGATGATCCGCATGAACCTGCCGATGGCGATGCAGGGCCTGGCCGTCGTCCCGATCTTCGCCGGGTTCGACGTCAAGGCCGAGGTCGGGCGCCTCTTCAAGTACGACGTCACCGGCGGCAAGTACGAGGAGACCAACTTCGAGGCGCAGGGCTCCGGCTCCAAGGACGCGCGCGACTCGCTGAAGAAGCTCTGGAAGAAGGACATGACGCGCGACGAAGCGCTGCGCGTCGCGATCGAGGCGCTCATCGACGCCGCCGACGAGGACGTCGGCACCGGCGGCCCCGATTTCGTCCGCGGCATCTTCCCGACCGTGCGGTCGATCGACCGGCTCGGCTTCGGCGAGGTCGCGGAGGCGGAGGTTCGCAAGCTCTGCGAGCAGATCCTGGACGAGCGCGCCAAGACCGGAAACGGAGCGTAGGCGATGCCGCTGCCCTACTACGTCAGCCCCGAGCAGATGATGAAGGACAAGGCCGAGTATGCCCGCAAGGGCATCGCGCGCGGCCGGTCCATCGTCACCCTCGAGTACGGCGACGGCATCCTGCTGCTCGCCGAGAACCCGTCGTCGCTGCTCCACAAGATCTCGGAGGTCTACGACCGGATCGCGTTCGCCGGCGTGGGCAAGTACAACGAGTTCGAGAACCTCCGGATCGCGGGCATCCGCCACGCGGACGTGAAGGGCTACTCGTACAGCCGGGGCGACGTGACGGCGCGCGCGCTCGCCAACGCCTACTCGCAGGCGCTCGGCAACATCTTCACGCAGGACATCAAGCCCTTCGAGGTCGAGGTGCTGGTGGCCGAGGTCGCCGACGGCAACCACGGCTCGCGCAACGAGATCTACCACATCCTCTACGACGGCACGATCGAGGACGAGCGCAACTACGCGGCGATGGGCGGCCAGGCCGACGAGATCCGCCGCTTCCTGAAGGAGCATTACAAGGAAGGGATGTCGCTCACCGACGCCGTGCAGCTCGGCGTGCGCTCCCTCAACGTCACCCAGAACAAGACGCTCACAGGGAAGGATCTCGAGGTCGGGGTGCTCGACCGCACGAAGACCCGCCGGAAGTTCCGGCGGCTCGCCGGAGAGACGCTCGCCCAACTCCTGGGCACAGCTTCCTAGCCCGTGCTAGGCTGAGCGCACGATGAAGCGTCGGATCTTCGGCCTCGAGAACGAGTACGGCCTCACCTGCACGCTCAACGGCCAGCGCCGCCTCTCCCCCGACAACGTCGCGCGCTATCTCTTCGAGAAGGTGATTCCGGGCGCGCGCAACGCGAACGTGTTCCTCGAGAACGGGGCGCGGCTCTACCTCGACACCGGCTTCCACCCGGAGTACGCGACGCCGGAGTGCGACGACGTCGCCGAGCTCGTCATCCACGACAAGGCCGGCGAGCGGATCGTCGAGGATCTCCTCCACCAGGCGGAGAAGCGGCTGCGCGAGGACGGCATCTCGGGCTCGATCCTGCTCTTCAAGAACAACACGGACTCGGCGGGCAACTCGTACGGCTGCCACGAGAACTATCTCGTGAGCCGCGACGTGAGCTTCCAGCGCCTGGCCGAGGCGCTCATCCCGTTCTTCGTCACGCGCCAGATCTTCGCGGGCGCGGGCAAGGTGCTGCAGACGCCGCGCGGCTTCCACTACTGCCTGAGCCAGCGCGCCCAGCACATCTGCCAGGAGATCTCGGGCGCCACGACGTCGTCGCGCTCGATCATCAACACGCGCGACGAGCCTCACGCGGACGCCGAGCGGTATCGCCGCCTCCACGTGATCGTCGGCGACTCCAACATGTCGGAGTACGCCACGTATCTCAAGATCGGGACGACGGCGCTGGTCCTCGACATGATCGAGGACGGGTTCTTCGACCGCGACTACTCGCTGCAGTCGCCGGTGCAGGCCATCCGCGACATCAGCCACGACCCGACGCTGCGCGAGACCATCAAGCTGAAGGACGGCCGCAGCATCTCGGCGCTCGACCTCCAGCTCGAGTACCTCGAGTACGCGACGCGCTACGTCGACTCGATCCAGGCGGATCCGATCACCCGCGACGTCCTCCAGAAGTGGACGTGCGTGCTGGAGAACCTCCAGACGGATCCGATGCAGCTCAACCGCGAGCTCGACTGGGTCATCAAGCGCGAGTGGATCCAGAGCTACATGGACCGCAACCGCCTGTCGTGGCGCGACCCGAAGATCTCGCTGATCGACCTGCAGTACCACGACATCCGCCCGGACCGCGGGATCTACTACCGCCTCGCCGCGCGCGACATGGTCGACCGCGTGACGGACGACGAGACGATCGAGGCCGCGAAGCACAAGCCGCCGCAGACGACGCGCGCGCGGCTGCGCGGCGAGTTCATCCGCCAGGCGAACCTGAAGGGCAAGGACTACCGCGTGGACTGGGTCTATCTCAAGCTGAACGACCCGGAGCGCGAGACGATCCTCTGCAAGGACCCGTTCCAGTCCCACGACGAGCGGGTCGAGCGCCTGATCCGCAGCTTTTAAGCTCGGAGGGGGACTTCGTTCCCCCCTGCCTCCCCCTGAGGATTCGGATTGCGCGGGCAAGCCCGCGCTCGAACCAGCTGTCATCGTGGGCCTCGGTCGCAGAGGGTGTATCCACGTGTGCACGCTGCGCTGCGCCGAAGCCGAAACTCCTCGATCAGGTCCGCCACCGCATTCGGGCGCGTCACTACAGTCACCGCACCGAGAAGGCGTACGTTCACTGGATCAAGCGCTACATCTTCTTCCACGGCAAGCGCCATCCGGCCGAGATGGGAGCGGCCGAGGTCACCGCGTTTCTCACCGCGCTCGCGGTCCGCGACAGGGTCGCCGCGTCGACGCAGAACCAGGCGCTCAACGCGCTCCTGTTCCTCTATCGCGAGGCGCTCGAGATCGAGCTCCCGTGGCTCGACGGCCTGGTCCGCGCGAAGCGTCCGGAGCACCTGCCGGTCGTACTGACACGCGATGAGACTCAGGCGCTGGTCGACGCACTGCACGGCATTCCGCGTCTGATGGCGCTCCTCATGTACGGCGCCGGCCTTCGGCTCCTGGAGTGTTGTCGCCTCCGCGTTCAGGACATCGACTTCGGGGCGCACCAGATCACGATCCGCGACGGAAAAGGTGCCACGGACCGCGTGACCATGCTGCCAGCGGCGGTGCAGCCCGACCTCGCCCGCCATATCGAGCGGGTCCGCAGGCAACACGCCAGGGACGTGGCGCATGGCGCAGGGTGGGTCGAGCTGCCGCGGGCCCTCGGTCGGAAGTACCCGAATGCCGGCCGCGAATGGCCCTGGCAATGGATCCTTTCCGGCGACGCGGTTCTACGTCGATCGAGCAACGGGTCAGCGGCGCCGCCACCACCTCCATGAGTCTGTCGCGCAGCGCGCTGTCCGAGAAGCTGCACTGAAGGCCGGAATCGTAAAGCGCGCGACCTGCCACACGCTCCGGCATTCATTCGCGACGCATCTCCTCGAAGACGGCTACGACATCCGGACGGTGCAGGAGCTCCTCGGTCACCGCGACGTCAGCACGACAATAATCTACACCCACGTCCTGAACCGGGGGCCGGCTGCCGTGCGCAGTCCCGCCGACCGGATGTTCCGGAGGTGAGCCGGACGTGGAAGATCACCGCGCTATACCGCGCCAGCCCGCAAGATATCCGGAGGCAGTTGATGGTCCTTTCGCCGCGTAGGCGCGTGTCGTCGCAGACGTTTTTGTGGTTCCAGCCCGCTGAGTGCCGCGGCGCTACACTGCACCTGCAATGCTCCCCGTTTCGACTGCTCACCCTGGGGACGTAAGATTCGACGGGGGGAGCCATGGGCGAGTACCCACGGAAGGCGGACGGGCGACGTGTCTTTAGCCCGGAGTTC
>Ga0233424_10000612_pt1 | contig 42048 bp, 52 predicted proteins | sample Watercolumn_Towu_FD_181011 | JGI IMG/M metagenome (GOLD analysis project Ga0233424, IMG submission 181011) | Freshwater microbial communities from Lake Towuti, South Sulawesi, Indonesia - Watercolumn_Towuti2014_125_MG | ecosystem: Environmental > Aquatic > Freshwater > Lake | place: Indonesia...
GTTTACATAACTATATGGACTGGATTGGTAAGTTTAAATTGAAGAGCATCAGTGTTAGTGCCTTCCTGAGCCAATGATTTAAGAAAAACAAAATCACTGACTTGAAAATTTAACCGATAGGACTGCCAACCAATAGTGTTAGGAATTGTGTGGGCCGAAATACGCTGATACTGGACGTTTTCCAAAACAATTGTAGGCACACTGCCAGCGCCATCTTTTATTCCCAAATACGCTACCGGCCGACTTTCTCCGGGCAACAAAAAAGTTTTTTGCACCGGTGTTTTCTCGCCGCCAATAATAAAATAATAATTAAATTTTGCCAAAAATCTACTGTTAGGATTTATCAGTTCCGCTACCGCATCATATTTATTTTCTCTACTAGAAAAAATTTGGGTGTTTACCGCCTGAATTGGCTGAGCGCTATAACGCGGATGAATACCAAGATAATTTACTGAGGCAGATAAACTAGCTTGGACTTGCCGAGCATCTTGCAGTCCGATCAAATAACCCCCCCACTGCCAAAGACTAAAAAGCCCGAAAATGGCATCTACGCTAATCAAGCTAATAACTAAAATTTTATAAAGTAAAGCCTTGTGTCTTACATACCAAAAACCCAACTTCAAATCTTGGGAAGTAAATTCTTTGGTGGCGTCTTCATATTTTGTAAAATCTGTTTTTTTTGCAGGAGCTGCGCCAGCACTAGTTACGCCATTTTTAGCAACAGCAGTACTTTTGTCGCCTTCGTGATTGTTTGGGTTATAAACATTGAGCATATAAATTGTATTATACACTAAAAATAATTTTTAGAAAAATTAAAAAACCCGCCTTCCAAAGAAGGTGGGTCGAATAAATTTACAACTATTTTACTTACAAGGAATCTCCCCTGCTTCCAGTTTTGCCTGGCCATCTTCATATGAGGCAGATGGACAACGACACGGATCATAGAAACTGCCTTCACACCAAGTATTTTCATGTGGCGGGCAATCTCCGTGCATAGAGCACATCAAATCCATATCTATAGGCAATACATATAGAGACTTAAACTCATAAGACATAACTGAGTAAGCTCCATCTGAAGTATCATTATGCCCTCGCCCGAAAGCATGGCCGAGTTCATGGGCCGTTACAACCGGCGCAATATAAAGAGGATCATCAAACACAATCTTGGGCGATCCAAATCCTGTTCGATAGCAAGCTATGTAGTTCTTACCGTCGTCTTTCGCGCCACAAAACCCGGAACTCACGCTTAGATAGATAATTTCATTTACCTGATCTGATGGCAAGTCATCGGTTGAATACAAAACCTCCACATGAGGACGAAAGGCTTCATCAAAATGGCTGAACCATTGATCCGCGCCTTTGTTCACCCAGTTGATTCTGCGTTCCCGACAGCCTTCATAACCCATAGCATCGTCTTGGCAGCCCACCCAAAAACTTGGATCCGTTACCATATATATGGGCTGATGAAGGTCAAAGTATGGAGTGCCGCAGCAGGAAAGAAAAAAGGCTACATAAAACGCGAGACAAACATATATGGATTTCAAAAAACGCATTGTTTCCTCCTATCAATAGGCTCTTTACTTTATACCATAAAATACATGTTGGGTCAAGCATACGTGGCAAATAAAAAAGTCTCTGCCACCACCAAGGCAACAGAGACGGGTAGAAAAAACCACTGTCGAACATTTAATTCCTAATCGTTGATAGAAGTATCTTCCCTTTTTTTAGTCCGCGTCCGAACTTTTGCGTTTGGCCATTCCTTTTTCCTCTGATAATAATCGCGGACTAACAGGGCCGCAAAGGCAATCACGACCAAAACAGCAGATGGAATCATCGTTCCTACAGCAATAGAACCGACAAACAAAACAAAAATGGTACCTACAACTAAAAACAAAGCCACAAGATATGCCATTTTGAACTCCTCTTGTTTGAGATTTTCAACGATTATTTATACCATTTTAAAAACGAGGGGTCAAATTGTCTAGCATATATCGTCGGCTGCGCCCGCGATTAGCAAACCTGTGCGCTTCATCGCGCACGCCCTGCAAAGTTCTTTTTATAGTCTCAGCCAAATCTTTGAACACATTTTTTGTTCCTGCTGGGAATACCAACCGATCGCCATTTAATTTAGATATGCCTAATAGCGGCGCAGCCACCTGAAATTGTTCTATGACTTTAAAAATATAGTCTACCTGTGGCTTGCCGCCGTCTATCAGGATCAAATCTGGTTTGGGCCATTCGCTATGTTTTAGCCGACGCTCCATCATTTCTTTTAGCGCATCCAAATCATTATTGGTAACTGTTTTTATTTTAAACAACCTGTACTGGCTTTTATCCGGCTTGCCGCCGGTAAATACCACCATTGATCCGTACACTTCTTTGCCAGCAAAATGTGATATATCATAACCTTCAATACGATTGAATTTTTGATCCCCTACCACAAAATCTTCTCGGGTAATTAAAGTTACATCTTGAAAATGTTTCAAGGCCAAAGCAGCGACCGGATTTTCTTTAACTAATTTTTTTAATAATTTATTTTTCTCGCCTTTCAAAAGCAAAACTATATTATTAATATTTTTTTGATAATCACGACTACTTATCGCGCCTACACATACGCCCGGGCAGGTGCCGGTTTGATAATTAAAACAGGGCTTGCCGGTAAACGTACAAGTGCTATATGGGAAAATACGACGAATAACTTTTAGAGCGTCACGAACTAGGGTCAAACTTTGGTATGGACCAAAAATTCTGGCCGATGATGCTGGGAAGCTTTCCAGTTCCCTGCCCCGCACCACAATCGGTTTGGGAAAATCGGTTTTGGGAAAGACGATATATATAAACGAACGGCCGTCTTTGTCCTTTACATTATACTTCGGCCAATGTTTTTTTATTAAATTCGCTTCTAAAATTATCGCTTCTAGTACTGTGCCTGTTTCTTGATATTTAATTTTACTCGCCAGACTTACCATCTCACCAATGCGCGGATCTATGTCTTTTCGGAAATATTGCAAAACACGGCGACGCAAAGAAGTGGCGCGACCGATATACAAAATCTCGTTATTTTTATCCAACCAAATATATATGCCCGGAGATAAAGGCAAATTTTTTGCTTGATCTGCTAAGTTCATTTTATTTAAATTTTACTGGCAAACGGAATTCTCTTTCATATTCAGTCATGCCACTAGCATTTTCGTTTCTAAAAATTAATACGCCGGCATCAGTAGTGGGCGCGGAAAAAGTTAAAGTGGTAGAAAAACTTGTTGGAAATTGCATCCAGTCAGTGGTAGCGGTTAGTGGCATCTGCGCCAAAACATTGCCATTACTATCAAGTAAAGTTACTGACCCAACTTGTCCTTCAAACCCTGTCCACCTGTTTGTGCCATCAACATGACCAGAGACAACTAAAGGCGAACTTACCACAGCACTCGCTACTGGAGTGTCTACAAACAGTCCTGCTTGTGGTGTGACGACCAAAACTGAAGATTGTTTGCTTCTATACTGCAACACAACTAACCCGGCCAAAATGGCTAAGACAAAAATGAAAATCGCTACTTTTCGCATAAGAATATAGTTAAGAGTAATAATAGATATTATACCTTTAACAATAAAAAAACAATACCCGTCTCACAACTACGAGACGGGTTTAAAAACTATTTACCATTGTGCGTCAAATACGCAAACTTACCTTTCACTTCGGTATTAAAAACCGGTAATTCAAAGATCTTCTGATATAGCAGCACTACTATGGCATCAAACAACTTACCAGAAATCTCTTTGCTACAAAAAATCGCTTCAGCGATTCTTTCTGCAAAATAAGCTGGCTGGTATGTTCGCTGCAAGTCCTCAACTTTGACTTGACCTGTACCAAGCAATTTTAATTGCGAAGGTTTTCCGCGTCTTTTTTGAAATACCAACCCTGCGAACGCGGCAGAACAAACGGTAATCGCCACAGCGCAACGAATCTCAGCCACAGAGGCTTCAGCAAGACTTGGTGCATGTCGAAATTCGTAACGCATCTGGTCAATTTCTTCTGGAATAACACCAACCTGCGCAGACACGCCTTCACCCATATCATCTAGATAACTGGCTAATATCATGCCGAGCGTAAGGCACTCCTCATGAATCGGCGCCAGAGAATCTTTTAAACCATCATCTGCTTCAACATTTTTGCTATCTGCTTCACTCACAGTATTTCTCCTTTGTTTGTTTCTTCGTTCTGTTTGAGTCTAACAAAACGATCCTCCATATTACATGGTGAATTGAATTGTAAAAAACTCAGGCACCAAGCACCAAAATCTGGTCGATTTTTATCATCTTGCCGGTGTATATATGGAGTTACCAAACCTTTTCTGACATCTATCTCACACGTTTTGTCTTTAAGGCGAGCGCCTGGAAAAATAACAGATTTGATATTAGCTGGAATTTCTTCCGAACGAGCCAGAATGTGTCTGGCATCGGCATAACCAAAATCGGCTTTATCAACAATGGCGCGATTGTAAATCTCTGGGCCGCGGATCGGATTCTCACCGTTTTCCAGGACAGGGATAAACTCTAGTTCGTTCATCTCAAATTTGTGCTTTGGCATATCCTGGTCAAACTTGTACCCCTCGGGTATGAGCTCCGCAATTGGCAGAGCTTTAACTACTCCTACAACAAAGGCAGCCGCACCGATAAAGGGATCGACGTCAAAAACCTGCCTCCAACCAAAACGGTTTATCTTGCGATTATAACATTTCAAATATATTCTTTCATCATAACGCAGTGAATCTGTTACGATAATCAAACCGTTAAACGGATCAATCCATCTGTCATCTTGCTGTGTTGCATTCATGTGCTCCAAGGCCATACTAGTAATATGATCTGCGGAACCGAACGAAACATCATATGATGTTGGCAGACCCGCTTCAGCTTTGAACCTATCTATCACCTCTCTTTGTTCAGATACATTTTTATTCACACTCTCAAAAAGAGGCACCGGCAGCCATGAAACCAGATAACGATCATTTGTCGTATTGTCCACAAACTCGGCATGTATCTTTATCCGATCGGCCAGACCAACAGCGCGACGGCTTTTACGGAAACCGTATCCGATCTGCAACGCTTCTGTTTTGGATTGGTTGGTGTGCTTCTGTCCATATTCTCTAATCCAAATAGCAGCCTCGTCATCTGAAAGCAATTTAGAAATTTCAACCACAGTTCACCTCCATGAATTGTCAAAGAATGTTGTAATAATACAACAAAAACTGGTTTTGTCAATCTAACCCAAATACTCTTTTAAATACATGCCGGTGTATGAATTCGGATTATCTCCCACCTCTTCTGGCGTACCTTTGGCCACGATGACACCGCCTTTGGCGCCGCCTTCTGGACCAAGATCAATAATATAATCGGCGCATTTTAAAATATGGAGGTTGTGTTCTATAACTATCACTGAATTTCCTTTGTCCACCAATTTATTTAAAACTTTGAGCAATAACTCTATATCATGATAATGCAGACCCACGGTCGGCTCATCTAGCAAGTACATAGTTTTTTTACCCAACGGTCCGGTAAGTTCGCGAGCCAACTTAATACGTTGCGCTTCTCCGCCTGACAAAGTGGTAGCGCTCTGCCCCAAACGCAAGTATCCCAAACCAACTTCTTGTAAAACTTTTAATTTATCGGTAATCAGATAATTATTCTCAAAAAACTTTACCGCTTCATTAATTGTCATTTCTAAAACATCACTGATATTTTTGTTCTTGTGTTTGACCTGCAAAGTTTCGCGGCTAAATCTTTTGCCATGGCAAACCTCGCAAGGCACTTCCACCTCAGGCATGAAATGCATTTCAATGGTATTAAAACCAGCCCCTTCACAAGCCTCACAACGGCCGCCCGGTCTGTTGAAAGAAAAACGTGAATGAGTATAACCGCGCATGCGCGATTCTTCCAAGCTCGCATAAAAATCGCGAATTGGAGTAAAAATTCCCGTATAGGTAGCTGGGTTGGAGCGCGGGGTGCGGCCAATCGGCGACTGATCCATGATTATAACTTTGTCTACATATTCACTACCTGTTATTTTGGCCACGTCCTCTAATTTTTTGAATCGGCTTTTTATTCTGGCCATGTTTTCGTAAAGCACGTCGTACAAAAGTGAAGATTTACCACCGCCAGATACGCCGGAAATACAGACAAATTTTCGCAGTGGAATTTTGACATTGATATTTTTTAAATTATGAGCGCGAGCGCCAATGATAGAAATTTCTTCCGTTTCTTTCCAACGACGTTTTTTTGGCACTTCAATTTTTACTTCTTCATTTAGATATTTTAAAGTCAAAGATCGGCTATCTTTTGTTTTTTTAATATCTTTGGTTGGCCCGGCAAATACCACTTCTCCGCCCAACTCTCCAGCCATTGGCCCCAAATCTATTAAATGATCCGATTCTTTGATGGTTCGTTCATCGTGTTCTACAATCACCACTGTGTTATTTTCATCGCGTAAATTTTTTAAAGTTTTTACCAAACGTTCGGTGTCGCGTTCGTGCAAGCCAATAGTTGGTTCATCTAGGACATATAATGTATTAGACAAATGCGAGCCGATTTGCGAAGCTAAACGAATACGTTGCGCTTCTCCGCCCGACAAAGTATCAGCTTCGCGAATTAAGGTAATATAATCCAAACCAACCTCCAACAAAAATGTCAGGCGGTCATTGATTTCTTTTAATACATTATGCGCAATTAAACGCTGGCGTTCATTTAACTTTTTTTCATAATCCTTAAAAAAATCATGGGCATCAGCAATGGTTAACGCCGAAACTTCATAGATACTTTTGTTTTTTATGCGCACTGACAAGGCTTCTGGCTTTAGTCTTTTGCCCTCGCACTCTGGACACAATTCTTTAGAAAACATTTCGGCTTTACCCAAGCCGCCACAAGCCACGCAAGCTCCGGACGGACTGTTGAACGAAAACAGGCGCGGTTCAATTTCTGGAAAAGAAAATCCGTCTGTCGGACAAGACCAATGACTGGAAAATAATCTTTCCTGTTGATCTTTCTTGTTTTCTCGAAAAATTATTGAGGCTAGACCTTTGCTGTGCTGCAAAGCGTTTTCTACTGCTTCAAACAATCTAGTCTCGTCGCTAATCATTACCCTATCCATCACAATATCTATGTTATGAGCTTTGTAACGAGACAATTCCACGCGATCGTGTAGAGAAAATAATTTGCCATCTATGCGGGCCTGATCAAAACCTTCGTTTAGGAAATCATAAAGCATTTGGTAATACTCGCCTTTGCGACCGCGCACTACTGGCGATAAAATAGTGACGTATTTTTCGTTCAAATCTCCGGCCATGCCTAAAATAATATCCACCATTTCTTCGGGGGTAAGTTTTTCAATCTTTGTGCCATCGGTTGGGCAATACACTTCACCCAAACGCGCATACAACACACGCAGATAATCATAAATTTCGGTAAGTGTACCGACAATAGAACGCGGATTATGACTTAGAGCTTTTTGGCCAATAGCAATCGCCGGAGACAGACCAGTAATTTCATCCACATCAGCTCGTTCCATCTGACCCAAAAATTGCCGAGCATATGGTGACAAAGATTCTATATATCTTCGTTGCCCTTCGGCAAAAATGGTATCAAAAGCCAGCGAAGACTTTCCGCTACCAGATACGCCGGTAAAAACCGTCAATTTATTTTTTGGAATCTCCAAAGAAACATTTTTTAGATTATGTACCCTAGCTCCTTTGATTTTTATTATATCTTCCATAATACTTAATATTTATATTGACATTTTTATAATTTTTTGCTTAAATTAGGCGCAAGGAGGAATCAATATGACCAAAATCCTGATCATCGAGGACAGCGCCGTGTGGCAAGCCAACTATCGCACTGGACTTCCAGCCACCGTTGAAATTATAGAAGCCAGAACCTTTGAGGAGGGTAGAACCGCAATCGCACAGCTAGCCACCAACCCAACTGCTTTTGATATCATGATTGTGGATGGCTGTTTGTATAGCGACAACTTTGACACTCCGCCTCTGGTGGAACAGGCACTATCACTTGGCTTCAAAGGCCCAATCGTTGCCGGATCTTCAAATCCCACGCTCAACGAAATGCTTATGCAACGTGGTTGTACACACAATGCAAAAATCAAAGAAAGTGTGCTAAGATTTTTACGTACAAACTTCAACATCCAATAACTCTTACTTGCGTCGACTTGCCTTTGGCAACGACGCTTTTTTCTTTTTTAACGAACTGTCATCGTCGGTTGCTGCAGGAATATCCAAAAACTCTTCAATGTCTTTATCTGTTGTCTTTGGGGTAATACCATGTTTTTTGTTATACTCCATCTGCTTTTTGCGGCGTCTTTCTACTTCTGCCATTGCCCGCTTCATAGAACCAGTAATAGTATCGGCATACAACACAACTTTGCCCTTCACATTGCGGGCCGCGCGACCCATGGTTTGCATAAGCGATTCTTCGCTACGTAAAAAGCCTTCTCTGTCGGCATCCATAATCGCCACAAACGTCACTTCTGGTAAGTCCAAACCTTCACGCAACAGATTAACTCCAATTAACACATTAAATTTACCGCGACGAAAATCTGTCAAAATTTCTGTGCGCTGCAAAGTTTTTACATCCGAATGGAGATAATTTACCGCATAACCTTTGCGCAATAAAAATTCATTTAGTTCTTCGGCCATTTTTTTGGTAAGCACATTTACAATCGCTCGCGCACCGTTTTTTACCACCACATCAATCTCTTTCATCAAATCATCTACTTGACCCTTATTTGTCTTCTTATCAAAAACTGGTCGCACTTCTATGGGCGGATCAATCAGACCGGTCGGACGAATTACTTGTTCGGCAATTTGTGAAGATTTTTTTATTTCAAAATCACCCGGTGTGGCTGAGGTGAAAATAACCTGGCCAACTCTTTTTTCAAATTCATCAAATCGTAGCGGCCTGTTGTCCAAAGCCGAAGGCAGCCTCCAGCCATACTGAGCTAAAACCTGTTTGCGGCTTTGGTCGCCCGCAAACATGCCGCGCACTTGCGGCAGACCGATATGCGATTCGTCCATAATGGTAAGAAAATCCGGCTTGCCGTCTTTCCATGGGAAGTATGCCAGCAGTGTATCTGGCGCTTCACCAGCCAATTTACCAGCCAGATGCCGGGAATAATTTTCTATACCATGACAAAAACCCAAAGTCTTTAACATTTCCATATCATACTTGGTGCGGCGTTCTAATCTTTCGGCTTCCAGATACAATTCTTTTTTCTTGAAATAATCCAAACGTTCTTTTAATTCTTTTTTTATTTCTTTCAACGCTTCTTTCATTTGCGGTTCGCTAGATATAAAATGTTTGACTGGAAAAATTACCGCTTCATTTAATTTTTCTTTTACAGTGCGAGTCAAAACATCTACGATACTTATTTCTCCAATTTTTTGATCTTTAATTTCTATGCGATAAGCAATATTTTCCGAAGCGGGCATGATTTCAAAAACATCGCCACGGACACGAAATTTACCTCGCTCCAACGCTCCCGGGGTGCGAGCAAATTGAATTTTTATCAACTGGCGCATCAAATCGCCGCGCACAATTGGCTGGCCAACAGTTAAATTTATTGCAGATTCAAAATAATTATTTGGCACACCTAAGTTGTAGATACAAGAAACCGAAGCCACAATAATCACATCTTTTCGGCTCATCAAAGCGCTGGTAGCCTGGTGGCGCAAACGATCTATTTCTTGGTTTATCATCGCTTCCTTTTCTATATACGTATCACTGGTCGGCATATACGCCTCGGGCTGATAGTAATCGTAATACGAGACAAAATAATTTACGGAGTTTTCTGGAAAAAAATTTTTGTACTCGCGGTACAGTTGGGCAGCCAAAGCTTTGTTTGGCGCCATAACCAAAACAGGCCGATTAAATTGAGTTATAACATTGGCCATGGAAAAAGTTTTTCCTGAACCGGTCACACCGAGCAAAGTTTGGTAATGATTGCCTTTTTTTAGGCCATTTACCAACTTTTCTATGGCCTGGGGCTGATCGCCCGCAGGCTTAAACTTAGATTTTAATTTGAACAAAGACATATATGAATACGCAAAATCCCCGGTTGGCCGGGTTGTATAGGGGTATGATGACTGATTTTTATCGGTTTGTCAATGTCTGTCGCTAGACAAAAAGCATTAAATCTGATATTTTACCGCCAACTTTGGATCTAAATTGGTCCAGAAAGGACACTGGATGCTGACCATGCTCATTTATGCTTTATGTGGCGGCGTAATATACCTTAATATTGGCCACAAATGGGGTCGTTTGTCTTGGAAGGCTTGGCATAAAAAGAAACGATCCGTTGCTGGACTTCTCTGTTTCCCGTTAAGTTACGACGAAAACAAAATAGGAGACAGTAAGGCGCCTATCTCCACGTTTACCGACAAGGACGAATACGAAAAATTAATGGCAATATTTTGGCCATTCAAAATGGTGTTTAATCTCTTAGCTATACTATCATTTGTCTTTAAGATAGTGTCCAAAACAGCTTTTGAGATAGCTATCAACCCCATTAAATACATGTTCGGTAAAAGGACCATGAAAGAATTACCCCCTGCTCCTGAACCTATTCCAGATCAATTTGATGTAGATGAACGTAATGATCTCTTGGAAAAAAGAGCCAGGATCAATGCTCGTCTAAAAGAGATAGACGCTCATCCAGACAAAGACAGGGTCCTAGCCCAACCACGACGGTTTTAGGGCCACAAAATCAATCAACCGACGCAACCCAATGCGCCGGTTTTTTATCCTAATTTTCCCCTTGCATAATTCATAGTAAAATGATAAAATATCCATATATTTCAAGCAGTATTTCACCCCTAAATTAGGCGGTGATTTAATTAAAAAATGACTATTAAATTATGCATATAAGCTGGCTTGGGCAGACCTGTATCAAACTGCAAACAAAAAATTTGGATAAAGATATTACTATCGTTCTTGACGCTTACAAACCAAAAACTGGAGAATTTCCACGCAGTTTCTCTCCAGACGTAGCGCTTTTTACCGCTGGATCAGACAACGCCGCCACACTTTCTCAAAATCCTTTTATGGTAGACTCTTTGGGTGAAGTGGAAGTAAAAAACGTAATGATCTATGCTATTCCCAACTCTGAAGGTGGTGTGATTTATAAACTAAACGGCGAAAGTTTGAATCTTGTTCATTTAGGCAAACTCAAAAAACCGCTCAACAATTCCGAAATGGAAAAAATTCTTTCTCCAGATGTTTTGTTTATTCCAGTAGGCGGCGGTGCCAATTACCTAAGTGCCAAAGATGCAGCCGCCTTGGCCACAGCACTTGAACCACGAGTGATTATCCCAATGGCTTACAACTGTAATACAGATCCAGACGCTGGCCCACTCACCGCTTTTGTAAAAGAACTAGGATTAAAACCAGAAACCACAGAAAAAAAAGTTATTATCAAGAAAAAAGATTTACCGCAAGAAGAAACAAAATTAATTGTTTTAGAAAAAGAATAAGCTGGTTTTATGCCCAGGAGGAAAAAATCTACAATTCAAGAAAGAGAACCTTTACACTTGCCCCCAGAAAATCAAAAAGCAAAAATGTGGCTTTGGATTGGGGTAAGCTCTGTAAGCGCTATCATATTGGTAATGTGGGGTTACGCTACCAGTATCAGTCTTTCCTCGTTTAGCTGGGCCAGAACTCCGGAAAAAAAATTGATTGAAAATAGCAAAAATGATTGGAACGAGATATTTAATGACGAAAAGACAAGAATAAGAAACGAACAATTAAAATTACAGATGAAACGCGTAATAAGCACGATTGTTGCTGAAGCTAACAGCTCCACTATCAACGCCTCTACCACCAGCTCAGCCACAACCACCATAGCAACAAACAGCACTACCCCATCAACAAGCTCTCACCAATAATGAATTAAATATGCAAGAAAAAATAGAATTACCTGGTCAAGAAATTGGTTTGATTACACCGGCCTCACTGGTAGATGAAATGCAAAAATCATATTTGGAATACGCGATGAGCGTAATTGTTTCTCGTGCTTTGCCAGATGTCCGCGACGGCTTGAAACCTGTACACCGCCGCGTGCTTTATGCTATGTGGAACATTGGCTTACGTCACACCGCCAAATTCCGTAAATCTGCCCACGTAATCGGTGAAGTGATGGCCAAATACCACCCGCACGGCGATGCTTCTATCTACGACGCTATGGTGCGTATGGCCCAAGACTTCTCCATGCGCTATCCGTTGGTACATGGCCAGGGAAACTTTGGTTCTATGGATGGCGACAATGCTGCGGCCATGCGTTATACCGAAGCCAAACTTACTGCTGTAGCTGAAGAGATGCTGTTTGACATTGAAAAAAATACAGTTGATTTTATCCCTAACTATGATGGCTCCCACGAAGAACCAACCGTTTTACCGTCCAAACTGCCAAACCTGCTCCTAAACGGTACTATGGGCATTGCCGTGGGTATGGCGACGTCCATCCCCCCTCACAACCTATCCGAGCTCTGTGATGGCCTTACCAAGCTTATATCCGAACCAGACACCAGCGTCGAAGAACTAGCCGACATCATCAAAGGACCGGACTTCCCTACTGGCGGTATTATTTATAACAAAAAAGACATTTTGGCCGCCTACTCTACCGGCAAAGGCGGTATTGTGATGCGGGCCAAAGCAGAAATCCAAGAAGGCAAATCTGATCAATTCAAAATTGTTATCAGTGAAGTTCCATACAGCATCAACAAAGCCACTCTTTTAGAAAAAATTGCTGATCTGGTCCAAGAGAAAAAAATCGAAGGCATCAAAGACCTGCGCGATGAATCCAACAAAGACGGCGTGCGCGTAGTTATTGATCTCAAAAAAGACGCTTATCCAAAAAAAGTTCTCAACAAACTTTTCCAGATGACCGAACTGCAAACCACCTTCCACGTAAACATGCTGGCCTTGGTAGATGGTATACAGCCACGCGTGCTGACTATAAAAAATGTTTTAGAAGAATTTATCAAACATCGCCAAGTAATTATTCGCCGTCGCACTGAATTTGATTTAAACAAAGCCAAAGACCGCGCCCATATTTTGGAAGGCTTAAGTATGGCGCTGGATAAAATTGATTTGATTATAAAAACTATTCGCGCTTCCAAAGACAAAGACGAAGCCAAAGCCAATTTGATGTCCAAATTTAAATTTACCGAAAGACAAGCCGTGGCTATTTTGGAAATGAAATTGCAACAACTGGCCAATTTGGAAAGACAAAAAATAGAAGATGAATTAAAAGAAAAGAAGGCTTTAATCAAAGAATTAGAATCTATTTTGGCTTCCAAAACAAAGATAATGAAAATTATTGCTGATGAAACTTCCGCTATAAAAGAAAAATATGGCCAAGAACGACGCACTCAAATTGTGGCTGGCGGTATCAAAGAATTTACGACCGAAGATTTAATTCCAAACGAAGCTACTATCATTATGGTAACTTCCGATGGATACATCAAACGCTTGCCACCAGACACTTTCCACCAACAATCCCGCGGCGGTAAAGGTGTGATTGGTGTAACTACCAAAGAAGAAGAAAGCGTGCAAAATTTGGTAGCCACCAATACCCACGACAATATCCTATTCTTCACCAATCGTGGTCGTGTGTTCCAACTAATGGCCTACGATATCCCCCAAGCTAGCCGCACTGCCAAAGGTCAAGCTCTGATAAACTTCTTGCAACTCGCGCCAAACGAAAAAGTGACTGCCCTACTAGGTATGAACGATATGAGCAAAGTAAAATACTTGGTTATGACTACCACCAAAGGCAATATCAAAAAAACTGCTTTAGAAGATTTTGCCAATGTACGCCGCAGCGGACTGATTGCGATAAAATTAAAGCCAGATGACAATTTGGAATGGGTAAAACCAAGCGATGGCACCTATGAAATTATGATTGCTACCAAACAAGGTCAGGCTATCCGCTTCAAAGAAAAAGATGTTCGTGAAATGGGACGCACAGCCAGCGGTGTACGCGGTATGCGCCTAAAGAGCGGAGACGAAGTGATTGGCATGGATATTGTGGATCCAAAAAATAAAAGTTTGGCATTCCTAACTGTAGGCGAAAACGGTGTTGGTAAACGTACTGAATTGGATGAATATAAAGTCCAAGGACGCGGCGGCAGCGGCATCAAGACTGCAGAAATCACTGCCAAAACCGGCAACCTTACCTTTGCCAAGGTAGTAGATGCGGTAGAAGAAAAAGACAAAGACCTGCTACTAATGTCGGCCAAAGGCCAAGTAATCCGTTTGCCGTTTGGATCTATAAACTCCTCTGGCCGCGCCACCCAAGGTGTACGCTTGATGAGATTTAAAGAAGATGGTGATAAGGTTTCGAGTGTGACATTACTATAAAAAATCAAAGAAAATACAGCCCTAAATAAATTGGGCTGTATTTTTATTCTAACTATGATGATTGACACGAATAATTTTTTATGATATAATTTTTACGCTCATTTCCAACCAAAGGAGACACCGTGAAGAACAGACTCAAAAAATATTTGCCCGGCATGCTAATCATTGTTGCAATCCTGATGATTGGCGCTTGCACTGCCGGACCCAACCCTGCAACCAACACTGCTTCCACAGATGGCGCAGTCGCCGGTTTTTGGCTTGGATGGTGGCATGGTGTTATCACACCCATCACATTCATTATTTCTATCTTTGAACCGACGGTCAAGTTATACGAAGTTCACAATAACGGCGCGTGGTATGACTTAGGCTTTGTCTTGGGAGCTGGCCTCCTGTTTTCAGGAGGAAGCGCAACTGCCACATATCGCCGCCGACGAGGTGACGAGGACTAAACTAAGGGGAACAGCGCTAACAAACACTGTTCCCAACCCTTTTTAGCTTCATCAATCATTAGTGAAAATAAAAAGTGTTCTTAAAATTCTTTCTAAAAATTTCAGACAACATCTGAAATTTTTTGTTTATATTAAGTTTGCCTAAACCGCTCAAATCAGCTAAAATTCAAATATATGCCGTATCAAACAATAATTCCTGACAATCCAAACATCAAAGACCTGATAGCGCAAATTCGGAAGTATTATCGCAAAGAAGATATAGATATGGTGCAGTTGGCTTATGAATTTGCCGCCAAAGCCCATGCCGGACAGACCCGCAAATCAGGAGAGCCATATATTATCCACCCGCTAGCCACCGCGATGATTTTGGCGCGCATGCGAATTGATCCAAATATTATTGTCGCTGCCCTACTCCACGATGTTCCCGAGGATACTTCCGTAACTTTGGAAGAAATAGAAAAAAACTTTGGGCCAGATATTGCTTCTATAATAAAAGGCATCACTAAACTAGGTAAACTAAAATACCGCGGCGTGGAACGCTACATAGAAAACCTGCGAAAAATGTTTGTGGCTATGGCCGAAGATATTCGTGTAATGATTATTAAATTTGCCGACCGCGTGCACAATTTGTCGACCATAAACGCTTTGCCAGCCAAAAAACGCCATCGCATTGCTTTGGAAAGTTTGGAAATTTATGCGCCGATTGCCAATCGCTTGGGTATTGGTGAATTTAAAAGTCTTTTGGAAGACCTTTCTTTCCCATATATTTATCCCAAGGAATATGAAAAAACCAAAGCTCTGCGCAATACTTTAATTTCCCAGCGTGAAGCCTATTTACAAAACGTCATGGAAGTTATTGAAAAAGAATTAAAAAATTCCAGCATAAAGGTATTAAATGTTCATGGCCGAGAAAAAGCTTTATACAGTTTATACCAAAAAATTCTACGCAAGGGTGGCTGGGACAATACTGACAAAATTCACGATGTTGTCGCGATACGAATTATTGTAGAAGATCTAGCTGATTGTTATGCTGCTTTAGGCATAATACACAAACTTTGGCATCCACTAAAAGGCGGCATCAAAGACTATATATCTCAACCAAAACCAAACGGCTACAAATCTTTGCATACCACGGTATTTTGCATAGACGGACAGATTGTAGAATTCCAAATCCGCGACAAAACTATGCACAACGAAGCTGAATTTGGTATCGCCGCTCACTGGCACTACGACGAACGCGGTTCTCGCCTGCCAGCCAAAGATATTATTTGGGCCAAAGAACTAGCCAATATCCAAAAAAATGTTTTAGAAAAATTATCTGATTTAAATGAACTAAAAATTGATTTCTTTAAAAATCGCATTTTTGTCTTTACCCCCCAAGGGGACGTGATTGACCTGCCCGAAGACGCTACCCCAATTGATTTTGCCTACAATATTCACACTGACATTGGCAACCAATGCAATGGCGCCAAAGTTAATGATCAATTGGTAAGTTTGGATACACCGCTAAAAAGCGGCGACGTAGTAGAAGTTTTTACTGATAAAAATCGTAAAGGCCCAAGCCCCGATTGGCTAAAGCATGTAAAAACTCATATGGCCAAATCGCATATTAAAGAAAAATTAAAAGCTGAAAAAAGCAGTTGGTTAAAAAATATATTGCCAACAAAAAAATAGCTCGCTAAGCGCGAGTTATTTTTTTAATAATGTTTGCCAGTTCTTCTTGCGAGTAATAATCAATTACGATTGTACCTCTTTTTCCTTTTTGAGTCACACTCACTTTTGTACCCAGAGCAGTACGTAACTGATCTTCTAAATAATTTAAATTTGGATCACGATGGCTTTTCTGCGGATTTTGTTTGCCAACCGTGCGCTCTAATTCTCGCACCGTGATACGCTGTCCAAGCATGGAAGAAAGCATGTCTAACTGCTTGGCGCTGTCTTCCAGGCTAAGCAAAGCGCGGGCTTGTCCCATATTTATACGCTTATCAACTAACGCAGTTTTAACTTCTTCGGGCAGGCTTAATAGGCGAATAATATTGGCTATGGCCGGACGGCTTTTCCCAACTTTTTCGGCTACATCTTGTTGGGTTAAATTAAATTCTTCCATTAATCTTTGATAAGCAAAAGCTTCTTCAATCGGATTTAAATTTTCTCTTTGGATATTTTCTATCAGTGCCACTTCTAGCTTGTCTCTTTTAGCCATTGTTTTAATTAACGCTGGCACGGTAGCCAATCCAGCCATTTGCGCTGCTCGCCAACGTCTCTCACCAGCTACCAGTTCATAGCCTCCGTCGGCACGCTCGGTAACGAGTAATGGCTGTAAAATACCATGTTCTTTTATGGAGGCAGACAGATCTTCGAGTTCTGGGCCGCTAAAATTCTGACGTGGTTGATGCGTATTTGGAGTTATGGAACTTGCTGGAATATACCAGACTCTATCTTGGCCTGCCTCACTGCTACTAGCTGTATTTTTATGTTTAGAGTCGCCTGAAATTAATGCCCCCAATCCCCTTCCTAATGCCATATGATTTAACGAAATCATGCCAGGTAGCGTCCTTTGAAACCCGGCGCTAAATTAATTATTTGTTTCAAATCTATCTAAAAATTCCCTACCCAGTCTTTCATAGGCTTTGGAGCCTTTGCCGCTGGGGTCATAATGAAAAATACTTTGCCCAAAACTTGGCGCTTCAGCTAAACGGACTGTTCTAGGAATTACCGAACGAAAAATATTGTCTGGAAAAAATTTATATAATTCATTCATTACTTCTTCTGAAAGAGTGTTTCTAGAATCATACATAGTAAGCACTGCTCCCAAAACATTTAAATCTGGTTTTAAATTTGTTTTTACAAGTTCTATAGTTTTTAGCAATTGCCCCAAGCCTTCCAAAGCATAATATTCAGCTTGCACTGGAATTAGTATATGATCAGCAGCAATTAGACCATTGAGGGTTAAGATTCCTAGCGATGGCGGACAATCGATAATTATATAGTCATAAGCATGAGCCACTTCGGATAAAATTTCTGCTAATTTTGTCTCCCGCCCTTCTACATTTACCAGCTCCACGTTTGCACCTGCCAAATCTGGTGTTGCCGGAGCTACACGTAATCCTGCATGTCCGGTATTACGCACCACATCATGTAGACGAATTTGACCCGAGAGACTGTGGTATAAACCTTGCTCCAATTCTTGATATTTTATACCTAAACCAGAGGTAGCATTGCCTTGCGGATCCAAATCCACCAACAACACAAATTTACCTGCTTCCGCCAGCGCTGCAGCCAAATTCACGGCAGTGGTGGTCTTTCCTACCCCGCCTTTTTGATTTACGACCGAAATAATTTGCGGCATATCTAATTCTTATCTTTTTAATATTATATCACATAACCGAAAATTAAAAAACCTCGCCGAATATCATTCTGGCGAGATTTATACAAAAGTAAACATACAGAGTCTAAATGGTTGGCGATCCATTTCAATGTAGATAACACTGTGCTCGCGCACAACCTCTACCAATGATTCAGCCATCTGCTTGATAACAAAGACCGCGTCTTCTGGCTTAAAACCAGTTACACGTACCACTTCTTTTTCATCTATACTAGCAACTACCTTATCAACACTTTTTTTGCTAATAATAAAGGTGTCTCCGGTCTTGGCAGCAAACATCGTCCAAAGAAGATGTACTGCCAAATCTTTAAGCGGTGCGTCCAATAGTCGCCAAAAAATTTCTGGTGGAATTTCGGCTGGTTCTGATGGTTTTATCGCATCCCATCCGGAGAAACTTTCGGCGATCTGCTCATCCATAGTCGCCTCTTTATACCTTAAGGCCATCAGATCACGAATACGAGGAAAAGTTTTTTTCTTTATCTCGTTAATAAGCTCGTTAGCGTCCATTACCGCCTCCTAAATTTTATCCGCCCTTTTGCGGATTTGTGCCGAAGGAGAGAATCGAACTCTCATGGATTGCTCCGCACGATTTTGAGTCGTGTGCGTCTACCAATTCCGCCACTTCGGCTTGCACAAACAGTATATTTTAAATATTCAATCTTGTCAATCTTACCCCTAAAAACAAGAGTGCCCGATGCTTGATGCATCGGGCCACTTTATTTTGGTCACTTTCCGAATTTTACTTCGAGAAGTAACACTACTAGATCCTCTCTGGTTCGGTGAGGCTTTGGACCTCACCGGCGCGGCCGATCCTGTCGGCTGACTGTCAGGACAATTTTCGTGCCCCGATAGCTATTTTCTGAAGATGGCCATCAAGCCATCGAACTGTCGCTGTGCCGGTATGGAATGCACGAGCCACCGACCCTTACGGTGTGTTGCGTATCCATCGGCAACACGCTGTTGCCTCTGCACTTGCAGCCCCCTTTCTTTGGTTAGAGTTTAGTGCACAACCTTGTCCTGAGGACGAGGCCTATGGTTGCGCACTAGCCATGGACTCGATCCATGTGTTACGCATGGGCGGCATTATATACTATTTTATGCTATTTGTCAATAGCACACAGGGTTAAAAAACCAAAAAAACCGCTAACTTTAGCGATTTTTTTACATCCCTACTTCCTACTCCCCCAATACCTACTATGGCCTCAACCGACCAATGGTGCGTGGGAAAGGAATACATTCGCGAATATGTTCTACCCCTGTTATCCAGCGCACGGTGCGTTCCAAACCAATACCAAAACCAGAGTGCGGCACACTGCCATATTTACGCAAATCTAAATACCATTGATATTCTTCGGGATTTAGTCCTTCTGCTTTTATTCTAGCCAGCAATAAATCATGGTCGTCTTCGCGCTGACTGCCGCCGATAAGTTCACCCGCACCTTCAGTAGCAATTAAATCACCGTTTAAAACTAACTCTGGATTTTCCGGATCACGTTTCATATAAAACGGCTTGATGCTCTTTGGCCATCTGTCTATAAACACCGGCACTTCGGAATCTTTGGTTAACAAACCCTCGTCGTCATTACCTAAATCTTCGCCATATTTAATATCCGAACCAAGTTCGTGTAATTTTTTTATAGCCTGATCATATGTGTAGCGAGTAAACGGCTGATCCGCTTTTTCTAGTGGCACAGTATTTCTTTCCAAAATTACCAGTTCTTCTTTACAGTTTTTTAAACAATAGCGAATTATATACCGTACCAACCCTTCTTGAATTTTTAAATTTTCTTCATGTTCCACAAAAGCTGCTTCCGCGTCCATCATCCAAAATTCTGTTAAGTGGCGTTTGGTTTTGCTTTTTTCAGCGCGAAAAACCGGACCAAAATCATAACAACGACCAACCGAAGCAATAGCAGCCTCTATATACAATTGTCCGGATTGAGAAAGATAAGCTGTGCCCAAATCAAAATATGGTACTGGGAAAAGTGTGGTAGTGCCTTCGCAAGCATTTGGAGTAAATACCGGAGAATCTACTTTGATAAAATTTTCTTGATGTAAATATTCGCCGATGGCGGTAATGATAGCGTCACGGACGCGCAAAATTGCCCACTGTCTTTTGCTGCGCAACCACAAATGACGGTTTTCCATCAGGAAATCAGGGCCATGCTCTTTATGAGCAATCGGATAGTCCTGCGCCAACTGTAAAACTTTAAAGTCTTTAACTTGTAATTCGTAAACATTTTCTTTTTTTGGATGTTTTTTTACAACACCGGAAACGGCTACCGAGGATTCTTGGGTTACTGTTTCTACTAAACCCCAAACGTCAGGGCTTAATTCTGCTTTTGCAGCTACAGCCTGAATCCAGCCAGTACCGTCACGCAACTCCAAAAAAGCGATTGGCCCGGAGGAACGCTTGTTGTATAGCCAGCCTTTAATTTCTACTTCTTGGCCGACCAAATCTGCTAAATTTTTGATAAAAATAGACATAAAATTAGTAGGATTATCTTACCTAAATTAGCCAAAATAATCAAGTTTAAAAAAATCCATTCCGCGATTGCGAAATGGGCTAAAAATAAAGAACTACGAACTCAACCACCCAGAAATTTTTGCCTGCTTTAGCATCTCAACGGGAGAAGCAATAACAATTTTTTCTTCTTCTGTTAAATCTTGGGGCAGAGCTTTGACCTTTTCCAAATCAAGAACCCCTTTAAACTCTTCTGCTCCTATCGCATCTACTACTGCCTTAACCCCGGCTTGGGAATAGCAGCAGAAACGAATAAAAGTGTAACCGTCTTCACAACTTAATTCTACATGACCATGCCTATCATTTTGATTATCACACCCTATGTTTAGACGAATATGTCTAACGTAGTAGTAACACCCCTCACAAGGGAAAGAAAAATGCGCCGACATTTCTTCGTTTAATTTGGTCCACTTTGTATCTGAAAGTTCAGTCATTTTTTCATCCGACATTGTTCCTCCTTTTTTTCACTCTATCATAGTGACGTGAATAGAGTAATCTTCTGTTGGCTGTGCGCCTGGGCATACTGGTGTGCGAAATGATGAATTTTTGATTGTTGTATATTTAATACATTTACTGTTTGCCAATCTCCTTCGACCCAGACCTGATGTCTTTCCTCTTCTACGCTAAAACCTAAATAGTGCCAAAGTTTAAAAATAAAAGCAGTAGCCAAATTTAAAGAATTAATTTGTGTTGCTGAATTTAAAAATTCCAAAAAACTGACGATTAAATTAAAAATATTTTCGTCTTTTTCTTGGGCCAAAATATTGGCGTCCGCAAGCTTAATAACATAGTTAGCGAGAAAAATCTTATCAAAATCAAAATAAATATTTTTAAAAATTTTTATTGACTGTACTTTTGTCAGATGGTCCACTTCTTTTCCCCGAGCAATTTCTATTTCAACCAAAGATAAAATTTCCAAATTAGAAGAATTTTTGCTAGTAATTTTTTTAATTCCTTTGGCCAAGACCTCTACCTTTCCCTGCTCTTTTGTATACAAACTTACCATCTGATCAAACTCCCGCCAATTTTTTCTTGCCAAAACAATGGCTAACATATTACTTATTTTTTTCCAAATAACTTTGCAAAATTACCATAGCTGATTTTTCATCGCGACTTGCTCCTCCCCCACTCATTCTGTCTGCAGCCTGTGAAGAAAACCTTTCATCTTCAAATTCAATAGGAATGTTTATTAAATTTTTTAAATCACTGGCAAATTTTTTTATTTTTTCAGTATTGGCATTTTCTTTTTCTTTAAGCCCCAAAGGCAACCCCACAATTACTTTATCAATATTTTCTTTTTTTATTAACTTTACCAGCTCGTCCAAATTTTTGTCTTTAATAACACCGTATGGCAAAACCACTCCCAAGCCCATCTGGGCCCAAGCCAAGCCGATATTTTTTGTACCATAATCTACCGCCAATATATTCATAAAAAAATTACTTTTCACTCGGCCTTCTGGTAGCCACTACATTACCACTTTTGGTAATAATAACCGTATGCTCAAAATGAGCAGACATAGAATTGTCAGCCATTTTTATTGTCCAACCATCATTCATAGTAGTGACGCGCCAACCGCCCAAAGAAACCATGGGCTCAATAGCTACCACCATGCCAGGCTTGAGAACAATAAAATCCAAGCTTCTGTCATAAAAATTCGGTATTCTTGGTTCTTCATGCACCTGATGACCAACCCCATGGCCAACCAAATCGCGCACTATCCCATATTTACCTTGTGATTTTATGTAATCTTCTATAGCTTTTCCAATATCAGCGATTGTATTGCCAGGTTTAATAACTTTTATCCCTCTTTCCAAAGATTCTTGGGTAACCCGCAGAAGCTCTCTAGTTTTGGCTGGAATTTTTCCGATTGGGATAGTAACTGCCGTATCAGTGAAATATCCTGGATCTTTTGGCCCGTTATATGGCCACTGCATACCAATATCAATAGTAAAAACATCACCATTTTTTAAAATAGCGTCTTTTTTCGCGATCGCGTGCACAACTTCTTCATTTAAAGAAGCGCAAATTGTGCTAGGGAAAGGAGTGTCAGAAGGTCTATTTTTGTATCCTTTAAAAGCCGGTCTGCCACCCACTTCAATAATCATTTTTTCGGCCATTTGATCTACTTCCCAAGTAGACATTCCCGGCTTACACATTTTGGCCAAATCTTCCAAAATACGGCCCATGATTTGGCCGCCCTGTTTTATTAATTTTATTTCTTCCGGATTTTTTATTAACATATTTTACTTTAATTCTTTTTCTACATCTTTTTCTACATCTTCAATGGATTGATCACCATTTATTTTTACCAACACACCGAGATCTTTATAAAAATTAATTATTGGACTTAGCGCAGTGTTCCCCTGTTTTTTAATTCTGGCTTTAATAACTTTTGGATCATCATCTTGTCTGGTTTGTAATTTACCACCGCATTTTGGACAAACTTTTAATTTTTTTGTAGACGGAAGCCATGGCACTATTTCCCCACAAGCCATACAAACACGGCGTTTGGTAAGTCTATCATATGAATCTTTGTCGCTTAAAGATATTTCCAAAGCCAAAACTTCTTTTGCTAAATTTTTTTCTTTAAAAAAATTTTGAAAACCTTGTACCTGATCCAAATTGCGGATAGCACCATCTAACACTACGCCCTTGCCAGCATCTATATTTTTTTCTATCTCGCTAAAAACTAGATCATAAATTAATTCATCAGACACCAACTCTCCGGATTTCATTTTTTCAACCGCTTCTTTTTCTACAGAATTTAATTCGGTTTTCTGGGCCAGAGAACGCAATAAATCACCGCTAGAAAGATGGGCATAACCATGCTTGGCAGCAATTTTTTTGGCTTGAGTGCCTTTGCCCGAACCTGGCGGGCCAATCATGATAATTATTTTATGCATACCCTAATTTAACTAAAATTAAACGAAAAAAGGCTTTTCAGCCCTTTTATGCTATCACTTGTTTTTGCTTTTTTCAAGTAAATTAGATGGTGTCGTAAGCATGCATTGTTATCTGCGCATCTATCTGTTTGGCTGTTTCTATGGCTACCGAAACCACGATCAGCAAACTGGTACCGCCAATAGCCAAACTTTGAGTACCCATAAAATACTGAACAGCTAAAGGAAGAATAGCGATGATACCCAAAAACATAGCACCGGTAAGATTAATCCTATTCATGGTTTGACCAAGATATTTTTCTGTCTCGGTGCCAGGACGAATACCAGGAATAAAGCCACCTTGTTTTTGTAAATTCTCGGCCATTTTTTGCGGATGAAAGATAACGGCTGTATAGAAATAGGTAAAACCAAATACTAACAAGAAATACAAACCGCCATAAAACAACTGGTTTTGGAACAAACTAATTGTGTGAGTAGCAAAATTAGCTAACCAAGCAGATTTTGATTGGGCAAAAAACTGAGCAATCAGTGATGGGAATGAAAGTAAAGCAATAGCAAAGATAATCGGAATTACCCCAGACATATTTACTCGTAGAGGCAAATGAGTGCTATTACCGCCCTGCATACGATTGCCTACCACTTGCTTGGCATAGGTTACTGGAATATTTCTTTGACCTTCGTTAATAAACACAACGCCAACGACGGTTAGCACAGCCACCGCGGCGAACAAAACAAAAGTAAAAAATTGAGAAGGGTCATAATTTATCAAAAGAGTGCGTAAACCGCTTGGCAAACCAGAAGCAATACCGGCAAATATTAATAAGGAGATACCATTACCCACTTTCTGTTCGGAAATAAGTTCACCGATCCACATAAGAAACATTGTTCCGGCAGTGATAGTCATCATTATTGTTACTAAACGGAAAAATGATAAATTGGTGATGATAGGCAAGCCTGAGCTATTTAGCAGCTTGATCATGGCATAAGATTGCAAAAAGGCCAGCGGCACAGTTAAGAATCTAGTATACATATTTATCTTTTGCTGTCCCGACTCACCTTCTTTGGACATTTCTTCCAATTTAGGCACAATCATGGTCAACAACTGAAAGATAATTGAAGAAGTGATATATGGACCAACACCCAACATCACAATAGAAAAATTACTCATTGTACCGCCGGAAAAAATATCTAGTAAACCAAAAACCTGGTTTCCGGATAGAAACTGACGTAGATTTTCTAAATTAACGCCTGGGATAGGAATATGGGCAACTAATCTAAATACCACCAACATTCCCAAAACATAAAGGATTTTATTTCTGATATCCTTGGTTCCCCAAACTTGCTGCAGTTTTTGCCACATAGTAAAAACTTATTAGCTAATAACGAGGCCTATTATTTAATTTCTCCGCCTTTGGCTTTAATTTTTTCGGCAGCACCAGCAGTGCAAGCCACGCCTTCAACAACTAATTTCTTGGTAATATCTCCGGTAGACAAAATTTTAGCAGATTTTGCATTGCCACTTACCAATTTCTTTTCTTGCAAAGAAGCCAAATTTACAACTTCACCGTCTTGAAATTTACCATCTAAATCAGACAGATACACTTCTGCCGGTTTGTTGTTTAGACTATTAAAACCGCGCAATTTTGGAGTTGATTGCAATAATCTTTTGAAGCCTCGACGTCTTGTGCCTTGGCTTCCGCCAGATCTGGCAGTTTGACCCTTACCACCTCTGGTGGCAGTAGTACCGTGGCCAGAAGCATTGCCTCTGCCCAAGATTTTTTTGGCCTTCTTAGCTCCTTTGGAAGGATAAATTGTATGTACGTGTAATGACATATTATTGTTTTACCTCAAATTCTCTTTTTCCACCTCTTTTAAACATCTGCAAAGCGTTGAATGTAGCCTTAACAATAGTTACTTTATTTTTTGTTTTGCCTAAAATTTTAGAAACTACGTTTGGTATGCCGGCCAATTCCAACATGGCGCGCACGGCTCCGCCAGCGATAATACCAGAACCTTGTGGGGCTGGCTTCAAAAATACAGTAGCGGCTTTAAATTTATAAACGATAGCGTGAGGGATAGTGCCGTTGATAATCGGTACGGTAATCATGTGTTTCTTGGCTTGATTTACAGCCTTTTCTACACCTAATTGTACATCTTTACCTTTGGCAAGTCCAAAACCAACTCGGCCCTTGCGATCACCCAAAATAATACAAGCGCGGAAACTCATATGTTTTCCACCTTTAGTTACTCTGGTAACGCGAGCCAAATCTAAAACATACTGATCAAATTCAGGTTTTTCTCGCGGCTTATCGCTTTTTCTACCCATTGGTTTACTCATAATATAAATTTCTTAATACTCTTTAAAAAACTAGACCGCCTTCACGAGCGCCATCGGCCAAAGCTTTTACTCGACCGTGGTATTTGTAACCACCACGATCAAATTTTACTTTGCTAACACCTTTGGCTTTTGCTTTTTCAGCCAATAACTTACCCAATAAGTAGCTTACTCCGACTTTATGGGTTTTGTCTTCAACTTTTTTATCTTTTACTTCTTTGCTTTCAGCGTAACACAAAGTCTTTCCAGCTTCATCATCAATAAGTTGAGCAACCATGCCTTTTAAGCTGCGAAAAACAGACAGTCTTGGTTCAGAGGCTGTACCGATTAAAACTTTACGAACCCGAACGTGTCGGACCTGACGTAAAGCGCTTTTGGTTTTATTAAATAGTCTCTTCATATTAAATTATTTTAAGCAGTAGCGCCTTTTGCAGCTGTCTTACCAGCCTTGCGTCGAACAACTTCATCAACATATTTAATACCTTTACCCTTGTAAGGTTCTGGTTTCTTTACTTTTCTGATTTGGGCAGCCATTTCACCAACCAACTGCTTGTCTGCGCCCTCTACGGTAATAAGGTTTTTTTCTACGGAAAATTTAACTCCGGCTACTGGCTTAACTTCTACTGGGTGAGAAAAACCTACTTCCAGCATCAAATTAGCGCCTTTCATATTGGCTTTGTAACCAACGCCGTTTATTTCCAATTGTTTCTTAAACCCTTCGCTTACACCCTTTACCATGCTCAAAAGCAAACTGGAAAAAGTTCCCCATAGAGAACGATCCTGTTTGTTGTTTTCATTTACAACCGTAGTATTAATTTCATCTTGCGAAGTAGCAACAGTAACTCTAGGGTGCAGATTCAATCTTAATTCACCCTTTGGTCCTTTAATAACAACCTGGTTTTTTTCTACACCAGCTGTTACGCCTTTTGGAATTACTATTCTTTTTTTACCTATTCTAGACATATTAGTTTATTAGTATACTTCACAAATTAACTCTCCCCCAACTTGCTCTTTTCTAGCTTCGTCGTTAGTAAGCAATCCTTTAGGGGTTGATAAAATCGCTACACCAAATCCGCTTAGCACCGCGTCAATATCATCTCTCTTCACATATTTTCTGTGTCCTGGTTTGCTGATTCTCTTGATATTAGTAATAGCTGGTGAGCTGCCGTGGAATTTCAGGGTCAATAAAATATAAGGATGAACATCTTTCTTCTCCTCTGCTTTTTCCAGATATCCGTGCTTAACCAAAATATTAGCAATACCTAATTTAATCTTGGAATAAGGAAGAGACACCTCTTTCTTATGTATCAAGGAGGCATTGCGTATGCGGGTTAACATGTCAGCGATAGGATCCGTCATCATAATATTTTATTTATTCTAGAAAATATTTTAAAAATTAATTTACCAGCTTGATTTGCGTACTCCCGGAATCTTGCCTTGATTGGCTAATTCGCGGAAACAAATTCTGCACAACCCAAATTCACCCATATAACTGCGATTGCGACCGCATTTCCAACAGCGTCTTACGATTCTGGTGGTAAACTTTGGTTTTCGGTTTGATTTTGCTATTTGTGATTGGGTAGCCATAAATTATTTAGAAGTAAAAGGAAAGCCCATATGAGTTAACAAAGCTTTGCTTTCTGCTTTATTCTTTGCATTAGTATTTATAATAATCTGTAAACCGTGAATTTTTTCCAATTCTTCTGCTTTAATTTCCGGGAAAGCCAAATTTTCTTTGAAACCAATAGTATAGTTTCCGGTTCTATCAAAACTTTTTTCAGATAGCCCTCTAAAATCGCGAACGCGAGGCAAAGTGATAGACACAAGCTTTTCTAAAAATTGATACATTCTAGTACCGCGCAAAGTGACAGCCACACCGATTTCCATACCTTCACGGATTTTAAAATTGGAAATTGATTTCTTGGATTTGGTGCGCATTGGTTTTTGACCAGTGATTTTGCTCAGTGTGCTTTCTACGTTATCAATGTAGCGAGCTTCTTTTACAAAACGGCCAATACCAGCATTAATAACTACCTTTTTTATCTTTGGCACTTGCATAACATTCTTAAAGCCCAGTTCTTTTTGCAAAGCTGGCACTATTTCTTTTTTGTATTTTTCGTATAAATGAACTTTCATACTATTCAATTATTTCTTTACATTTGCGGCAAGCTCTTTTCTTGTCTGCACCATCTGTTTTATAACCCACTCTAGTCTCCAAATTGCATTTTGGGCAAACAAGAGCAGCCTTGCTGGCATAAAAAGGAGCGGCTAATTCAATCAATTGGCCCTTATCGCCTTTTTTACCGGATTTCAAACTTTTCTTCATGATATTTACACCTTCAACAACAATCTTTTCATCTTTTGGAAAAACCTGAATAACTTTGCCAGTTTTGCCGGCATCTTTTCCGCTAATTACTTTTACTTTGTCGTTAATTTTAATTTTCATATATTTACAAAACTTCCGGAGCTAAAGAAATAATTTTCTGGAATCCTTTGGAGCGTAATTCTCTGGCTACTGGACCCAAAATACGTGTACCTTTTGGTTCTTTTGAACCTCTATCAATAATTACGCCGGCATTATCATCAAAACGGATATAGGTGCCATCTGGTCGGCGGGTTTCTTTGTGGATTCTTACCAAAACTACGTGCACAACTTCACCCTTTTTTACCAAACCGTGTGGAGTAGCTTCTTTTACAGAACAAGTAACAATATCGCCAATACGGGCATATCTTTTCTTGTAGCCGCCCAAAACACGAAGGCATTGCAATTTTTTTGCCCCGGTATTATCTGCGACTTGTAGCATTGAGCGATGTTGTATCATATTCTGTAATTATTTCTTTAAAATCTCAACCAATCTCCATTTTTTGGTTTTTGATATTGGGCGGGATTCTACAAATTTTACCATATCACCCATCTTGGCTTCACCTTTTTCATCATGAACGGAATATCTGTTGCTTACTTTATAACTCTTACCGTATTTAGCGTGCAATTTCATAGTGTCAACACGAACAACTATGGTCTTTTTCATAGCCACAGAAACTACCTGTCCAATAAATGTTCTTTTGCTTGTTTGTGTTGTTGTTTCCATATTAAAATTATTTACCTGATTGAGGTCCTTGCTTTAAAAGCATAGAAGCTCGTGCAATTACTTTTTTTGCTAAATTAATTTTGTGCACCTGCTTCAACTGTCGGCTATGAGCTTGAAAATTTAAAGTCTGTAGCTCGTGTCTGGTAGCAGACAATAACTCTTTCAATTCTTGGGTGCTTTTATTTTTTAAATCTTCCCATTGCATATTAGTATTTGGTGACAAATTTAGTCTTTACGCCAATCTTGAAAGCGGCCATTCTTATTGCTTCTTTGGCAACATCTTCTGGCACACCGCCCATTTCAAACAATACTGTACCTGGTTTAATAACGGCAACATAATGATCTGGGGAACCTTTTCCTCCACCCATCGGTGTTTCGTTACCTTTTTTGGTAATAGGCTTGTCTGGAAATATTCGGATCCAAATCTTACCACCTTTTCTTACATAGCGAGTCAAAACACGACGAGCAGCTTCAATCTGGCGGCTACTGATCCATCCGTGTTCGAGACTCTTTATACCAAATTCTCCAAAGGCCACAAAATTAGCGCGTGTTGCTACGCCTTTAGCTCTGCGTCGGCCCTTGTGCCATTTTCTATGTAATACTTTTTTTGGTAACAACATATTATTTTATTTTGCTTTTGCAGGAGCAGCTTTACGGGCTGGTCTTTCGTGTTTTACAGGTTCTTTAACAGCGCCTGTTGTTTTTGAATCTTCTTCTTTTTTAGCAAATTTATCTCGGCGGCCAAAAGCTTCGCCTTTGTAAATCCAAACTTTGATACCGATTTTTCCATACAAAGTGTGGGCTTCGGCAATAGCGTAATCTACATCACTGCGCAATGTGATTAATGACATTTTTCCAGCGCTTAATTTTTCGGTTCTGGCGATTTCTACACCATTTAAGCGGCCAGACATACAAACTTTTACTCCTTGAGCGCCAGCGCTCATAACTCTTTCTAAAATCTGTTTCATTACGCGGCGGAAAGGAAAACGCTTTTCAATATCAGTAGCGGCATTTTGAGCCACAATTTGGGCGGACAAAGCTGGATTGCGTACTTCCAAAATATTAATTTTAACTTTTAATTTTTGTTGAACAATCTTTCTTTCAATGTGGCGGCGTAAATCTTCTAATCCTTGACCACCGCGACCAATAATTGTGCCTGGTTTGGCAGATAAAATATATATGGTTAAATCTTTCGGAGTTCTTTCAATGCTGATACCATCAATAAGAGACTCTTTTAATTTGGTTGTTAAAAAATCTCTAATACCAACTTCCTGCTCTAAAAACATAGGCATGGATTTTCCCTTGGCAAACCATTTTGAATCCCAAGAGTAAATGGTTGGTATGCGATGAATTTTAGGATGGACTTTATGACCCATATTATAATTATTTATCTGTCTTCTTAGTTTCTTTAGTCTTTTTTTCCATTGTAGCCAAAACCAAATTGATATGACTGGTTCTTTCGCGAATTGGGGTAGCTCGGCCGTGAGCTTTTGGCATCCATCTCTTTAATACCGGGCCGCCATCTACATAAATTTCTGACACTTTCAGATCTTCCATAGCCAAAGAATGATTGTGTTTGGCGTTAGCAACAGCAGAATTTAGTAATTTCAAAACTGGGCGAGCAGCTCTCTTTGGCATTACAGACAAAAGATCCAAAGCGCGAGATACTTTCTTGCCGCGAATCATATCAACAATAAGTCTAACCTTGCGGGGACCCATTCTTAGAAATCTCAATTTTGCGGTTACTTGTGTCATAAAAAATTATTTCTTTTTCTCTTCTTTGGCAGCAGGAGCTGGAGCGTTGGCTGCAGCAGCGGCTGTTTCTTGTTCTTTGGCCATCTTACCACCATGACGAATAAACTTCTTGGTAGCAGCAAATTCACCTAAACGATGACCGACCATGTTTTCATCAACTAATACAGGAATAAAATCTTTACCGTTATGTACCAAAAAGGTTACGGCCACCATCTCTGGGGAAATAACACAAGCTCTAGACCAAGTTTTTATTGGCTGGCGCTTGCCGCCGGCTTTCATTTTTTGAACCTTACTCAGTACTCTCGGATCAACGTAAGGGCCCTTTTTTAAACTTCTGGACATAAAATATTAATGAAAATTTTATTCTGATTTAACTCGGCGTGATTTAACCACAAACTTATCGCTCCACTTGCTTGGCTTGCGGGTCTTAACACCTCTAGCTGGCTTACCATAAATGGTTTGTGGACCACGTTTTTGACCGATTGGGTTGTGACCCTCACCACCACCGTGTGGGTGATCTACTGGGTTCATGTTCTTGCCGTTTACGCGAGGACGAATACCGCGCATGCGGCTGCGTCCAGCTTTTCCCCAACGAATCAAACGATAATCAGCATTTCCCATAGTACCAACAGAGGCAGTGCATTCTTTCAAAATCTTTCTAATTTCTCCGGATGGTAATTTTACTAAAGCATAACCTTCTTCCATACCAACCAATTGAGCGCCCAAACCAGCGCCGCGCACTAATTGTCCGCCTTTACCTGGAGTTAATTCCAAGTTGTGAACAAACATACCCACTGGAATAAATTCAAGCGGCATGCGGTTGGCTGTTTTGGCTTCAATAGCTTTTTTGGAAGATAAAATCTTGTCGCCTACTTTTAATCCTTCTGGGGCAAGTACATAGGACTTCACACCATCGGTATATTGTACCAAAGCGATACGAGGTCCGCGATAAGGATCATATTCAATAGATAAAACAGTAGCTTCTACATCAAATTTATCCATCTTGAAATCAACCATGCGGTAAAACTTTTTCACGCCAGCGCCTTGGTGACGAACAGTAAGAACACCTTGGTTATTGCGACCAGAATTTGGAGTCAAGAAAACAATCAGAGACTTCTCTGGTTTTGTTTTGGTGATGTCAGCAAAAGCATCCACACTTGAGTGGCGTCGGCCGTCGCTGGTTGGTTTGTAGATCTTGATAGGCATAAATTTGTTTAAACTCCTACATGGATATCAATTGTTTTGCCTTCTGGCAAAGTAACAATCGCTTTTTTATAATCATTGCGTCGTCCCATAGATCGGCCAAAACGTACTCGGCGGCCTTCGATATTGGAAACATTTACATTTACAGCTTTTACACCATAAATTTCTTCAATAGCTGTTTTGATCTGATTTTTGTTGGCAGATTTGGCAACTACAAAGCTGTATTTATTTTTGCTTTCAGCGATAGCGCTTTTTTCTGTGATAAGCGGTTTTACCAAAACTTTGAAAGCGGTGGTGTTTTTACCGGTAAATTTCATTACTGGTTCTGCTTTCTTTTCAGCATGAGAATGACCAGCATGATCGTGTTCTTTTTCTTTCTTAGCTTTTGGTTCTTTCTTTTCTTTGGCAACTACAACCGGAGCGGATTGCTTTTCGCCAATCTGGCTCAACTGCCCTTTCTTTTGTTTTCTGTGCAAAAAGTTATTTAGCAATCCCATATAATTTATTTAGAAAAAACTTTTTCAACGGTTTCTACACCAGCTTTACTGATTAAAACTGTTGATTTTGATAACAAATCCATAACACTAAGATCTTCGGCGCGAACCGTCTTTACTGTTTTTAGGTTCTTAGTCATGCGCAAAACTGTTTCGTTTTTACCAGGTGTAAGCAACAAAAATGATTTTGCTTTTACTGGCAATGCTTTTATGAAATTAACAAACAATTTTGTTTTTGGTTCGGCAAAATTAAAATCTTCAACTACTACCAAAGCGCTTTCTCTAGCCCGGTCGCTAAGACACATTTTAAGAGCCAAACGTTTAGTTTTCTTATTAATTTTTGTTTTGTAATTACGGATAGATAGCGGACCAAAAGTTACGCCGCCGCCCTTCCAAATTGGAGAACGAATAGAGCCATGACGAGCTCGGCCTGTGCCTTTTTGTGGCCAAGGTTTCTTACCACCACCGCGTACTTCACCTTTGCCTTTGGTATCAGCCCAAGGTTCTCTTTGGTTGTTGGTTTGTGCAGTAAAAACTCCGTGTACTACTTCTGGTTTTGATTTAACACCAAAAATAGCGTCTGAAAGATTCATTTCACCAGTTGCTTTTCCTTCTAGATTGTAGACTTTAACTTTCATATATAATTATTAGGCTGCTTGTTCAGCTACAACTAATTCTGGTACTGCTTCTACTACTGGAGCAGAATTTTCAACAACAGTTGTTTTTAATTTCAATTCGCCTTCACCGCTAATTAATACCAAAGCATTGCGACCGCCTGGTATTGCGCCTTTGATATAGATTTCATTTACTTCCGGATGAATTTCAATAACTTCCAAGTTCTTTACAGTAATTCTTTCGCCACCCATGCGGCCACCCATTTTTTGGCCTTTGAAAACTCTTTGTACACCACGGGCACCAATAGTACCAGGCATGCGCAAGTTGTCTTTGTGACCATGGGAAGCAGGACCACCGCGGAAATGGTGGCGCTTTACCACACCGGCAAAACCCTTACCTTTTGATTCACCCACCACAGCGACTATGTCGCCAGTAGCAAATGTTTCTACGGTAATAGTATCGCCGCGTTTTACTTGGGCGTCAGTTTCAATTTTGAAATCTTTCAAATTTCGCACCTTGTCCAGATCTTTCAAATGGCCTACTTGAGGTTTGGCCAATCGAGTTTCTTTGGTTTCGTCAAATCCAATCTGAACGGCTTTTAGACCGTTCTTTTTAACATTTTCTCTAACTTCTACAATTTGGCAAGGACCAGCTTGGACTTTGGTTACTGGCACTACTACCCCGTTTGGTAGAAACACCTGAGTCATGCCTATTTTTTTACCTAAAATAAATTTCATATAATCGCTGAAAAAACTGTAGATTTTTTTGGTTTAAAAAACTAGAAACAATAACCTATTTTTTAGCTAAAATTAGCTTAAAATATGTTTCTGTTTCTAGCCTTCATACCCAAATATCGGCAGGGTTCTGGATGGCTTTTATTTTAATAAATTTTTAATCAATTTTTCTCCTAATGTTTCTAAAGACCTAATAAATGTTTTCCCTCCTGGGATCTTATTTAATTGGCCTAAATCAACAAATTTTTTACTAACAAAATTTTACTACACTTCTGATTTTTTGTCAATAGTCGCCCCTTTGGGCAAACTACTTACATCTTTATCTCAATATCAACACCAGCTGGAACCTGCAAACTCATCAAAGCATCTACGGTTTTGGCGTTAGAATTTACAATATCAATTAATCGTTTATGAACACGCATTTCGTATTGTTCACGGGCATCTTTGTGCACAAAAGTAGAGCGGTTTACTGTAAACTTAGTCTTTTCTGTAGGTAGTGGAATAGGTCCAACCACGGAAGCGCCGGTTCTTTCGGCAGTTTCAATAATATTTTTTGTGGCTTGATCTATAATTTTGTTATCATAAGCACGAATCTTAATTCTGATTCGGCTAATAACTTCCGCATCTGCTGTGGCAGTTTTGTGAGTCGCAGTTTTCTTTTGTGTCTGTGTTGCAGTCATAATGATTAAAGGACTATCAGAAGCCCCCTCCAACATTAAATGTCAAAGGGGGCTATCCAATATTTATTTTGTAATCTTAGTTACTACACCTGAACCTACGGTCTTACCACCTTCGCGGATAGCGAAGTTCATCTTTTCTTCCATAGCAACAGGAGTGATCAATTTGACCTTGAAAGATACAGTGTCGCCAGGCATAACCATTTCGGTGCCAGCAGCCAATTCTACTTCTCCAGTTACATCAGTAGTTCTGATATAGAACTGTGGTTTGTAGCCTTTGAAGAATGGTTTGTGTCTGCCACCTTCTTCTTTGGTTAAGATATATACTTGAGCATCAAATTCAGTATGAGGAGTGATACTACCTGGTTTAGCAATAACCATGCCGCGTTCTACTTCTTCTTTCTTGGTACCGCGAAGCAATAAACCAACGTTATCACCAGCTTGACCTTCTTTTAACTGCTTGTTAAACATTTCTACACCAGTAACAACAGTCTTGGAAGTAGCTTCGGCCATACCGACGATTTCAGCTTCATCATTGATGTGGATAACGCCTCTTTCTAAACGACCGGTAACTACTGTACCGCGGCCTTCGATAGAGAATACGTCTTCAATAGGCATCAAGAACGGCTTATCAATATCGCGAGTAGGTTGAGGAATTGCATCACAAGCAGCCATCAAATCCATAACTGGTTTGGAAGCTTTTTCGTCAGTTGGGTTTTGTAAAGCTTGCAAAGCTGAACCACGGATAATAGTAGTGGTGTCGCCTGGGAAGCCATATTTCTTTAAGAGATCGCGAACTTCGTCTTCTACCAAGTCAATTAATTCTGGATCAGAAACTTGGTCAACTTTGTTCAAGAAAACAACGATGTAAGGCACACCTACTTGGCGAGCTAACAAAATGTGTTCTCTAGTTTGAGGCATCGGACCATCAGCAGCAGAAACAACCAAAATAGCGCCATCCATCTGGGCAGCACCAGTAATCATGTTTTTAACATAATCGGCGTGACCAGGACAGTCTACGTGAGCGTAGTGTCTAGCGTCTGTTTCGTATTCTACGTGAGCAGTAGAGATGGTAATACCACGAGCTTTTGACTCTGGTGATTTATCCAAATCGTCTACGCCCTTGTTTGAAGCGGCACCGCCGCGACCGCGCAAAACTGCCAAAATAGCTGCAGTTAGCGTTGTTTTACCATGGTCAACGTGACCAATAGTACCAATGTTCAAGTGTGGCTTGGTTCTAATAAACTCAGCCATAAAGTTTGATACTTAGACGGCACTACACCGAGTGGTCGGTGATAGATTTTGTTCCAGCCGTACTGTTTATTTTAAAAAATTAAAGGCAAATTTTTAGTTTTTACCTCGGTGAGATTATAACAGAAGTCCAAAAAAAATGCAAGCCCCCTGCCAAACTGGACATGGGTATGCCTGTGGACAGGCCAAAAACCCTTTATTCTACCGGCTCTAGGTAAAATTTCTCTTCTTCCTCTTCGCTCAATATATCACTGGCTGAATGTTCCTGTTCAGCTTGAATATCTGGATATTTATTTATAGTAATTGGAGCTGTTTCAACAGCATGTGGATTTACTTCTCTGCTTTTCTCTATTACAACACTTTTTTTCATCTGTGGTGGTTTTTCTACGACCTCATCATACACTCCCACTCGTTCTCTATCATTGGAAGCTCGCCAAATGGCCACATCTCTGTTTATTTTTTCCAATAATTCTTCTTCCGTTAATTTTTCTACGCTACTCTCTCTTGGAGCAACATGATCCAGCATTTTTTCATAGGCGCCCAAATCCATTAGCATCATTACCGCGCCGGATTCATTATCCATAATTACAGTTTTTTCTCCTGTTCTCTTTACCAAGTTGATCACTCTGTTTAGTTGGGAATTTTGCATACAAAAAACATGATTAAATAATTTTGTATATCTTACCACTGGCTTAAAAAAATGCAAGCTCCGTCGATGACGAAGCTTGAAATGTTTAACTTTCTACTTTTTTCTCTATTCTTTCCAAAGGTGGAAACTTCAAAATAATTCCTTGCATACCTGAAGCCTTATAAATCACCAACTGATCACCCGGACCATACATATTCACAATTTCTGCGTAAAAATGCAAGGCATCGCACAAAACTTCATCTGGAGAAGCCGCCTTGGTCTTCAACCAAATTAGTTGTAGATGCTCTTTGGCGCGATTATTTATCGCTACCGCCTGGATATAACTACCTTCTACATCAAATTCTGGCTCTGCCATTTTTTCTGGTTTTTGAGCCTCTTGTTTTGGCTCTTCTTGTTCAACCATCTTCTTAGCGGGCTTCTCTTTTCTTTTCTGAATTATCATATCTAATCCAATCCATACAGCTGTAAAAAGCAACACTCCCCCAACAATTAGCATGGCTACCAAAAATCCCATTTCGCTCATTATACCCTCCAAGGTTAAAAGAACGATACTAAATGTATCGTACGTTAATTTGTTTTAAAAAGCAAAAAGGCCCCCGAGTGAGGGCCCTGTATTGCTGCAAGTGAATAATTGCTTACCACTTACTAACTTGAAGATAGTATAGCACATCTAATTTTATTTGTCAATAGCATGTATGATATAATTCAAAAGATTTTATGATATCATCTATTAATCGTTTAATTATTGCCCAAGCATTTAGAACTCTAATTTTTGCCGGACCAATTTTTACGTTATTCCTTCTGGCAAAAGGACTTTCGCTCCAACAAACTCTTACCATACTTTCCATCCTAATACTCTCTGGGTTAATTTTTGAAATTCCTACTGGCGTTTTTGCAGATAAATATGGCAGGAAATGGAGTATGGTGGCCGGATCTTTTCTCTCCGCCAGCGGTTGGTTTATTTGGTTAAACATCAATACTTTTTTTGGTTTTGCTTTTATCTACGCTTTGTTTGGTCTAGCTAACGCCTTCTGTTCCGGTTCTGATCAAGCTCTTATTTATGATGAACTAAAATCGATTGGACGAGAAACTGACGCTCAAAGAGTTTTTTCTCGTTATAATGGCACTACGGCCGCTGCATATGGTATAGCTGCTTTTATCGGTGGATTTATCGCTTCCACTCATAATCTTGCTACCTATTATACACTTTTTAAGATGACATTTATTGCTTCACTAATAGGATTTTTATTTACTTTAACTATCAAAGAAACAAAACACACTGCCAAAGGCGAAGCAATTAGTCATAAAGAACAATGCGCTTTGCAACAATTTAGCGCTGGCCTAAGACTACTGAAGAATAATAAAAAACTGCGTAAAATCGCGCTCTTTTCGACTTTTGCTATCCCTTTTGCCCTAATGGAATTATATCAGGTTTATTTTCAACATGCGGATGTCCCCGCTTCTTGGTATGGATATTCTTTAACCATATCGTCAATTTTGATTGCATTTACAAAATGGCATGCTTACAGGCTCGAGGGATGGTTTGGCGTAGAAAAAAGCATGATGATTATTTCTACTCTACAAATACTGCTTTTCTGCGGTATAGGCGTTATAATCCACCCCATTGCTGCTATTATTCTCTTTATTTCTGCTGACGTTATTGGTAATACCCGCGATCCTATTCTTACCGATTACCAAAACCGTCACATTGAAGGACACAACAGAGCAACTGTACTTTCTACAATATCCCTCCTTAATAATGGTTATGTTGCCATAATGCTGCCTATTATAGGATGGATTGCAGACAAAAATTTAAGCAGTGCATTTTTAATCATAACCGCAATAATTATTTTTGGAAATTTAGCTTTTAGAATAAAGTCTGACGATGTGATTATTATTAAGGAATAAATATAGTTATGAAATCATATATAAAAATAAAAAAACGGCTTCTCAAAGACAAGGCAATCCATCAATAATACCAAAAGCTTGGCGATGAATTTTCATTGGCCCAAACCATCATAGAAATTAACAAAAACAACCCTCCAAAGAGAGCTGCTTAAGTGGTGGAGCGAGGGGGAGTTGAACCCCGGAGCTAACTTGATAAGGGTAGCTGCAAGACCGCCTGCGCTCGCCCCGCGAACCACCGGCCATACTATAACACAGATTATTTTACAAACAAAAGGACCCCCGTTAGGGAGTCCCGAAGCTCTGCAGACGTTTTCTCTACAGCTACCTTTATCAAGTAATTTAAGTATAGCACGGATTTTGTTCTCTGTCAAATATTTATTTCTGGCTTCCAGCAATAATTGTCGCAGCGACGTTGCTTGGAACTTCGGCATAATGACCAAATTCCATGGAATAGCTGGCGCGACCCTGAGAAATGCTGCGCAAAGTGGTGGCATAACCAAACATGCTTGCCAAAGGTACCAAAGACTTCACAACTTTCATCTGTCCACGGTCAAACATTTCTTGAATCTGTCCGCGTTTGGAATTCAAATCGCCAATCACATCACCCATAGAAACTTCCGGAGTAACAGTTTCTACTTTCATTATTGGTTCCATAATCATCGGATTGGCTCTCTTGCAAGCAGCTTGGAAGGCCATAGAACCGGCCATCTTGAAGGCTTGTTCGGAAGAGTCTACTTCGTGGTAAGAACCATCATAAACTGTAACTTTGACATCCACCACTGGGAAACCAGCTTGGATACCTCGGGTCAAAGATGCTTTTACACCTTTTTCAATAGCTGGAATAAATTCTTTTGGAACTACACCGCCTTTTACTTCATCAACAAATTCATAGCCTGCTCCCTGCTCCATAGGTTCTACTCTCAACCAGCAATCACCATACTGACCCTTACCACCAGATTGCTTGATGTATTTGCCTTGAGCTTCGGCAGAAGATTTGATTGTTTCTTTGTAAGCTACCTGCGGCTTACCAACATTGGCTTCTACTTTAAATTCGCGGCGCATGCGGTCTACGATAATATCCAAGTGCAATTCGCCCATGCCGGAAATAATAGTTTGGAGTGTTTCTTCGTCAGTGCGAACGCGGAAAGTCGGATCTTCTTCAGTCATTTTTTGTAGAGCCATACCAATTCTTTCTTGGTCAGCTTTTGTTTTTGGTTCAATAGCAATAGAGATAACTGGTTCTGGGAAAACAATTTTTTCCAAAACAATTGGTTTGTCTTCTTCACAAAGCGTATCTCCGGTAAAGGTAGATTTGAGACCAATAGCGGCAGCGATTTCACCAGCATAAACATCAGTTACATCTTCGCGGTGGTTGGCGTGCATACGCACGATTCTGCCCAAGCGTTCTTTGGTACCATTGCTGCTGTTGTAAACATAACTACCAGCAGAAACATGTCCAGAATAAACGCGGAAGAAAATTAATTTACCTACAAACGGATCAGTAGCAATTTTGAAAGCCAAGGCAGAAAAAGGTTGATTATCATCGGCCAAACGAGTTTCTTCAGTTTCGGTATCTGGGTTTGTGCCTTTTACAGCTGGCATATCTACCGGAGAAGGTAAATAAGCTACCACACCATCGAGCATGAACTGTACGCCAATATTTCCTAAAGCCGAACCGCAAAGTACCGGATACATCTTGCTCGCCAAACACAAAGTTCTGATAGCTTTTTTAATTTCATCAGTAGTTAAAGTTTCGCCATTTAAAAATTTATTTGTCAGTTCGTCGGTAGCTTCGGAAACTTTTTCAATCATCTTGTCACGATATTCCTTTACCATATCCTTCATGTCGTCTGGGATTGGAATTTCTACGATATTTTCTCCGTGTGTACCTTCAAATTTATATGCTTTTTCTTCAATCAAATCGATAATACCAGAAAAAGTGCTGTCTGCGCCGATTGGCAATTGTACAGCCACAGCATTTTTGGATAATCTTTCTTGGATAGAAGCCAAACTCATAAAGAAGTCAGCTCCAAGCTTATCCATTTTGTTTACAAAAGCAATTCTGGAAACATTGTATTTGTCGGCTTGATGCCAAACAGTTTCGGATTGTGGTTCTACACCCTGGGAACTATCAAACAAAGCTACCGCGCCATCAAGCACACGTAGTGAACGCTCTACTTCTACAGTAAAGTCTACGTGACCAGGAGTATCAATAATATTGATACGATGACCTTTCCAAAAACAGGTGGTGGCGGCAGAAGTAATAGTGATGCCGCGTTCTTTTTCCTGTTCCATCCAGTCCATTTCGGCAGCGCCTTCGTGCACTTCACCGATTTTATGTTTTTTACCTGTATAAAACAAAACGCGTTCGGTAGTGGTGGTTTTGCCGGCATCGATGTGCGCCATGATGCCAATATTTCTACTTTTATCTAATGGAAATTCACGAGACATAGAAGTAATAATTTGTAATTACTAAATTTATTTTGCGAAACGAGCAAAGTGGGCAAAAGCTTTGTTAGCTTCAGCCATTCTGTGTACATCGTCGCGTTTTTTGATAGCATCACCAACGCCTTGAGCGCTGTCGAGTAATACTGTGGCCAATTTATCGGCCATAGCTTGTCCTTTTTTGTTGCGAGCAGCTTCTACAATCCAGCGGAAAGTTAAGGCATTTTGTCTGCCAGCGCTAACTGGCATAGGTACCTGGTAGTTGGCTCCACCGACGCGGCGAGAACGTACCTCTACCTGTGGTTGCACAGTTTTGCAAGCATCTTCAAAAACTTTCATTGGATCTTTTTTGGCTGCTGCAATTTTATCAAAAGCAGAATAAACAATCGTTTGCGCGAGTGTTTTCTTACCTCTTTCCATGATGTGATTGATAAATTTAGCCAAAACTACGCTGCCGTATTTTGGATCTGGGGCTATAACTCGTTTATAATCTTGTTGTCCACCTCTCATATTATTTTAGAATTAGAAAGTATAAATTATTTCTTTGCGGCCTTTGGTCTCTTGGCACCATACAAACTGCGGCCTTTGCGTCTACCTTCTACACCTTGAGCATCATAAACACCGCGTACTATATGATAACGTACACCAGGCAAGTCTTTTACACGACCGCCGCGAAGTAAAACGATAGAGTGTTCTTGTAAGTTGTGTCCTTCTCCCGGAATATATGCAATTACTTCCATACCATTGGAAAGACGAACCTTGGCTACTTTACGCAAAGCAGAGTTTGGTTTCTTTGGAGTGGTTGTATATACCTTTGTACAGACACCTCTTTTAAAAGAAGATCCTTTGGCAAAATATGTTTTGCGTCTGTGCAGGTTGTCTACGGTAAATTGCAAAGCAGGCACTTTGCTTTTGCGTACCTTGCTAGTTCTACCTTTTCGGATAAGTTGATTTATTGTAGGCATAGTCTATATATTGAGATTTCTAAATTACTATTTTTAAATTTAAATAAAAAACTGAACGGTTTATTGCTCAGCCACGAGAATTTGCGTTCTGATAAGAGTATATATGAAGGGGCAGAAAAAGTCAAGGGATTGTACAGTCACCCTTCAAGGGTTACACTTTTGTTTTGCTAAACTAAGGTATTTTTCATAGGGTGTTAGGTAGTTCATTTGTTTGCCTTCATGCGGTCGTTCGTGGTTGTACCACCTGGTATATT
>Ga0233424_10000613_pt1 | contig 42024 bp, 40 predicted proteins | sample Watercolumn_Towu_FD_181011 | JGI IMG/M metagenome (GOLD analysis project Ga0233424, IMG submission 181011) | Freshwater microbial communities from Lake Towuti, South Sulawesi, Indonesia - Watercolumn_Towuti2014_125_MG | ecosystem: Environmental > Aquatic > Freshwater > Lake | place: Indonesia...
TACGACCGCCGCAGCTACGACGGCCCCCTGCGCGACCTGTGCCGGCGAGAGGGCCTGGGGGTGGTCACCTACTACAGCCTGGCGTCGGGCTTCCTCTCCGGCAAGTACCGTTCGCAGGCCGATCTCGCGCAGGGCCCGCGTGGCCAGGGCGTGGCCAAGTACCTGACGCCGCGCGGCCACGCGGTGCTGGCGGCGCTCGACACGGTGGCGCAGCGGCATGGCGCGAAGCCGGCCGAGGTGGCGCTCGCCTGGCTGATCGCGCGCGACGGCGTCACCGCCCCGATCGCCAGCGCCACCCGCCGCGAGCACGTCGAAAGCTTCGCCCGCGCGGCGGCGCTGGCGCTGGGCGCCGAGGACATCGCCGTGCTCGACGCGGCCAGCGCCTGAGGCCGGCGCGATGGCGATCCTGCTGCAGCTCGGCATTCCGGACGAGACCCCGTGGCGCCAGGCGTTTGCCGAGCGGCTGCCCGACCATGAACTGCGTGTCTGGCCCGACGTCGGCCCGGCCGAGGACATCGAGTTCGCGGCGGTGTTCCGCACCCCCGATGGCGCGCTGGCCCGGCTGCCGCGCCTGAAGGCCGTCTTCTCGTTGCTGGCGGGGCAGGATGCGCTGCTGTCCGACCCGCAGCTGCCCGACGTGCCGATCCTGCGCACCGACACCGAAGGCGGCAGCGATGCCGTCACCGAGACGGTGTTGATGCACGTGCTGCGGCACTACCGCCGCCTGCCCGACTACGCGCTGCAGCAGGCGCGGGGCGAATGGCGGCGCTTGCCGCATAAGCCGCGGGCGCAGACGCAGGTCGGGTTCCTCGGCGTCGGGCTGCTGGGGCTGGCGGCGGCACGGGTGGTGGCCGGCCACGGCTTCGCGGTCAGCGGCTGGTCGCGCACGCCGCGTGAGCTCGACGGCATCCGCCACTTCCATGGCGCCGACGGGCTGCCGGCGCTGCTGGCCCAGAGCGACATCGTCGTGAACCTGCTGCCGCTGACCCCCGAGACCCGCGGCCTGCTGGACCGACCGGTGCTCGCCCACCTGCGGCGCGGGGCGGCGCTGATCAACGTCGGTCGTGGCGAGGCGCTGCCGCCGCGGGCGCTGTACTGGGCCCTCGACGAGGGGCTGCTGTCCAGCGCGACGCTGGACGTCTTCGACCCCGAACCGCCGCCGCCCGACGCCCGCGTGTGGCACGACCCGCGCATCACGCTGACCCCCCACGCGGCGCGCTCGAGCTTCCAGGTGCGCGAGGCGGTGGAGCAGGTCGCGCTCGGCATCGAGGCGCTGCGCGCCGGCCGTCCGCCGGCGCACCCGGTGGACCGCACGCGCGGCTACTGAGCCCCGGCCGCCGCGGCGGCCATTTCCCTTCCACGGTCCGTTGCTCGCTGCCGCTTGGCGGCAGCGTCGCGGCGTGGGCGCCCCGCTTCGGCGCAGCCGTGCACGACGCTGGACACGCCCGCGCACCACGGTCGACCGCTATGTTCCATCCATGAAATAACGGTTGAGGATTTACCCGTGCAGTGCGGGAAATTACGCATTTCAGATGGGTTTCGGCGGCCAATGATGGCGGGCATGTTCCATGCGTAAACCACTGCACCATAGGTGGAACGAATATGAACGCTGTCCCGTCCCCTTCGCACTTCCTTCGCCCTGCGGTCGAGCCGCTCGATCGGCCCGCCGCACGGGCCGACGACGCCACCGTCGAGATCGAGTTTCGCGGTGTCAGCAAGCGGTTTCCCACGCGCCGGCACCCGGATGCCGCGCCCGTGGTCCGTGACCTGACGCTGAAGATCCGCACAGGCGAGGTCGTGTCGATCATCGGCCCGTCCGGCTGCGGCAAGAGCACGCTGCTGAACATGGGCTCGGGGCTGTACGCCCCCAGCGAAGGCGAGGTGTTCGTCGGGGGGCAGCGTGTCACCGGCCCGGTGCCGAAGGTCGCGTTCATGCTGCAGAAGGACCTGCTGCTGCCCTGGCGCACGATCCGCCGCAACGTCGAGCTGGGCCCGGAGATCGCCGGCCTTCCGGCGGCCGAGCGGCGCGAGCGCGCCACCCAGCTGCTGGCCCGCTGCCACCTGAAGGGCTTCGAGGACCACTACCCGTACCAGCTCTCCGGCGGCATGCGGCAGCGCGCGGCGCTGGCGCGCACGCTGGCGATCGACCCGCAGGTGCTGCTGTTCGACGAGCCGTTCTCGGCGCTCGACGCGCAGACCAAGATGGTCCTGCAGCAGGACCTGGCGCTGATGCTGCACGAGCGTGGCAAGACGGCGCTGTTCATCACGCACGACCTGGTCGAGGCGGCGGCGCTGTCCGATCGCATCCTGGTGATGAGCCCGCGGCCGGGCCAGATCATCGAAGAGATCGAGGTCGGCCTGCCATACCGAGAGCGGCCGCTGGAGCGCCGCAAGCTGCCCGAGATGGGGCCGCTGGTCGGCCGCCTGATGGACCTGCTGAAGGTCGGCCAGGACGAGTCGTTCCATTGACCGCCCCCGCTTCGTTTTCCTCCACGCCACCCGAGGTGACCCCCATGAGCTTCACGCCCGTCCAAGGCCTGCTGCGCCGCAGCCTGTGCATCACCCTCGCCGTGCTCGGCCTGTCGGCCGCAGTGCCGGCGGCGGCCCAGCCGGCCACCGAGCCGCTGACCGTGCTGCTGCCGGCACCGCCGAACTCGCCGGCCTTCGCGCCGTGGATGATCGCGGTGGCCAAGGGTTATTTCGCGCAGGAGGGGCTGAAGCTCGAGTTCGTGACCGGCAAGGGCGGCGTCGACGTGGCCAAGCAGCTCGGCGCCGGCAACGCGCTGATCGGCGGAGGCATCGGCGACACGCCGATCATCGTGCGCGCCAACGGCGTGCCGGTGAAGGCGGTGGCGGTGCTGGGCGGCGGCTCGGTCACGATGATCAGCGTGCACGACGACAGCCCCGTCAAGACCGTGAAGGATCTGAAGGGCCGCACCGTCACCGTGATGTCGTATGCCGACACCACCTACTACTCGCTGCTCGGCTCGCTGAACAAGGCCGACCTGGCGAAGACCGACGTCAACGCCCAGGCGGCCGGGCCGGCCGGCGTGTGGCAGCTCTTCGTCGCGAAGAAGGCCGACGCGATGGCCGGCGTGCCGGACTGGGTGGTCGATGCCCGCGGTGCCGGCGCGAAGGTGCGGCTGCTGCCGGCCAGCGAGAACTTCGGCTCGATGGCCCAGGCCATCCTGGCCTCGGACGACACCATCAAGAACAAGCCCGAGCTGGTGCAGAAGGTGGTGCGCGCCACGCTGAAGGGCCTGGCCGAGATCATGAAGGACCCCAAGGCCGCGGCGGCCACCTACTGCCAGCAGATGCCGGCGCACAAGGGGCGCGAGGCCTACATCGAGGAGGTTTTCGCGCTGTACCGCGAGCATGTCTACCCGGGCCAGAAGGTGCCCGGCGCGATCGACCCCGCGCGCATGGCCAGCGTGCAGAAGTTCTACGTCTCCGAGGGCATCGTCGCCAAGGCCACGCCGCTGGACGAGCTCTACACCAACCAGTTCGTCGGGCACTGAGCGCGGCGACGGCGTGCAGCAGGAGTATCCAGACATGAATCGCCACCTCGGAGTCGTCACCGGCAGCCTGCTGGTGCTGGGGGCCTTCCTGGCCGTGTGGCAGTGGGGCCCGGGCTGGCTCGGCATGCCCGAGTTCGTGCTGCCGCCGTTCTCGCGCGTGATCGAGGAGGCGCAGCGCCTGGCGCTGCACGGGCAGCTGCTCGAACACTCGATGATCACGCTGATGGAGGTGGTGGTCGGCTTCGCGCTGGGCGCGCTGCTGGGGCTGATGGTCGGCGTCGGGCTGGGCCTGTCGCCCGCGGCCGAGGCGGTGCTGTCGCCGTACATCCTGGCACTGCAGATCGCGCCGAAGGTGGCCTTCGCGCCGCTGTTCGTGATGTGGATGGGCTACACGGTGTACCCGAAGATCCTCGTCGCGGTGCTGATCGTGTTCTTCCCGATCATGGTCAACGTGCTGTCGGCGGTGCGCACCGTCGACCCCGACATGGTGAACCTGGTGCGCACGCTGAAGGCCGGCCGCTGGCAGATCTTCCAGCTGGTGGAGTTCCCGTCGGCCTGGCCGGCGCTGTTCTCGGGCCTGCGCATCGGCTCGACGCTGGCGGTGATCGGCGTCACCGTCGGCGAGCTGGTCGGCGGCAACAAGGGCCTGGGCTTCCTGCTGGTCGATGCCGAAGGGCAGGGCAATACCGCGGCGGCCTTCGTCGCGATCGCGGCGCTCACGGCGATCGGCATCCTGGCCTATGCGGTGGTGGCGATGGCCGAGCGCCGCGTGCTGCACTACCTGCCGCGGGCCCACGCGGCGACCGCCTGAGGAGCCCTGGCCATGTCGATTCGAAACGATGCCTGGCTCGCCGGCCGGCGGGTGCTGGTCACCGGCGCGGCGCGCGGGTTGGGGCGCGCCTTCGCCGAGGCGATCGCGGCCCGCGGTGCCCGGGTGGTGCTGGCCGATGTGCAGCGCGAGCTGCTGCACGACACGGCCGCGTCGATGCGGGCGGCCGGCGCCGACGCCGAGGCGGTCGAGCTGGACCTGGCGCGTCCCGCGTCGGTCGACGCCTGCGCCGCCGAGGCGGCGCGGCGGCTGGGCGGGCTCGACGGCCTGGTGAACAACGCCGCGATCACCGATTCCGGCGGCCGCAGCGCCGACGAACTCGACCTCGAGACCTGGGACCGCGTGATGCAGGTCAACGTGCGCGGCACCTGGCTCATGAGCCGAGCCTGCCGCGCCGCGCTGGCCGCCAGCGGCCGCGGCGCCATCGTCAACCTGGCCTCGGACACCGCGCTGTGGGGCGCGCCGCGGCTGCTGGCCTACACCGCCAGCAAGGGTGCCGTCATCGCGATGACCCGCACGCTGGCGCGCGAGTACGGCGAGGCCGGCATCACCGTCAACGCCATCGCGCCCGGCCTGGTGCTGTGCGAGGCCACCGAATACGTGCCCGAGGCGCGCCACCGGCTCTATGTCGAGCAGCGTGCGATCCAGCGCGAACAGACCCCCGCCGACGTCAGCGGCGCGGTGGTCTGGGCGCTGTCCGACCTGGCCCGGTTCGTCACCGGGCAGACCCTGGCCGTCAACGGCGGCTTTGTGATGCATTGAACGAAGAAGGAGTTCCGATGACCCTCGACACCGTGACCGCCGACAAGCCGCGCAGCTGGGACCGCCCGGCCGATGCCAGCTTCGAAGCGTGGATGGACACGCGCGTCGCCCGCTTCGCGACGCGCCGCTACGACTGGGATGCGCTGAAGTTCCAGGCCGACTTCGACCCCACCTACCGGCGCGCGCAGATGCGCTACGTCGGCACCGGCGGCACCGGCGTGGCCAGCGACATGAACACCGTGCCGGCCGAACACTTCACGTTCTCGACGATGGTCATCCCGGCCGGCCACGAGGGCCCGTCGCACCTGCACGTCGACGTCGAGGAGGTGTTCTTCGTGATCCGCGGCAAGATGCGCGTGATCCTCGAGAAGGACGGCGAGACCTACGAGACCGTGCTCACCGACCGCGACCTGGTCTCGGTGCCGCCGGGCGTCTACCGCCGCGAGATCAACATCGGCGACGAGGACGCGCTGATGTGCGTGATGCTGGGCTCGCCCAAGCCGGTCACGCCGACGTACCCGCCCGACCACCCGCTGGCCAAGATCAAGCGCTGAGTCCGGGCTGCCGCTGCCGTCGACCCCATGACCGCCTCTCCGCACTTCGACTTTCCGCTGCGCACCGCGCGGCTGGCCGACGGCCGCCGGCAGGCGTGGCGCGAGGCCGGCCCGGCCGGGGCGCCGGCCTGGGTGCTGCTGCACGGCATCAGCTCCGGTGCCGGCTCGTGGACCGCGGTGGCCGCCCACCTGGTGGCCGCCGGCCAGCGCGTGCTGGCATGGGACGCTCCGGGCTACGGCGACAGCGAGCCGCTGGCGGCGTTGCAGCCGCGCGGTGCCGACCTGGCCGCCGCCATCGGGGCCTGGCTGGTGGCCGCCGAAGTGCCGCGCTGCTGGCTGGTCGGCCATTCGCTGGGCGCGATCGCCGCGGTCGCGTTCGCGGTGGACGCGGCGCGCCGCGGCGACGGCGCCTCGCGCGTGCTCGGCCTGTCGCTGTGCAGTCCGGCCGCCGGCTACGGCCGCCGCCCGGACCCCGCGGCGCAGGTGCGCCGGCAACGGCTCGACGACCTCGAACACCTCGGCATCGCCGGCCTGGCTGCGCGGCTGCCCCAGCGGCTCACCGCCCCGCAGGCCAACGCCGCGGCACGCGAGGCGGTGCAGGCGCAGGCGTTGCGCATGACGCCGGCCGGCTACCGCGCCGCCGTCGAGCTGCTCTGCGGCGAAGACCTGCTCGCGCTGGCCGGTCCGGGTCCCGCGCCGCGGTTGCCGGTGCCGGTGTACGTGCACGTCGGGGCCGACGATGCCGTGACCCCACCGGCCGCCTGCGAGGCCGTGGCCGCGGCGCTGGGCGTGCCGTGCAGCCGCTGGCCCGGTGCCGGCCACGCGAGCCCGATCGAGACCCCCGCGGCCGTCGCCCAGACGCTGCTGCAGGACCGACACCAAACCACTCTTTCCCGGGAGGCATGACCGATGGCCACCAAAGACCTGATCGACGACACGGGCCCCAACGACGCAGGCGAAGGCGGCGACCGCTACCTCGTGCCCGCGCTGGAGCGCGGCCTGCGGCTGCTGTGCGAGTTCAGTCGCCAGGACCGCGAGCTGAGCGCGCCCGAGCTGGCGCGCCGGCTGCAGGCGCCGCGCACCACCGTCTTCCGGCTGCTCTCGACGCTCGAGCAGATGGGCTTCGTCGAGCGCTCGCCGGATGGCCGCAACTACCGCCTCGGCATGGCCGTGCTGCGGCTGGGCTTCGAGTACCTGGCCTCGCTCGAGCTCACGGAGCTCGGGCAACCGCTGCTGGCGCGGCTGTGCGACGACATCCGCTACGCCTGCAACCTGGTGGTGCGCGATGGGCGGCAGATCGTCTACGTCGCCAAGGTGTCGCCACCCACGCCGTTGTCCAGCGCCATCAACGTCGGCGCGCGGCTGCCTGCGCATGCCACGGTGCTCGGCCGCATCCTGCTGGAAGACCTGTCGCTGGCCGAGCTGCGGGCGCTGTACCCGGAGGACCGGCTGGAGATCTATTCGGAGAACACGCCGCGCAGCGTGCGCGAGCTGTTCGAGATGGTGCAGTCGGACCGCGAGCGCGGCTACGTGCTCGGCGAAGGTTTCTTCGAGTCGAGCATCTCGACCATCGCCGCGCCGGTGCGCGACCACAGCGGGCGTGTCATCGCAGCGCTGGGCGCGACGATCCCGTCGGCGCACATCGCGCCCGAGCGCATCGAGCCGCTGCTGGGCCAGGTGCGCGCCACCGCCGACGAGCTGTCGCGGCTGCTGAATTACCCCGGCCCCAAGGTGCTGCCGCTGCGCGCCTGAGGCTGCTGAAGAGGAAGTCGTCCATGAGCAGTGCATTCGAGCTGGAGGGCCGCACGGCCGTCGTCACCGGCGGTTCGTCCGGCATCGGCCTGGCCACCGTGCGGCTGATGCTGCGCGAGGGCGCCGCGGTGGCTTTCTGCGGCCGCGACGCGGCCCGCCTCGCGCAGGCGGAGGCAACGCTGCGCGACGAGTTCCCGCAGTCCCGGCTGTTCGCGCAGACCTGCGATGTGCTCGATGCCGCCGCCACGCAGGCCTTCGCTGCGGCCAGCGAGGCCGCGCTCGGGCCGGCTGCGATGCTGGTCAACAACGCCGGCCAGGGCCGTGTCTCCACCTTCGGCGACACCACCGATGCGATGTGGAGCGAGGAACTGCACCTGAAGGTGTTCTCGGTGGTGCATCCGACGCGCGCCTTCCTGCCGCAGCTGCGGCGCCAGGCCCGGGCGCTGGGCGACGCCTCGATCGTCTGCGTCAACTCGTTGCTGGCCAAGCAGCCCGAGCCGCACATGGTGGCCACCTCGGCGGCGCGCGCCAGCATCGCCAGCCTGGTGCGCTCGATGGCCACCGAGTTCGCGCCCGACGGCGTGCGCGTCAACGGGCTGCTGCTCGGGCTGGTCGATTCCGGCCAGTGGCGCCGCCGCTTCGAGGAGCGCGGCGACCGCAGCCTCGACTACGCCGCCTGGCAGGCCCAGCTGGCCGCCAAGAAGCCGATCCCCCTGGGTCGCCTGGGCCGTCCGGAAGAGCCGGCCCGCGCGATCGTGTTCCTGTCCAGCCCGCTGGCGTCCTACACCAGCGGCAGCCACCTCGATGTTTCCGGAGGCCTGTCCCGCCATGTCTGACTCTCCCCAAACGGCCACCGTCGGCGCCGTCATCGCGGCGTTCCTCGAGCGCTGCGGCGTCCAGGCCGCGTTCGGCGTGATCTCGATCCACAACATGCCGATCCTCGATGCGTTCAACGACCGCGGCAAGGTGCGCTTCGTGCCTGCCCGCGGCGAGGCCGGCGCCACCAGCATGGCCGACGCCTATGCCCGCACCCGCGGCAGCCTGGGCGTGTGCATCACCTCCACCGGCACCGCCGCGGGCAACGCGGCCGGCGCGATGGTGGAGGCGCTCACCGCCGGCACGCCGCTGCTGCACCTGACCGGCCAGATCGAAACGCCGTACCTCGACCAGAACCTCGCGTACATCCACGAGGCGCCAGACCAGCTGACGATGCTGAAGGCCGTGTCGAAGGCGGCCTTCCGCATCCGCAGCGTCGACACCGCGCTGTCCACGCTGAAGCTGGCGGTGCAGACGGCCCTGGCCGCGCCGAGCGGCCCGGTCAGCGTCGAGATCCCGATCGACATCCAGGCCGCGCTGACGACGATGCCGGCCGACCTGTCGCCGCTGCCGGTGCCGCCGGCCGAGCCGCTGTCGGGCACCGTCGATGCGCTGGCCGACCGGCTGGCGCGCGCGCGCCGGCCGCTGCTGTGGCTGGGCGGCGGCGCACGCCACGCCGGCGCCGCGGTGCAGCGCCTGCTGGCGCTCGGCTTCGGCGTGGTCACCAGCACCCAGGGCCGCGGCATCGTGCCGGAAGACCACCCGCGCTCGCTCGGCGCCTACAACCTGCACAAGCCGGTCGAGGCGTTCTACGGCACCTGCGATGCGATGCTGGTGGTGGGCTCGCGCCTGCGCAGCAACGAGACGCTGAAGTACGAGCTGGCGCTGCCGCAGCCGCTGTACCGCATCGATGCCGATCCCAGCGCCGAGGGCCGCTGCTACGCCAGCGACCTGTTCGTCTGCGGCGACGCGGCGGTCACGCTGCACGCGCTGGCCGACCGCCTCGAGTCCCGCCTGTCGGTCGATCCGCAGTTCGGCGACGACCTGGCGCGCGTGCGCCGCACCGCCGAAGCGGCGTTGCTCGAAGGGCTCGGCCCGTATGCCGGGCTGGTCAACGCGCTGCAGCAGCGCGTGGGCCGCGACTTCCACTGGGTGCGCGATGTCACGGTGTCCAACAGCACCTGGGGCAACCGCCAGCTGAAGATCTTCGACCCGCGTGCCGGCGTGCACGCGCTGGGCGGCGGCATCGGCCAGGGCCTGGCGATGGGCATCGGCGCGGCGCTGGGTGCCAGCGTCGCGGCGGCGCAGGGCGAGGCGGCGAAGAAGACCTGGGTGCTGGCCGGCGATGGCGGCTTCATCCTGAACCTGGGCGAGCTGGCCACCGCGGTGCAGGAACGTGCCGACATGGTGATCGTGCTGATGAACGACCGCGGCTACGGCGTCATCAAGAACATCCAGGACGCGCAGTACGGCGGGCGCCGCTGCTACGTCGACCTGCACACGCCCGACTATGCGCTGCTGTGCCAGTCGATCGGGCTGGCGCACCGCCGCGCCGGCACGCAGGCCGAGATCGACGCGGCCGTCGAGGCCGCGGCGGCCCACCGCGGGCCGTTCCTGCTCGAGGTCGACATGCTGGCGCTGGGCCCGTTCAAGGCCGTGTTCGCCGGCCCGCCGGTGAACCCGACGGCCTCGACCCCGGCCGTCGGCGCGGGCAGCTGATTCCCCAGGCAGTACCAGGAGCAAAGCGCATGTTGCATGTCTCGATCGTGGGGTGCGGGGCCATCGGCGCCGGGGTGCTGGCGCTGGTCGACGGCGACGGGTCGCTGCAGGTGGACAGCGTGATCGTCCCGCCGCATGCCATCGACCGCACCGAACGGACCTGCGCCACGTTGCGCCGGCCGCCGCGCGTGCTGACCGCGGTGCCCGAGGGCGCCGGGCGGCCCGACCTGCTGGTCGAATGCGCCGGCCATGCCGCGCTGTCGCAGCACGTGGTGCCGGCGCTGGCGCACGGCATCCCGTGCGTGGTGGCGTCGGTGGGCGCGTTGTCGACGCCCGGGCTGGTGGAGCAGCTCGAGGCGGCGGCGCGCGAAGGTCACACGCAGGTGCAGCTGCTGTCCGGTGCGATCGGCGCGATCGATGCGATCGCCGCCGCGAAGGTGGGCGGCCTGGCGACCGTGGCCTACACCGGGCGCAAGCCGCCGCAGGCCTGGCGGGACACGCCGGCCGAGCAGGTCTGCGACCTGCTCGCGCTGACCGAGGCCACGGTGCTGTTCCGCGGCAGTGCGCGCGAGGCGGCGCTGCTGTACCCCAAGAACGCCAACGTCGCCGCCACGGTGTCGCTGGCCGGCCTGGGGCTCGATGCCACGCAGGTCACGCTGATCGCCGACCCGGCCATCACCGAGAACGTGCACCACATCGAAGCCAACGGCGCCTTCGGCCAGCTCGAGCTGACGATGCGCGGCCGTCCGCTGGCCGCCAACCCGAAGACCTCGGCGTTGACCGTGTACAGCGTGGTGCGGGCGCTGGCCAACCGCTCGCACGCACTCGCCATCTGAAGCAGGACGCGACCATGCACAGCCCCGACCTTTCCGACCTGCAGCCGATCTGCGTGGCCGGTACCTGGCGCGCCGGCGGCGGCGAGCGGTATGCCACGCTGTACCCGGCCACCGGCGAGCCGGTGGCGTGGCTCAACGCCGCCTCGCTCGACGACGTCGAGGAGGCGATCCACGGTGCGCAGCGCGCCTTCGAGACCAGCGGCTGGGCGCAGCGCAAGCCGCACGAGCGCGCCGCGGTGCTGCACCGTGTGGCCGCGCTGATCCGAGAACACGCCGAGCCGCTGGCGCAGTTGCAGCGGCAGGACAACGGCAAGCCGATCAACGAGACGCGCGCGCTGGTGGCCAGCGCCGCGGCCACGTTCCAGTACATCGCCGCCTGCTGCGAGGTGCTGGAGGAGGCGCTGACGCCGCCGCGCGGCGACTACCTGACGATGAGCGTGTACGAGCCGATGGGCGTGGTCGCCGCGATCACGCCGTGGAACTCGCCGATCGCCAGCGAGGCGCAGAAGCTCGCGCCGGCACTGGCCGCCGGCAACGCGGTGATCGTCAAGCCGGCCGAAGTGACGCCGCTGGCCGCGCTCGCGCTGGCCCGGCTCTGCGAGGAAGCCGGCGTGCCGAAGGGGCTGGTGAGCGTGCTGCCGGGCAAGGGCTCGGTGATCGGCGATGCGATCACGAAGCACCCGCTGGTCAAGCGCGTGTCGTTCACCGGCGGCACGCGCACGGGCCGCCACATCGCGCACATCGCGGCCGACAAGACGATGCCGGTGTCGCTGGAGCTGGGGGGCAAGTCGCCGACCATGGTGCTCGACGATGCCGACCTCGACCAGGCCGTGGCCGGCGTGCTGTACGGCATCTTCAGCTCGTCGGGCGAGAGCTGCATCGCCGGCTCGCGGCTGTTCGTCGCGCGGCGCCACTACGGTGAGCTGCTGGAGCGGCTGGTGCAGGGCGCCAACCGCCTGCGCATCGGCGACCCGGCCGACGAGGCCACGCAGATGGGCCCGCTGATCAGCGCGGCGCACCGCGACAGCGTCGAGCGCTTCGTCGCGCTGGGCCGCGACGAAGGCGCCCGGGTGCTGTGCGGCGGCGAGCGGCCGCGCAGCGCGCTGCACGACCGCGGCTACTTCTACCGGCCGACCCTCCTCGACGGCCTGAGCAACCAGGCCCGGCTGTGCCAGGAGGAGGTGTTCGGCCCGGTGCTGGTGGCGCTGCCGTTCGACGACGAGGACGACCTGGTCGCGCAGGCCAACGACAGCGTCTATGCGCTGGCCGCCGGCATCTGGACCCGCGACTACCGGCGCGCCTGGCGCATCGCGCGGCGCGTGCAGGCCGGCACCGTGTGGATCAACACCTACAAGCAGTTCTCCATCAGCACGCCGTTCGGCGGCTGGCGCGACAGTGGACTGGGCCGCGAGAAGGGCCTGGCCGGCATCCGCCAGTACATGGAGCAGAAGAGCCTGTACTGGGGCCTCTCAGACCAGCCCTGGCCCTGGGCCCGCTGACCACGAAGGATTCGAGCACCATGGTCACCATCCTCGGGATCGAAGAGATCACCTACGCCAGCGAAGACCTGGCCACCTGCGAACGCTTTTTCCTCGACTGGGGGCTGCGGCTGGTGCACAAGGAGGACGGGCAGCGCCTCGTCTTCGAGTGCCTGAACGGCTGCCGGGTCATCGTCGCCGACCCGCGGCATGTGGCGCTGCCACCGGGCATCGAGGACGGCCCGACGATCCGCGAGGTCGTCTGGGGCGTGGCCAGCGAGGCCGAGCTGCACGAGATGGCCGAACGGCTGCGCGGGCAGCCCGGCTTCGTCGAAGGCACGCTCGACGGCCATGCCCGCGTCGGCTGCACCGATCCGAACGGGCTGGCCGTGCGCGTGCAGGTGACCGAGAAGCGGCCGGTGGAGGTGCAGTGCGCCGCGCTGAACACCTGGAACAGCAAGGGCCGCGTCGACCAGCGGGCGCCGTTCTACGAACGCGCCGAGCCGATCGAGGTGGGCCACGTGGTGTTCTTCGTGAAGGACGTGGCGGCGTGCGAGCAGTTCTACCACGCGCATTTCGGCTTCGAGGCCTCGGACCGCTACCCGAACCGCGGCAGCTTCATGCGCTGTGCGCCCGAGGGGGGCCACCACGACCTGTTCCTGCTGCAGCTGCCCGAAGGCAAGCCCGGGCTGAACCACGTGGCCTTCACCGTGCGCGACATCCACGAGGTGTTCGGCGGGGGCCTGCACTTCGCCCGCTGCGGCTGGGAAACCCAGCTCGGCCCCGGTCGCCACCCGGTGAGCTCGGCCTACTTCTGGTACTTCAAGAACCCGGCCGGCGCGCTGTGCGAGTACTACGCCGACGAGGACCAGCTGACCGCCGCGTGGCAGCCGCGCGAGTTCGAACCGGGACCGACGGTCTTTGCCGAGTGGGCCGTGGCCGGTGGGCTGGACGGCCACACACGACGCCAACAGGGCGGCCAAGCGCCGGGGCAGAAGCCCGGGCAGTTCCTGACGGAGAAAAAATGACAGCCGAGACCTCCCCGGCACCGGCCGACGAGCTGCTGCTGACCCTGGTGCTGAAGCACCACCCCGGCCTGACGCTGGACGATGTGCAGGCGCGCCTGAAGGCGGCCGACTGGTGGGACAGCTTCCCGCCGCCGGGCGTGCGCATCGTCTCGTGGACGGTGGCGATGGGCTTCGGCCAGATCGCCACGCTGGCGCTGCCGCCGCACCTGCTGCCGGTGCTGAACCTGGAACTGGAGCGGCGCGCCTGGAGCGTGTTCGCCACCGAGTGTCACCCGACCTATGACTTCGTCCCCGTGCGCGAACGCATCCGCGAGCGCTTGCGCGCCGGGGGCCAGTGAAGCGAGCGATGGAGCCCCGACCATGACCGACCGTTACCTCGACCCCCACCAGGCCCGCGACCGCGAGCCGACCGCTTTCGAGAACCTGCTCGGCGACGCGATCGAACGCGCGTTCGCTGCCGGCGTGAAGGACCTGCCGGGGCTGGTGGCCAGCCTCAACGACACCGGCCCGGCCGCGCCCGACGGCGCTGCCTGGACCGAAGACCGCTACTGCGCCCTGATGGCGCGACTCGGCGCCTGAGGCGCGACCGAACCGAAGGAAGACCACGATGGCCAAGCCCCAGCTCCCCACCGATCCGGACCAGCTGCTCGAGATCGGCCTGAAGAACCTCTGGTACCCGATCTGCCCCTCGTCGTTCATCGCCGACCAGCCGGTGTCGATGCGCCGCCTGGGCCTGAAGCTCGCGCTGTGGCGCGACACGCAGGGCCGGGTGCATGCCCTCGAAGACCACTGCCCGCACCGCGGCGCGCCGCTGTCGCGCGGCATCACGATGGGCGACCGCATCGCCTGCGGCTACCACGGCGTGCAGGTGCGCTTCGACGGCACCATCACGTGCGTGCCGGGTGCGCCGGGCAACCGCATGGAGGGGCAGAACGCGGTGCGCAGCTTCCACGTCGAAGAACGCCATGGCGCGGTGTGGCTCTACAACTCGCACGAGAACGTCGCCAGTCCGCCGCCGTTCACGCTGCCCGGCGAGCTCGGCGATCCGGCCTATTCGAACTTCCTCTGCTACACCGAGTGGAAGGGCGACTACCGCTACGTGCTGGACAACGTGATGGACCCGATGCACGGCACCTACCTGCACAAGCAGTCGCACTCGATGGCCGAAGGCGATGCCACCGCGAAGTTCCGCATCCGCGACCTCGAGCACGGCTTCATCTTCGAGAAGGAAGGCCAGCGCGACGTCAACTTCGACTGGACCGAGTGGGGCAGCACCGGCACGCACTGGATGCGGCTGGAGATCCCGTACCCGAAGACCGGCGGCCCGGGCGGCAACTTCATCATCATCGGCAGCTACACGCCGATCACGCCCACGCTGGCCGGCGTGTTCCATTGGCGCTGCCGCAAGGTCGAGGGCTGGCAGCGCGACACCTGGCGCTTTTTGTACAAGAACCGGCTCGAGGCGCGCCACTGGGCCGTGCTGGAACAGGACCGCGTGATGATGGAGGACATGGAGCCCGATGCGCGCGACCGCGAGATCCTGTACCAGCACGACATGGGCCTGGTGCGGCTGCGCCGCCACCTGCGCAGCCTGGCGGCGCAGCAGATCGAGGAGCTGGCGCCGGCCAGAGCGACGGTGAAAGCGACGGCGTGACGGCGGCTCCTGTCGCGACCGCCCTGTCGCACGTGCACTGCGCGGCGGTGCCCGAGCCGCCGGCTGCCACCTGGTCCAACTGCCTGCGCGTGGGACAGGAGGTCGTGATCTCCGGCATGACGGCGCATCCCGCGGCCAGCGGCACGCCGATGGACGCCTACGAGCAGACCGTGCACGTGCTCGGCAAGGTGCGCGCGCTGCTCGAGGCGGCGGGCGGCCACCTCGGCAATGTCGTCAAGCTGGTGGTCTACGTGACCGACATCGCCGACAAGGACGCCGTCAACCGGGCGCGCCACGACTGCCTCGGGCCGGCACCATACCCGTGTTCGACGCTGGTCGAGGTGAAGGGGCTGGTGTTCCCCGCGTTGAAGGTCGAGGTCGATGCGTGGTCGCGGCTGGATGTCGACCGCCATGCCCCGGGTGCGGGCATGCCGTCACGCTGATGTCGGCATCGCCGCGTACGATCACCGCCATGCAGGTCGTCCATGTGCGCAGCTGGCGGGAGTTTCTCGACCAGACCGAACGGCTCGAGGGATGGGCCTTCCGGGGCGAGCGTTTTTCGCGCTGGCCGCTGCTGAGTTCGCTGTCGCGGCGCCTGATCGACTACTGCCCGGACGCCCGCCTGTGGCCGCTGCGCGAGGCGCGGGCGATCCGCGTGTTCCGCCGCAAGGCGCATGTGCACCTCGAACATCCCGAGGCGCTGCAGGACGCGATGCGCTGCCTCGCGATGATGCAGCACCACGGCGCGGCCACGCGGCTGCTCGACTTCACCAAGTCGCCGTTCGTCGCAGCGTTCTTCGCGCTCGAGTCGGCGATCGAGGACGCCGCGGTCTACGCGCTGAACACGCCGGCGCTGTGGCGCGCCACGCCCGACTTCGACCCGCGGCTGAACCGCGACGTCATCGATCCGCGCCGGCCCGGCCACTTCGAGCGCTACTTCCTGCCCAACCGGCTGCCGGTGGTGTGGTTCGGCGAGCCCTCGGAGATGGACCAGCGGCTGGTGGCGCAGTCGGGCCTGTTCGTCGTGCCGGGGCAGCTCGACGCGCCGTTGAACACGCTGCTGGCCGCCTATTCGATGGACGATGCGCCGCTGCTGATCCAGCTGGTGCTGCCGCTGGAGGTGCGGTACGAGGCGCTGCGCGCGCTCTACCGCATGAACCTCACCCATGCGACGCTGATGCCCGACCTCGACGGCCTCGCCCGCTCGATGAACCAGGAGCTGGAGATCGTCTGGGACCGCCTGATCGACGAGTTCCTCGAAGGGGAGGACGATCCCCTGTCGACGCTGCAGATCTGATCCGGGCGCCGGTCAGCGCCTCAGAGCGGCGCGTCGTCCTCGGCGATCTTCGGCAGGTCGGCCTTCTTGATGCGCACCACCTTCTTCGCCGGGGCCGGCTTCTTGGCAGGCTCGGTGTCGGCGAGGGCCTGCTCCGGCGTGGCCGCCGTGGCCGCCGTGGCCGGGTTGCCGGCGCCCGGTGCCGGCGTTGCCAGCTCTTCGTCCTTGATCACGCGGCTGTACTTGGCGAGCATCTGCACCAGCTGGGCATAGACCTTCGGGTTGCCGGCCACCAGCTCGCGCTGGTAGAGGAAGTCGGCTTCGCCGGTGAAGTTGCCCACCAGCCCGCCGGCCTCGGTGATGATCAGCGAGCCGGCCGCGCAGTCCCAGGGCGACAGGCCGGTCTCGAAGAAGCCGTCGTACCAGCCGGCGGCCACGTAGCACAGGTCCAGCGCGGCGGCGCCCGGGCGGCGCAGGCCGGCACAGGCCTGCATCACCTCGGTGAACATCTCGACGTAGCGCTTGAAGTTGTCGCCCTTGCGGAACGGGAAGCCGGTGCCGATCAGCGCCTCGAGCATGCGGCTGCGCTTGGACACGCGCAGGCGCTGGTTGTTCAGGAAGGCGCCGCGGCCCTTGGTGGCGAAGAACAGGTCGTTGCGGCTCGGGTCGTAGACCACCGCCTGCTCGACCTTGCCCTTGTGCGCGAGCGCGATCGACACCGCGTACTGCGGGAAGCCGTGGATGAAGTTGGTGGTGCCGTCCAGCGGATCGATGATCCACAGGTAGTCGCTGTCCTTGGCGCCGTGGCTGCGGCCGGTTTCCTCGCCGAGGATGCCGTGGCCGGGGTAGGCGCCGAGCAGCGTCTCGATGATGATCTCTTCCGCCGCCTGGTCGACCTCGGTGACGAAGTCGTTGTGGCTCTTGGCCGTCACCTGCAGCCGCTCGAGGTCGAGGCTGGCGCGGTTGATGATGGCACCGGCTGCGCGGGCCGCCTTGATGGCGGTGTTGAGCATCGGATGCAGGGTGGCTTGCGACATGGCGTTGGCTTTCGAACGGCAGAGGCCTCACGACCGGGGACGGGTCGCGGAGCAGGGCGGTGGCGGCAGAGACTGAAAGAGCGCAGGGCGCGCAGGCAGCGCACCCTATGATGGGCGCCGATTCTAGCCGCTGACCTCGTCGCCCCTTCCCTTGAACGCCGCCGCCGACCCCACCCGCTTCGTGCTCGTCAACACCAGCCACCCCGGCAACGTCGGCGCCGCGGCGCGGGCGATGAAGGTGATGGGGTTCCGCGAGCTGGTGCTGGTGGCGCCGCGCTTCGGCGACGTGCTGTCGCAGGAGGACACCGTCGCGATGGCCAGCGGCGCCGCCGACATCCTGACCCGCGCGCGCATCGTGGCGACGCTGGACGAGGCGCTCGACGGCGTGGCGGTCGCCTGCGCCACGGCGATGACGCCGCGCGACTTCGGCCCGCCCACGCAGGCGCCGCGCGCGGCCATGGCGCCGCTGGCGGCCGACGCCCCGGGCCGCGTCGCGTTCGTGTTCGGCAGCGAGCGCTACGGCCTGTCGAACGAGGACGTCTGGCGCTGCCACACCTGCCTGTCGATCCCGACCCACCCCGACTACGGCTCGCTGAACCTGGCGCAGGCGGTGCAGCTGATCGCCTACGACTGGCGCCAGGCGCTCGGCGGCTTCGACGTGGTGCCGCGCACGCCGCCCGCGAAGACCGCCACGGTCGACCAGGTGCAAGGCCTGCTCGCGCACGGCCGCGACGCGCTGGTGCACCTGGGCGTGCTCGACCCGGCGGCACCGAAGAAGCTGCTGCCGCGGCTGAACCAACTGCTCAACCGCGCCCAGCTCACCGAGGAGGAGATCCACATCCTGCGCGGCATCGCCCGCGCGATCCTCGCGCAGCCGCCCGGCCGCCGCTGAGGGCCGCCCCCGCGGGCGCATGCCCGCGTCCGCGTGACCGGGCTGGCGCCCATCGCCAGCAGGCCGGGCGACAACCTCCTACACTGCGGTCGTTTGTTTCCGCGGCAGGCGCAGATCGATCTGCGTTTTCCGTCGTTCCCCGCATCGAAGGAGTCGCCCATGGTCGTCGGAGTTGCCCCGCTGCAGCGCTTGCGCGAGGACGTGCGCTGCATCCTCGAGCGCGACCCGGCTGCGAAGACCCGCCTCGAGGTGCTGCTGTGCTACCCGGGGCTGCACGCGCTGTTCATGCACCGCATCGCGCATGGGTGCTGGGTGCGCGGCTGGCGCACGCCCGGGCGGTTCATTTCGCACATCGGGCGGTTCCTCACCGGCATCGAGATCCACCCGGGCGCGAAGATCGGCCGGCGTGTCTTCATCGACCATGGCATGGGCGTGGTCATCGGTGAAACCGCCGAGGTCGGCGACGACTGCACGATCTACCAGGGGGTCACGCTCGGCGGCACGTCGCTGGTGAAGGGGTCGAAGCGCCACCCGACGCTGGGCAAGGGCGTCATCGTCGGGGCGTACGCGCAGGTGCTGGGCGGCTTCACGGTCGGCGATGGCGCGCGGGTCGGCTCGAACGCCGTGGTCGTCAAACCGGTGCCCGCCGGTGCCACCGCGGTGGGCAACCCGGCGCGCATCCTCAATGCCGACCTCGACGCCCAGCGCGAAGCGACCGCGGCGAAGATGGGCTTCTCGGCCTACGGGGTCACGCAGGGCGACGACCCGGTGGCCCAGGCCATGAAGGGCCTGATCGACAACGCCACCTCGCAGGAGCACCAGATCGTGCTGCTGTGGCAGGCGGTCGAGAAACTCTCCGGCCGCACCCGCGAACTGCCGAGCGAGCACTGCGTGCCGCAGGAGGCGCAGACGCGCGAGCAGTTCGACGGCGAGCGGCTCAACCGGCTGGTCAAGTGAGCCTGCCGTAGCGGCTGGTGGCATGGCAAAAGAGCCTGCTCCCGGGGCTCAGGCCCGTTTCGGCCGCTGCGCCGTCTTCGGCCGGAAGGCCTTGCACACCGTGTCGTCCGTCTCGAGGTACGGCCCGCCGATCAGGTCGATGCAATAGGGCACCGCGGCGAAGATGCCGGGACAGGGCGGCGTCGCGTTCGGCAGGCCTTCCAGCGTCTCGGCGATCGACTTCGGCTGCCCCGGCAGGTTGATGATCAACGCACCCTTGCGGATCACCGCCACCTGGCGCGACAGGATCGCGGTGGGCACGAAGCGCAGGCTGATCTGGCGCATCTGTTCGCCGAAGCCGGGCATCTCCTTGTCGGCGACCGCCAGGGTTGCTTCAGGCGTCACGTCGCGCGGTGCCGGGCCGGTGCCGCCGGTGGTGAGCACGAGGTGGCAGCCTTCGTCGTCCACCAGCGCGCGCAGCGCCGCGCTGATGCCGTCCTGCTCGTCGGGGATGACCCGCGCCACCCACGTGACCGGGTTCAGCAGCGCGCGCCCGAGCCATTCCTGCAGCGCCGGGACGCCCTTGTCTTCGTAGACGCCGGCGCTGGCGCGGTCGCTGATCGACAGCAGGCCGATCTTCACCGGCTCGGGCGGCGGCAGCACCGCGGGCTCAGGCGTCGTCATCGTCGTCTTCCTCGTCGTCGACCGCGTCGTCCGCGCTCGGCGCTTGAGGGGCGGCCAGCGCCGCCTTGACGTGCTGGAACAGGTCGCGGTAGTGCCGGCCCTTGCGTTCGACGGCGCCATCGTGGGCCTGTGCGGCGGCGGCCTGCTGGGCTTCCTTGCGGGCGTTGCGCACCATCGTGCGCAGCGCCTGCACGTCGTCGGCCGGGTGGGCGTCGAGCCATTCGGTGAGCGCCGCGTCCTGGTCGATCAGCCGGTCGCGCCAGGCCTCGGCCTGGTGCATCGCCAGCACCTGGCGCGCGCTCGGCAGGCGTTGTTCGGCCACCGCCTCGCGCAGCGGCTCGGGGTCGACGTCGCGCATCAGCTTGCCGACGAACTGCAGCTGGCGCCGGCGGCCCTCGAAGTTCTTGATGCGGCGCAGTTCGTTCAGCGCATCGAGCAGCCGCTCGGGCATCGGCAGCTTCGCGAGCTTGGCCTTGGGCAGCTCGAGCAGCGCCTCGCCCAGCGCCTGGAGGTCGTGCGAGACCTTCTTCAGCTGGGTCTTGCTGGGTTTCGGGGCTTCGATGAAGGGCTCGCCATCGGGGGCGTGCGGGGCAGGGTGGCGTGGCATCGTCTGGGGGTGTGCTGCCGCGCGGCACGGCGGCAGGGGGGTGGCTATGATACGAGCGCCCTCCTCGAAGACCCAGAATGACCACCTCCTCGTCCCGCTCCGACCACGGCTTCGCCTACACCCAGGAACAGTTCCAATCGCTGGTGGATGACTCGCTGAAGATCGCCCGCCGGCTCGGCGCCAGCGACGCGGCGGTCGAGGTCTCCGAAGGCACGGGGCTCAGCGTCTCGGTGCGCCTGGGCGAGGTCGAGAACGTCGAGCGCAACCGCGACAAGTCGATCGGCGTCACGGTCTACCTGGGCCAGCGCCGCGGCAACGCCAGCACCTCCGACTTCTCGCCCAAGGCGCTCGAGCAGACGGTGCGCGCGGCCTACGACATCGCCCGCTTCACCGCCGAGGACGGCGCCGCCGGCCTGCCCGACGAGCAGGACCTGGCACTGGGCGAGGCGGCCCGCCGCGACCTCGACCTCTTCCATCCGTGGGACCTGAGCGCCGAGCAGGCCGCCGAGATCGGCCTGCGCGCCGAACGGGCCGCGCTCGAGACCGACCAGCGCATCACCAATTCCGAAGGCGCCGGCGTGTCGGCGCAGCAATCGCATTTTTTCGCCGGCAACTCGCGCGGCTTCCGGGGCGGCTATGCCAGCTCGCGGCATTCGATCTCGGTGTCGCCCATCGCCGGCAAGGGCTCGAAGATGCAGCGCGATGGCTGGTACAGCTCGATGCGCGATGCCGCCGAGCTGGCCTCGCCCGAGGCCATCGGCCGCTATGCCGCCGAGCGCGCGCTGTCGCGGCTGAACGGCCGCAAGGTGGCGACGGCCGAGGTGCCGGTGCTGTTCGAGTCGACCCTGGCCGCGGGGCTGCTCGGCTCGCTGGTGCAGGCCACCAGCGGCGGTGCGCTGTACCGCAAGGCCACGTTCCTGCATGACAGCCTGGGCCAGCAGGTGCTGCCCGAGCACATCGACGTGGTCGAAGACCCGCACACGCTCAAAGGCAAGGGCAGCTCGCCCTTCGACGACGAAGGCGTGATCACGCGGCCGCGCCAGGTCATCGAGGCGGGCGTGCTGCAGGGCTACTTCCTGTCGACCTATTCGGCCCGCAAGCTTGGCATGCGCAGCACCGGCAATGCCGGCGGCTCGCACAACATGACGCTCACCAGCCGCCTGACCGACCCGGCCGACGACCTCGACGCGATGCTGAAGAAGCTGCACCGCGGCCTCTTCGTCGTCGAGCTGATGGGCCAGGGCGTCAACGCCGTGACCGGCGACTACTCGCGCGGCGCCGCCGGTTTCTGGGTCGACAACGGCCGCATCGTGCACCCGGTCGAGGAGGTCACCATCGCCTCGAACCTGCGCGACATGCTGAAAGGCATCGTCGCCGTCGGGGCCGACGCGTACACGATGGGCACCAAGACCCTCGGTTCGATCCTGATCGACCGCATGACGGTGGCCGGCCACTGACACCACGCTGACAAACCGCGGCGCTTCAAGGTCGATGCGTCGCAGGAAAACCCGTGCGTGCGCCACACGAGGCGTTCCTAGAATCATCCGCACTCAACTGCCCTCGAACCCAGGAGATCTGAATGAGCAGCAGCGTGGAACGTCGTTCCTTCATCCGCCAGGCCGGCATTGCCGGTGTGCTGAGCGCCGGTGTGGCCCCCGCCTTGGTGCATGCGCAGACCAACCTGCGCTGGCGCCTGGCATCGAGCTTCCCGAAGTCGCTCGACACCATCCATGGCGCCGCCGACGTCTTCGCCAAGAAGGTGAACGACCTGTCGGGGGGCAAGTTCCAGATCAGCGTGCACGCGGCCGGTGAGCTGGTGCCGCCCTTCGGCGTGGTCGACGCGGTGCAGAACGCCACCGTCGAGATGTGCCACACCGTGCCGTACTACTTCTTCGGCAAGGATCCGACGTTCGCGATCGGCGCGGCGATCCCGTTCGGCCTGAACAGCCGGCAGATGACGGCCTGGACCTTCCATGGCAACGGCCTGAAGCTGATGCGCGAGTTCTACGCGCAGTACAACATCGTCAACTTCGCGGGCGGCAACACTGGCGCGCAGATGGGCGGCTGGTTCCGCAAGGAGGTCAAGAGCCTCGCGGACATGAAGGGCCTGAAGTTCCGCATCGGCGGCTTCGCCGGCAAGGTGATCGAGAAGCTCGGCGCGATCCCGCAGCAGATCCCCGGCGGCGAGCTGTACCAGGCGCTCGAGAAGGGCACCATCGACGCGGCCGAGTGGGTCGGCCCGTACGACGACCAGAAACTCGGCTTCAACAAGGTGGCGCCGTTCTACGTGTACCCCGGCTGGTGGGAGGGCGGTCCGCAGATCGACTTCTACATCAACGACAAGGCCTACAACGGCCTGAACGCCGAGTACAAGGCCATCGTGGAGGCGGCCGCGGCCTATGCGCACGTCGACATGCAGGCCAAGTACGACGCGCTGAACCCCACCGCGCTGAAGCAGCTGTTCGCGGCGAAGACCAAGCTGGTGCCGTTCCCGAAGGACGTGATGGACGCCTCCTTCAAGGCGTCGATGCAGATCTACGACGAGCTGAGCGCGTCGAATCCGAACTGGAAGAAGGTCTACACCGACTACCGCAACTTCCAGCGCGACCAGAACCTGTGGTTCCGCTTCACCGAGGCGCGGTTCGACAGCTTCATGCAGGCCCAGAAGCTCTGATCAGGCGCGGGGTCGCCAGGTCGAGATGGCGATCCCCACCACGATCAACGCGAATGCCGCGCCGTGGTACCAGCGCGGCAGTTCGTGGATCAGCAGCGCCGACAGCAGCGCGGCGAACAGGGGCGTGAGGTTGTTGAAGATCGACGCCAGCGCGGGGCTGCCCTGGCGCACCCCTTCGCCCCAGAACCAGTACGCGATGATGGACGGGCCGGCCACGATGTAGGCCAGCGCGGCGAAGGTCGTCGGCCCCCACACCACGTCGCGCGGTGCCACCGCCTGCTCGACACCGGCGGCCGCCCCCGCCCACAGCACGCCGAACAGCAGTTGCACGAGCAGGAACTCGGCCCAGTTCCACGGTTCGGGCCCCTGCGGGCCCGGCACCACGGCGCGTGCCGGCTGCGCCGTCCAGCGCGGCGGCTTCACCAGCAGCCAGCTGTAGCACGACCAAGCCGCCGTGGCGCCCAACATCAGCAGGTCGCCGCGCACGAAGTGGATGTGCAGCACCTCGGCCGGTGCACCGCGCGTGAGCACCAGCAGCACGCCGGCGATCGAGAACAGCGTGCCGACCATCTGCGCGCGCTTCGGCGGCACGCCGAACAGCAGCGCGCCCACCACCATCATGAACACCGGCATGCTGGCGCCGATCAGCGTCACGTTCAGCGGCGTGGAGGTGCGCAGCGCCATGTACTGCAGCGCGTTGTACGCGCCGATGCCCAGCAGGCCGACCAGCGCCAGGTAGGGCCAGCGCGCCAGCAGCGCGCGGCGTGCCTCGGCGCTGCCGATGGCGCGCCGCCCCAGCACCAGCAGCACCGCGAGCACGCCGACCCAGCGCAGCGCGTTCAGCGTCACCGGCGGCACCAGCGGCACCATCAGGCGGCCGACCACCGCGTTGCCGGCCCACAGCAGGGGGGGCAGGGTCAACAGGGCGGCAAGGCGAGGGGTCAGCTGCATGGGGGGACTGCGAAGGGGGCGGCCATGGTATCGAAAGCGGGCGAGACCCGCCCCGCGCGGGTGCATGCGCAGGCCGCTAAGCTGCGCGCATTGCCAATCAACGTCAGCCAGAAGGGCATGTCATGACCCACGTGATCGAGATCCAGCAGTTCGGCGGCCCGGAGGTGATGCAATGGGTCGAGCGGCCCGTGCCTGCTGTGGGCCCCGGGCAGGTGAAGGTGCGCCACACCGCGGTGGGCGTGAACTACATCGAGGTCTACCAGCGCACCGGGCTCTACCCGAACCCGTTGCCGTTCACGCCGGGCACCGAGGCGGCCGGCACGGTGGCCGAGGTCGGCGAGGGCGTGAAGCACCTGTCGCCCGGCGACCGCGTGGCCTACGCCACCGGCCCGATCGGGGCGTACAGCGAAGAGCGCGTGATGCCGGCCACCTCGGTGGTGCGGCTGCCCGACGGCATCGATTTCGAGACCGCCGCCGGCATGATGCTGAAGGGCCTGACGGTGCAGTACCTGCTGCGCAGCACCCAGCCGCAAGGCGGGCTGCACGAAGGCGACTTCGTGCTGTGGCATGCCGCGGCCGGGGGCGTCGGGCTGATCGCCTGCCAGTGGGCGCGGGCGATGGGCCTGCAGTTGATCGCCACCGCCGGCAGCGCCGAGAAGTGCCAGCTCGCGCTCGAACACGGTGCCACGCACGCCATCGACTACCGCAGCGAGGACCTGGTCGCGCGGGTCAAGGACATCACCGGGGGCGAAGGCGTCAAGGTGGTGTACGACTCAGTGGGCAAGGACACCTTCGACCGCTCGCTCGACTGCATCACGCCGTTGGGCCTGATGGTCAGCTTCGGCAATGCCTCGGGGCCGGTGCCGCCGTTCGCCCCGGCGCTGCTGAGCCAGAAGGGCGGGCTGTACCTGACGCGGCCGACGCTGTTCGTGCACGCGGCCAAGCGCGAGCGACTGCAGGCGATGGCCGACGACCTGTTCGAGATGGTGACCTCGGGCGACGTGCGCATCCGCATCGACCAGCGGTATGCGCTGAAGGACGCGGCGCAGGCGCACCGCGACCTGGAGGCCCGCAAGACCACCGGGAGTTCGGTGCTGCTGACCTGACGGGGCGGCTCACAGCTTGTCTCCTTCCGGATGTTTGCCGGCCCGCACCACCGAGCGCAGCAACCACAGCCCGCCGAGAGCGGCGCCGACGAACCCGATCAGCCCGAAGGCCGGCAGCCCGAGCAGCTTCGGGCCGCCGCCCACCGTCATCACGATCGACGAGCCGACGATCAGCGCGGCGATCACCAGCGCCACCGACAGGCGCGCCGCGGCGCGGTCGATCTGGTCGCCCAGCGTCTGCAAGTGGCGCACGTCCAGCGCCACCTGCACCCGGCCGCGCCGCGCCGAACGCAGCAGCCGCGACAGGTCGTACGGCAACTGCTGGCCCACCTTCAACAGCTCGCGGGCGGCCTGCCAGCCGCGCTCGGCCACCGCGCGCGGGCGGTAGTGCTCGCGGGCCACCTGTTCGAGCACCGGCAGTGCCTCGGTGGCCATCTGGAAGGCCGGGTCGAGCTGGCGGCCCATCGCCTCCAGCGTGACGAACACCTTGATCAGCAGCGCCAATTCGCTCGGCAGCGCCAGCCGGTGCGCGCGCATCAACGCGGTCACGTCGGTGAGCATCGCGCCCAGGCTCAGCTCGGCCAGCGGCGTGCCGTGGTACTGGTCGACGAAGGCCTCGATCTCGGCCTCCAGCGCCGGCTGGTCGATGCGGGTCTCCTCGCCCGGACCGCCCCAGTCGAGCAGCACGTCGGCCACCTGCGCCGGCCGGCGCTGCACGAGGCCGAGCAGCAGCTGCAGCACGTCCTCCCGGCGCCGCGCCGACAGCCGGCCCACCATGCCGAAGTCGATGAAGGCGATGCGGTTGCCCGGCAGGTAGAACAGGTTGCCGGGATGCGGGTCGGCGTGGAACAGGCCGTCCTCGACCACCATCTTCAACACCGCGCGGGCGCCGCGGCGTGCCAGCACCCGGCGGTCGAGCCCCTCGGCCTCGATGCGGCCCACCTGTTCGCCCGGCAGCCCGGCGATGCGCGTCTGCACGTTGACGCCGGCCTTCGTCAGCGGCCAGTGCACCGCCGGCACGCTGACGTAGCCGAGCGAGGCCAGGTTGTGTGCGATGCGTTCGGCGTGGCGGCATTCCACCGCCAGGTCAAGCTCGCGCTCCAGTGAACGGCCGAACTCGCGGATCAGCTGCTGCGGCCGGTAGGGTGCCAGTGCCGGCCGGCGCGCCTCGGCCAGCGCCGCCACGCGCCGCAGCAGCCGCAGGTCGGCATCGATGATCTCGCGGATGCCGGGCCGGCGGATCTTGACCACCACCGCGGTGCCGTCGGCCAGCTGCGCCGCGTGCACCTGCGCGATCGACCCGGCTGCCAGCGGCACCGGATCGAAGTGGGCGAACAACGTGCGCGGATCGGCGCCCAGCTCGGCCGTCAACTGCGGCAGCAAGGCCTCCAGCGGCACGCCCGGCACACGGCTGTGCAGGTGCTCCAGCTCGGCGATCCACTCTGGACCGAGCAGGTCGGCCCGGCCGGCGAGGATCTGCCCGAACTTGACGAACGTCGGCCCGAGTTCTTCCAGCGCGCGGCGCAGTTGCACCGGCGGCGGCAGCTTCGCCAGGTCGGCCGCATGGTCCCAGCGCAGCTGGTGGCCGGCCTTTTCGAGGGCATCGGCCAGCCCGAAGCGACGCACCAGGTCGCCCAGCCCGTGGCGGATCAGCACCGCGGCGATCTCGGTGAGCCGGCCGAGGTCGCGCAGGGAGATCAGCGAGTGCTGCATGGCGGGGATGATAAGCTGATGTCTGATGTTTGATGCAGACGGAGGGACCGGTGCGTACCACCCTGACGATCGACGATGACGTGCTGATGGCGGCCAAGAGCCTTGCCGAACGCGAGAACCGCACGGTGGGAGAGGTGATTTCCGCGTTGGCGAGACGCTCGCTGCTGCCCGCGCGCGGCACGACGCAACAGCGCAACGGCGTGCCGTTGCTGCCGCGCCGGAAATCGACGGTGCCCGTGACGCCCGAACTCGTCCAGCAACTGCGCGACGAACTGCCGTGACGCCGCCGCGCGCGTCGAGGAGCACCGCCTACCTGCTCGACGTCAATGTGCTGGTCGCGTTGATCGATCCAGCCCATGTCCAGCACGATGCTGCCCACGCGTGGTTCGGCGCCGAGGGCCATCAGGCCTGGGCCACCTGTCCGATCACCGAGAACGGCTTGCTGCGCATCGTCGGTCATCCCCGCTATCCGAACTCGCCCGGCACGCCGGCCGAGGTGTCGGCGCTTTTGGCCGGTTTGCGCGGATTGCCAGGCCATCGGTTCTGGCCGGACGACATCAGCTTGATGGACCCCGGCATCGACGTGCAGCGTCTGCTGCAATCCGGCCAGGTCACCGACAGCTACTTGCTCGCGCTGGCACGGGCCCACGGCGGCCGGCTGGCCACCTTCGACCGCAAACTGGTGGTCGACGCCGTGAAAGGCGGCGCGCAGGCCCTGTGCCTGTTATGACCCCCGTTCGCATCTTTCATCATGCCGTGCCGAGCGCCCACAGCGCCTCGCCTTGACGCAGCACACGCACCGCTTCGGCCTGGCGCGTGACACCCAGCTTGGCGAGCACGCTGCTGATCTGGGTTCGCACGGTGGAGATGCGGGTACCGTTTTGCGCCGCGATCTGCTCCGCCGTGAGCCCGTCGGCGAGCTGCGTGGCCACCTTCGCCTCGGCGGGCGTGAACTGGAAGATGCGCGCCAGTGCAAAGGGGTCCAGGCTGTTGACCTCGTGCGCGTCGAACAGCGTGGCCAGCGCCAGGGGCCGGTTGCCGAAGGCCTTGAGCGCCTGTTCGGGCTCCAGCAGGTGCAGGTGCAGCAGCACCGGGGGTTCGGCGCCGGCACGGCGCAGGTCGATCACGGCGCGGGCGCCATGACCTTGTTCGTACAGGCTCAGCAACTGCAGGCCGAGGTCGCGGTCGGCCGTGCCCGGGGCGAGTTCGAGGCGGGTGCCGCCGCGCAGCCGGGTGCGCTGGCCTCGCTGCATCTCCCGCCGTCCGGGACCGTTGGCGAAGAAGACGTGCCGTTCGCCGTCGATCAGCCACATGGGATAGGGAAACGCGCTCAGCAGCGTCGAACCCGCCAGTGCCTGCGAGGCGAGCCGCCGGACGCGCTCGTACGCGCTGCGCGCCTCCAGCAGGTGGCCGCCCAGGCGCTCGAGCCATTGGCGTTCCTCTCCCTCGATGGGTCCTTCGCGGTGCGAGCGCAAGGCGGCCATGCACGTCCCGGTGCGCTCGTCGACGGGCAGGTAGGCGCCGGCGCAGTAGCGCAGGTCATACGGGATGTAGAACTCCTGGTAGACCCGGTCGCGGGCCACCATGTCCTCGGGAATGTGTTCGTGGCAGTAGACCCAGGTCCTGGGGGTTTCGGCCATCCCCATTGCCAGCCGCGGGTTGTCGACGTTGTACGACCGCAGGTAGTCGAGCGCCGCCGGGTGCAGCGCGCGGTTGGCGTACTGCATCGACAGCAGCGCGCGGCTGGGCAGGTCGTACGTTTCGGCCGAGACGGTCACGCAGCGGAAGGCCCGACGCATCGCCTCCAGCGCCACTTCCCAGGCGATGTCGCCCGTGGCGGCGCGGTAGAAGCCGGCCACGAGGGCGTCGTATTGGGCTGCGTCCATCGGCTCGTCCCCCTTCGCGCGGGCGGATGCGATGGCATGGCTTCCTCCGCGGATCCGTCGCTGGCTCGATGCCTCCCATCATCGATGGCGGCAGCTGCGCCGGTCATCCATCCGTTGGGGGATGACCGGCAGGTTCTTCATCCGCGGCGCTGGCGTCTGCGGGCGACAAAGCCGACGGCACCGAGGCCGGCGAGCATCATGGCGTAGGTCTCGGGTTCTGGGACGGCGGCGGCGTAGGAGTAGCCGTAGCTCTGGGCGTAGCCGTAGAGAGAGCCGTCCAGCGAATTGCCGGTGCTGTTGGCCAGGGTGACGAACAGCAGGCCGCTCTGGGCATAGGCGCTGCCGCTGTAGTTGTCCGAGTAGGCGCTGAAGGACGCAGTGCCGGAGGACGAGTTGTTGCCGTCGCCGATCGAGCCCGTGAGGTAGGCGTTGCCGTAGGCCCATTCGGGTGTGGTGCCGCCGTTGTAGGCGGCGTTCGTCGATGCGGACGTCGTCGCGTTGCCGGTGAAGATCACCGCGGTGTACGGGGACAGCGTGAACGAATTGCTGTAGTAGCCGTTCAAGTACGCGATGCCGCTGTAGTACCCGTACTGGCCGGGGACCGTGCTTTTCTGTTTCGGGTTTCCCGCGTCATCATTCAAACGACGGACGCGCCCCTGACCGGAGGGGTGTGGCCGTGCACTGCGGCACGGCCGGTGGTACCGGGCTCAGCGGCTGCGGCGCACCCGCAGGAGCTCGTCGAGGATCAGCCCGATCGCGCCGGCGGTGATGGCGGCGTCGGCGACGTTGAACGCGGGGAAGTAGCCGCCCGGGAACAGCGGCGCGAGGAAGCGCCAGTGGAACTGCAGGAAGTCGATCACGTGGCCGTGCCAGACGCGGTCGATCACGTTGCCGAGCGCACCACCGAGCAGCATCGACATCGAGAACGCGAACAGCTTTTGCTGGGCATGCTGGCGCAGCATCCAGATGAAGAAGCCCGCGGCGGCGATGCCCAGCACGATGAAGAACCAGCGCTGCCAGCCGGCGGCGTTGTGCAGGAACGAAAACGCCGCGCCGCTGTTGTGCGCCCGCACAAGGTTGAAGAATCCCGTGACGACCTGGCCGTCACCGAGCTGGAATTTCGCGACGATGGCCCACTTGGTGAGCTGGTCGAGCACGATGACCAGCAGCGACAGGCCGAGCCAGGAGGTCAGGGAGGTCTTGGAGGAGGGGCGTTTGGCGGCCATGTTCTGTGGGAGCGGCTTCAGCCGCGATGGGCTCGTGGGAGGGCGGGAATCGCGGCTGAAGCCGCTCCCACAGGAACGCACACGAGGCGACCGTGTCGCCGATCAGGCGACGCTGCGCGCTTCGCCGTCACCGAACAGGTTGCTCACGCAGCGCCCGCAGATCGTCGGGTGGGCGGCGTCGCTGCCGACGTCGACGCGGTAGTGCCAGCAGCGCTCGCACTTGGGTGCGGTGCTGGGCACGACCTCGATCTTCAGCTCGGTGCCTTCGGCCAGTGCGGCGGCGGAGGTGATGAAGACGAACTTCAGGTCGTCGCCGAGCGAGGCGAGCAGGGCGTGGTCGTCGGCCGGCACGGTGACGGTGACGGTGGCCTGCAGCGAGGCGCCCACCGCGCCGGCGGCGCGCACGGTCTCGATGTCCTTGTTGACCGCTTCGCGCACCGCGCGGATGCGCGCCCACTTGGCCAGCAGCGCGGCGTCGGGGGCGTCGAACGTTGTGTAGTGCTCGATGAAGATCGTCTCGCCCTTCGGGTTGAAGACCTTCCACGCCTCCTCGGCCGTGAAGCTCAGGAACGGTGCCATCCAGCGCAGCATCGCGTGCGTGAGCTGGTACAGCGCGGTCTGCGCGCTGCGGCGGGCCAGGCTCTTCGGTGCGGTGGTGTAGAGGCGGTCCTTCAGCACGTCGAGGTAGAACGCGCCGAGGTCCTCCGAGCAGAACACCTGCAGCTTGGCCACCACCGGGTGGAATTCGTAGACCTCGTAGTGCGCCAGCACCTCGGCCTGGAATTCGGCGGCGCGGGCCAGCGCCCAGCGGTCGATCTCCAGCAGCTCGGCCGGCGCCACGGCATCGGTGGCCGGATCGAAGTCGCTGGTGTTGGCCAGCAGGAACCGCAGCGTGTTGCGGATGCGGCGGTACGCGTCGACCACGCGGGCGAGGATCTTGTCGTCGCCGGCGATGTCGCCCGAGTAGTCGCTGGCGGCCACCCACAGGCGGATGATCTCGGCACCGAGCTTCTCGCTGGTCTTCTGCGGGTCGACGCCGTTGCCGAGCGACTTGCTCATCTTGCGGCCCTGGCTGTCCACCGTGAAGCCGTGCGTCAGCAGGCCCTTGTAGGGCGCCCGGCCGTTCAGCGCGCACGACAGCAGCAGCGCGCTGTGGAACCAGCCGCGGTGCTGGTCATGGCCTTCGAGGTACAGGTCGGCCTCGGGGCCCTCCGCATGGGCCAGCCCGGCGTGGCTGCCCTTCAGCACATGGAAGAAGGTCGAGCCGGAGTCGAACCAGACGTCGAGGATGTCGTTGCTCTTGCTGTACTGCTCCGCCTCGCTGCCCAGCCACTCGGCCGGGTCGAGCTTCGACCAGGCCTCGACGCCGCCCTGTTCGACCAGCGCCGCGGCGCGGTCGACGAAGGCCAGCGTGTCCGGGTGCAGCTCGCCGGTCACCTTGTGCAGGAAGAACGGCAGCGGCACGCCCCAGTTGCGCTGGCGGCTGATGCACCAGTCGGGCCGGTTGGCGATCATGTCGCGCAGGCGGGCGCGGCCGTTCTCGGGGTAGAAGCCGGTCTCGTCGATCGCGCGCAGCGCGGTCGTGCGCAGCGTCTGCGGCGCCTTGTCGACGGTGCAGACACCGTCGCCCTCGTCCATGCGGATGAACCACTGGGCGGCCGCGCGGTAGATCACCGGCGTCTTGTGGCGCCAGCAGTGCGGGTAGCTGTGTTTGATCTGGCTGGCGGCGAGCAGGCGGCCAGCATCCTGCAGCGCCTGCACGATGATGGGGTTGGCCTTCCAGATGAACTGCTTGCCGAACAGCGGCAGCGCTGCTTCGTAGACGCCGTTGCCCTGCACCGGGTTGAGGATGTCGTCGAACGACAGGCCGTGGGCGACGCAGGAGTTGAAGTCGTCCACGCCATAGGCGGGTGCCGAGTGCACGATGCCGGTGCCGTCCTCGGCGGTGGCGTAGTCGGCCAGGTAGACCGGCGACAGGCGATCGTAGCCCTGGTCGACATGCGCCAGCGGATGGCGGAAGTTCAGCCGGTCGAGCTTCTCGCCCAGCGTGGTGGCGACCACGCGGCCTTCGAGGCCGAAGCGCGCCAGGCACTTCTCCACCAGCGCCTCGGCGAGCAGCAAGAGGCCGCGCTCCGTGTCCACCAGTGCATAGGTCAGTGCGGGGTTGAGGTTCAGCGCCTGGTTGGCCGGGATCGTCCACGGCGTCGTGGTCCAGATCACCGCGAAGGCGTCCTTCTCCAGCGTCGGCAGGCCGAACGCGGCGGCCAGTTTCTCGGGCTCGGCGCACAGGAACGCCACGTCCACCGTGGGCGAGGCCTTGTCGGCGTACTCGATCTCGAACTCGGCCAGCGACGAGCCGCAGTCGAAGCACCAGTACACCGGTTTCAGGCCGCGGTAGACGAAGCCGCGTTCCATCACGCGCTTGAGCGCGCGGATCTCGCCGGCCTCGTTGCCGAAGTCCATCGTGCGGTACGGGTGGTCCCAGTCGCCCAGCACCCCCAGGCGCTTGAAGTCGGCCATCTGCAGCGCGATCTGCTCGGTGGCGTAGGCGCGGCTCCTGGCCTGCACCTCGTCGCGCGGCAGGCCGCGGCCGTGGGTCTTCTCGATCTGGTTCTCGATCGGCAGGCCGTGGCAGTCCCAGCCGGGCACGTAGGCGGCGTCGAAGCCGGCCAGCTGCCGGGCCTTGACGATCATGTCCTTCAGGATCTTGTTGACCGCGTGGCCCATGTGGATCTGGCCGTTCGCATACGGCGGGCCGTCGTGCAGCACGAACTTCGGCGCGCCGCGGCGGGCCTCGCGCAGGCGCTGGTAGCGGCCCTCGGCTTCCCATTCCTTCACCCAGCCCGGCTCGCGCTTGGGCAGGTCGCCGCGCATCGGGAACGGCGTGTCGGGGAGGTTGAGGGTGGCGCGGTAGTCCTGGGAGGAAGCGGTCTTGCTGGCGTCGGTCATCGAGGCGACGCATCGCGGGGATGCGGTTCAGGCGCCCGCGGCCGCGGGCGAAACCACTGATTTTAGTCGGCGGGGCTGATCATTCCGTGGGAGCGGCTTCAGCCGCGATTCAGGCCCCGCCGCGAGCCCATCGCGGCTGAAGCCGCTCCCACAGAAGAAGGAGAAGAGGACGCGGGGCGGTCAAAGCGCCTCGGGATGCGCCGCCCACCACCCCCGCGCATCGACCACGTCCTGGTCGATGCCGGCCTGCAGCGCCTCCAGCGACGCGTAGCGGCGCTCGTCGTGCAGCTTGTGGTGGAAGCTCACCGAGACCTCGCGGCCGTAGGCCCCCTCGGGGCCGAGCTCGGCCGGCCAGTCGAGGCAGTGCACCTCGAGCAGCACCCGGCCGGCGTTCTCCACCGTGGGGCGCACGCCCAGCGACGCCACCGCCGGCAGCGGGCGCCCGAGCCCGTGCACCGCGACGACGAAGATGCCCGCCGCCGCCGGCTGGCCGCGCGGGAAACGCAGGTTGAGCGTGCGGAAGCCCAGCGTGCGGCCGAGCTTGGCGCCGTGGATCACGTGGCCCGAGATGCTGTAGGTGCGGCCCATCATCGCCGCCACCTGCGCCATGTCGCCGCGCGCCAGCGCCTCGCGCACCAGCGAGCTGGAGACGCGCAGCCCGTGCACCTCGTAGCTCAGCATGCGGGCCACGTCGAAGCCGTGTTCGCCGCCGAGGCGGTCGAGCATCGCGTAATCGCCGCCGCGCTGGGCGCCGAAGCGGAAGTCGTCGCCCACCAGCACGTACTTCGCGCCGAGCTGCTGCACCAGCACCTGGCGCACGAAGTCCTCGGCCGGCAGCGACGCCAGCCGTTCGTCGAAACGCAGCAGCACCACTTGGTCGATGCCGCAGCGGGCCAGCTCGGTGAGCTTGTCGCGCAGCGTCGAGATGCGCGCGGGCGCCTTTTCCGGCTTGCCGGCGCGGCGGGCGAAGTAGTCGCGCGGGTGCGGCTCGAACGTCAGCACGCAGGCCGGCAGCCCGCGGTGGGTGGCCTCGTTCTTGAGCAGCGCCAGCATGGCCTGGTGGCCGCGGTGCACGCAGTCGAAGTTGCCGATGGTCAGCGCGCACGCCGGCGCGAGGTCGGCATGGCGGAAGCCGGAGAACAGACGCATGGCCGGGATTATCGGCCCGCCGCCGCCGGTCGCCGTCCGGCGTGCGCCGCTCAGTCGCGGAAGTTGTTGAACGACAGCGGCACGTCGGTGACGTCCTTGCGCAGCAGCGCCATAGCCGCCTGCAGGTCGTCGCGCTTGGCGCCCTGCACCCGCACGGTGTCGCCCTGGATGCTGGCCTGCACCTTCATCTTGCTGTCCTTGATCAGCTTCTGGATCTTCTTGGCCAGCTCGCTCTCGATGCCGGCCTTGACCTTCACCAGCTGCTTGACCTTGTCGCCGGAGATCTTCTCGACCTTGGCGCTGGTGTCGAGGAAGCGCGCGTCGACGCCGCGCTTGGTGAGCTTGGCGATCAGGATGTCCATCACCTGGGTGAGCTGGAAGTCGCTGTCGGCGTAGAGCGTCAGCTCCTTGTCCTTCTGCTCGATGCGGGCATCCGAGCCCTTGAAGTCGAAGCGGGTGCCGATCTCCTTGTTGGCCTGGTCCAGGGCGTTGCGCACCTCGACGAGGTTGGGTTCCAGCACGGTGTCGAAAGTAGGCATGAGCGGCGCTTGTCGGAGGAGTGTGGGGTTGCCGGCGCGGGCGGCGCGGCGCGATCGGAGAAAATTCTGCCATGCGCATCGAACATGGCGTCAGCCTGCAGCCCTACAACAGCTTTGGATTGCCCGCGGTGGCGGCCACGCTGATCCGCCTCGACGAGGAGGCCGACGTGCGGCGGGTCGTCGACCACCCCGAGCACGGCCGCGCGCGCAAGTTCATCCTCGGTGGCGGCAGCAACATCGTGCTGACGCGCGACGTCGGCGACGTGGTGCTGAAGGTCGAGATCATGGGCCGGCGCATCCTCGAGGAACGCGACGACGCCGTGATCGTCGAGGCCGGCGCCGGCGAGAACTGGCACGGCATCGTGCAGCACACGCTCGACCAGGGCTTCGGCGGGCTGGAGAACCTGGCGCTCATCCCCGGCACCGTTGGCGCCGCGCCGGTGCAGAACATCGGCGCCTACGGGCTGGAGCTGGCCGACCGCTTCGAGTCGCTCGACGCGGTCGACCTGGTCACCGGCCGCACCGTGACGCTGGACGCGCGGGCCTGCCGGTTCGGCTACCGCGACAGCCTCTTCAAGCAGGTCGGGTTCTCGGGACTGGCCGGCAAGAGCGTGATCACGCGGGTGCGGCTGCGGCTGCCCCGGCCGTGGCGGCCGATGCTGGGCTACCTCGACCTGCAGCGCAAGATCGAGGAGACCGGCAACACCGCGCCCGATGCGCGGCAGATCTTCGACTGGGTGTGCGCGGTGCGCCGCGCCAAGCTGCCCGACCCGGCGGTGATCGGCAATGCCGGCAGCTTCTTCAAGAACCCGGTGGTCACCGCCGAGCAGTGCCGCGACATCATCGCCCGCGACCCGCACCTGGTGCACTACCCGATGGGCGACGGCAGCTTCAAGCTGGCCGCCGGCTGGCTGATCGATGCCTGCGGCTGGAAGGGCAAGGGCGTGGGCGGCGCCGGCGTGTACGACAAGCAGGCGCTGGTGCTGGTGAACCGCGGCGGCGCCCGCGGTGCGGAGGTGGTGACGCTGGCGCGGGCGATCCAGGAGAGCGTCTACGGGCGCTTCGGCATCCGGCTGGAGCCGGAGCCGGTGGTGGTCGCCTGAAGCGTCAGGATCTGTGGGCGTTCTGTAGGAGCGGCTTCAGCCGCGATTCGCGGCCTGCCACGAGCCCATCGCGGCTGAAGCTGCTCCTACAGTAGAACGCAGAAAGGTCCCGGCCAACGGCGATCACTGCCGGTTGACCAGCACCGGCTTCAGGTTCATCGCCTCGCGGATGCGCTGCAGCGCGGCCATCGCGTCGCCGCGGCTCTCGTACGGTCCTGCCTGCACCTTGTGCAGCCCACGCTCCTGGAACAGCGCCAGCAGCGGCGTCATCCAGTCGTTGGTGGCGTTCACGGCGCGTTGCAGCGCCAGCGCGCCGTCGCGGTCGTTGAACGCGCCCAGCTGCACCCACCAGCCTTTCGCACCCTCGGTGCGCGCGGCGACCTGTTGCACCTGCACCGGCGCGGCGTCCACCGGCGGCGCCGCCGTTTCGAGCTGCACCACCGGCGTGGCCACCGCGCCGCCGTCGCGCTGCCAGGCGCCGGTGCGGATCGACTCGAACGTGATGCGCTCGACCTCGACCCGCGCCACGCCGTGCAGCACGTCCAGCTTCGCCGCGGCGGCGTACGACAGGTCGAGGATGCGGTTGCTGTGGAACGGCCCGCGGTCGTTGATGCGCACGATCACTTCCTTGCCGTTCTTCGGGTTGCGCACCCGCGCGTAGCTCGGAATCGGGAAGGTGGCGTGCGCGGCCGTCATGCCGTACATGCTGTAGAGCTCGCCGCTGGCGGTGGGCCGGCCGTGGAACTTGCGCCCGTACCAGCTGGCCAGGCCGGTCTGCACGATCGGCTTGTCCTCCACCACCGGCGTGTAGCGCACGCCCATCACCTCGTAGGGCTTGTTGGCGCCACCGGCGCGGATGGGCTCGACCCGCGGCTGGGCGTCGGGCGTGGCGAGCACGTCGGCGGGCACCTGCGTGGGCGGGCCGTCCCGGTCGCCGCTCTCCGGGCCCTTGGGCGCGGTGCCGCAGGCGGCCAGCAGGGCCAGCAGGCTGCCGCTGGCGGCGAGGGGCCAGCGGGAGGGGGAGACTGCTGCGCAGCGGGCCGGCCGCGTCATCGCCGTCACGCCGGTGCCAGCGCCGGGTAGTCGGTGTAGCCGCGTTCGCCACCGCCGTAGAGGCGGTCGGCGTCCAGCGGGTTCAGCGTGCTGTTCTCGCGCAGGCGCCAGCCGTAGTCGGGGTTGGCGATGAACGGCTTGCCGAACGCCACCGCGTCCACCCGGCCCGTTGCCACGGCGTCGAGGGCCGAGGCGCGGTCGTAGCCGTTGTTGGCGATGTAGGGCGTCTTCAGCCGGGCGCGCAGCGCGGCCCAGTCGAACGGCGCGTTGTCGCGTGCGCCGCCGGTCTGGCCCTCCACCACGTGCGTGAAGGCCAGGCCGCGGGCCGAGATCAGGTCGGCGACGTGGGCGAACAGGGCCGCCGGGTCGCTGTCCAGCGCGGCGCCGTTGGCCAGCGTGGTCGGGCTCAGGCGGATGCCGGTGCGCCCGGCGCCGATGGCGTTGACCACCGCGTCCAGCACCTCGCGCAGGAAACGCGCGCGCTGCTCGATGGGGCCACCGTAGCCGTCGGTGCGGTCGTTCACCGAGTCGCGCAGGAACTGCTCGATCAGGTAGTTGTTCGCGGCGTGGATCTCCACGCCGTCGAAGCCGGCGTCCAGCGCCCGGCGGGCCGAGGCGGCGTAGTCGGCGACGATGGCGGGGATCTCGTCCTCGCGCAGTGCCCGCGGCGCGGACACGGGCTCGAAGCCGCCTTTCACGTAGGTCTTGGCCTCGGCGCGCTGCGCGGTGGGCGAGACCGGCGGCGCCCCGCCCGGCAGCAGCGACACGTGCGAGATGCGGCCCACGTGCCAGAGCTGCACGACGATGCGGCCGCCTTCAGCGTGTACCGCATCGGTGACGCGGCGCCAGGCGGTCACCTGCGCGTCGCTGTGCAGCCCGGGCGTGTCGAGGTAACCGTGGGCCATCGGGCTGATCGGCGTCGCCTCGGTGACGATCAGGCCGGCACCGGTGGCGGGATTGGCACGCTGCCGGTAGTACTCGACCATCAGGTCGGTGGGCACCTGGCCGGGCGCCCGGTTGCGCGTCAGCGGCGCCATCACGACACGCGAGGCCAGGGAAATCGAACCGAGGGTGAGGGGATCGAAGAGCGTGGGCATGGGGTGTGGGGTGGGTGGGGGCAGCGGAGGTGCGCAGTCTAGACAACCGGACGGCGCCGCGGGCGCGGACGGGAAATCCCCCCGGATGCCAAAACCATCACGGCGCCTGCCGGGCCCGGGGCACGACCCTTGCGCAGGGTCCGGCATCCACTTCGATGTCCACCGTGTTCTACAAGTTGTTGGGGCGGCTGAGCGTCAGCCGCAAGCTGCTGCTGATCTTCCTGCTGGACATGAGCGCTGTCGCCTATGTCAGCGGCATCATGCTCAATGAGAAGTACCTCGCGATCGACTTCGCGCGCAAGGAGCTGGCGGGCAACGCCTACATCGCCGCCCTGCGGCCGGTGATGCTGTCACTGGCCGAATGGACGCCCTTCGATGGTGCCGGCGTCGATTGGGTGCCTCACGCCGGTGCGGTGCGCGCCGCCCAGGCACGCTTCGGCGGCGACATGGCCAGTGCCGATGCCGCGCTGGCCTTCGAAGCGGCGCTCGGCCGCCTGGGTCACCCCGGCCAGCCCGCCGATGCGGTGGTGGACGCCGCCGAACGCGGCCGCGAGCTGATCACCCGGCTGGGCAACCAGTCGAACCTGATCCTCGACCCGGACCTGGACAGCTACTACACCATGTCGGTGGTGCTGCTGCGCCTGCCCGAGCTGCTGGCGCTCTCCACCGACTACGTGCGAACGCCCCTGACCGACGAGCAGTGCGCGACGCGGCTGCTGTTGCTGGAGGGCCGGCTGGATGCGCTGCTGCAGGGCCTGCAGTCCGACTACCGCGAAGCCTGTGCGGCCAATGCCCCGCGCACGCTGTGCCCGCAGCTCGAACCGGGGCGAAAGGCCCTCGTGTCGGCTGCGGCGCAATTGCGCGATGCCGGGCGGCAGCGCGCCGCGCCGGCAGACGAGGCGACCGAGGCCGGCCTGCAGGCCGCGCATGCCCGCCTGGTGCGCGCGATCGACGGTGCCTGGAGCGGCTCGGCCACCGCGCTCGACCAGCTGATCGACGCGCGCATCCACGGCTTCTTCGCGCGCATGTGGCTGCACCTGGGCACCGCCCTCAGCCTGCTGTGCCTCATCCTCACCGCGGTGTGGTTCGTGGCCCGCTCGATCGCCAAGCCGCTGCGCAGCCTCGCGCGCGTGATGGACCAGGTGGCCAGCACCGGCAACCATGCGCTGCGCGCCGCGTGGGACAGCCACGACGAGATCGGCCGCCTGGTGCGCGGCTTCAACGGCATGCTGGCGCAGCTGGACCGCGGCCGCGTGCTGCAGCAGGAGCTGGCCGCCAGCGCCCGCGCCGCCGAGGTGCAGCGGGAGCTGGTCGGCGCACTGCCGATCCCGATGGTCGTCACCTCGGTGCCCGACCACCGCGTGCTGCACGCCAACCTGCCGGCGCGCGCCTGGCTCGGCGCCAGCGACGAGGACCCCTGGCGGCGTGGGCTCGAACCGTCGGTGCGGGCGCGCTTCTTCCAGCAGCTGGCCGACCGCGATTCGGTGGACGAGTTCGAGGTGCATTGGCAGCAGGGCCAGCAGGGCCACGCCGGCGCGGCGTGGGCGGTGCTGTCGGCGCGGCGGCTGTCGTTCCTGGGCCAGGACGCGGTGCTCACCGCGTTCACGCCGGTCAACCACCTGAAGCTGATGGAGCGTCGGCTGCAGCTGTGGGCCAAGGTGTTCCAGGCTTCGTCCGAGGGCATCCTGATCGTCGACCCGGCGCGCCGCATCCTCAGCGCCAACAGCGCGTTCTGCCAGTCGACCCGCTACGAGCTGGGCGACTTGGTGGGCGAGCCGCTGGCGTGTTTCGAGGCCGAGGACGGCAGCAGCGACGAGCCGCTGCGCCAGGCCTGGCACGTGGCCGACGTGCGCGGCAGTTGGCAGGGCGAGGTGCGCACCCGCCGGCGCGACGGCAGCGGCTTCCCGGCGTGGATGATGGTGAGCGCGGTGCGCGACGGCCCGGCGCTGCAGCAGGCCACGGCCGAGGCGGCGGAGCAGGGCCACTCGGTGTCGCACTACATCGTCACCTGCATCGACATCAGCGACCGCAAGGGCCACGAAGAGCGCATCCGCTTCCTCGCCCAGCACGACGTGCTGACCGAGCTGCCCAACCGCAGCCTGTGTGTCGAGCGACTGGGCGCGGCGCTGTCGGCGGCGCGCAGCAGCGGCCGCCGCGTGGGCGTGCTGTTCATCGACCTGGACCGCTTCAAGACCATCAACGACAGCCTCGGCCACCACGTCGGCGACGGCCTGCTGCGCTCGGTATCGCGGCGCCTGCTCGAGGCCGTGCGCGGCCGCGACACGGTGTGCCGGCTTGGCGGCGACGAGTTCGTCGTTATCCTGCAGGACGTGCAGAACCACGAGGAGATCCGCCACATCGTCGACGAGCGCCTGGTGCCGCGCATCCGCGCGCCGCACGACGTGGGCGGGGCCGAGCTGCACGTGAGCTGCAGCGTCGGGGTCGCGGTGTTCCCCGACGATGCGCAGGAGATCGACAGCCTGATGCGCCACGCCGATGCGGCGATGTACCAGGCCAAGGCCGCTGGCCGCGACGCCGCGCGCTTCTTCACGCCTGAATTGAACCGCGAGGTGCAGGACCGCCTGGCGATCGAATCTCGCCTGCGCCACGCGGTGGAGCGCGGCGAGCTGCGCTTGGCGGTGCAGCCGCGCATCGATGCGCGCACGCGCCGCACCGTGGGCGTGGAGGCGCTGCTGCGCTGGCATCACCCCGAGCTGGGCGAGGTGCCGCCGAACCGGTTCATCCCGGTGGCCGAGGAGGCCGGCCTGATCGGGGCGATCGGCGGCTGGGTGATCGACGAAGCCTGCGCCATGATCGCGCGCTGGTGCAAGGCCGGCCTGCCGCCGGTGCCGGTGGCGATCAATGTCTCGACGCTGCAGCTGCGCAGCGGCGACCTCCCGCAGCGCCTGCAGGACGCCATCGCGCTGCACCGCGTGCCGCGCGGCGCGCTGGAGGTGGAGCTCACCGAGTCGTTCCTGATGGACAGCGTCGAGGCCAACCTCGCGCAGCTGCACGCGATCAAGGCCTTGGGCGTGACACTGGCGGTGGACGACTTCGGCACCGGCTACTCGAGCCTGACCTACCTGAACCGCTTCCCGATCGACCGCCTGAAGGTGGACCGCTCGTTCGTGCGCAACATGCTGGAAGACCCGACCAGCCACGCCATCGTGCGCGCCATCATCGGCCTGGGCCACACGCTGGGCATGCGCGTCGTCGCCGAAGGGGTCGAGACCGAGCCGGTGGCACAGGTGCTGCAGGCCTGCCAGTGCGACGAGTTCCAGGGCTACCTGTTCGGCCGACCGATGGCGCCGGAGGCCTTCGTCGCGCTGATGGGCGAGGCATCGGCGCTGTCGGAGGTTTGAACTTCCTGCTGTGGGAGCGGCTTCAGCCGCGATTCGCTGCACGCCACCGGTCGCGGCTGAAGCCGCTCCTACACCGTGAGCTCGACCAGCACCGGCGCGTGGTCGCTCGGCCGCTCCTGCTTGCGCGGCAGCTTGTCGATGCGGCAGGCGGTGACGCCCGGCCGCAGCGCCTCGCTCACCAGGATGTGGTCGATGCGCAGCCCCTGGTTCTTGCGGAACGCGAGGTTGCGGTAGTCCCACCAGCTCCAGCTCTTGGGCGGCTGCTCGAAGAGCCGGAACGCGTCGTGCAGCGGCAGCGACAGCAGCGCGCGGAAATGCGCCCGCTCCTCGTCGGTGCAGTGGATCTGCCCGGCCCAGGCCACCGGATCGTGCACGTCGTCATCGGTCGGTGCGATGTTGTAGTCGCCCATCAGCACCAGCCTCGGGTGCGCTGCCAGCTCGGCGGCGAGGAAACCGCGCAGCGCTTCCAGCCAGCGCATCTTGTACGCGAACTTCTCGCTGCCCGGCGCCTGCCCGTTCGGGAAGTACGCCCCCACCACGCGCAGCCCGCCGACGCTGGCCGCGATCACCCGCGCCTGTGGATCGTCGAAGCCCGGGATGTTGCGCACCACCGCCTGCGGCGCCTCGCGCGCCAGGATCGCCACGCCGTTGTACGTCTTCTGCCCGAACCAGGCCGACTGCCAGCCGGCTTCGGCCAGTGCCTCGGCCGGGAACTTGTCGTCGGTGAGCTTGGTTTCCTGCAGCACGATGATGTCGGGCTGCTCAGCCGCGAGCCACGCGAGCAGCTGGGGCAGGCGCACGGCGAGGGAGTTGACGTTCCAGGTGGCGAGTTTCACGG
>Ga0233424_10000614_pt1 | contig 41993 bp, 39 predicted proteins | sample Watercolumn_Towu_FD_181011 | JGI IMG/M metagenome (GOLD analysis project Ga0233424, IMG submission 181011) | Freshwater microbial communities from Lake Towuti, South Sulawesi, Indonesia - Watercolumn_Towuti2014_125_MG | ecosystem: Environmental > Aquatic > Freshwater > Lake | place: Indonesia...
CGCTGCGCGCCGGGCTGATCCAGCCGGCGCTGTTCGCGGATGAGCCGGGCCGAAGACTGGAGCTTCTCAAGCCGGACGTGGTTTTTCTTTCTGCCGGCGCGGAAAAGATTCTTGAAAGTAAAGACAACATCGAAATCGTTACTGGCCTCAACACCGTGCGTTTGAAGATCGAAGGCGTTCTTCCTGCGTCGTCGCTCAGAGGCGTCGCTGCGCTCACCGACATCGCCACGGCGCAGTGGCGGCTCGGCCGGCTGGGCGAGCTGAACCGGATCGACCTGCGCCTTGCGCCGGGGGCGGACCGCGAGGCCATGCGCGCACGGATCGCGCCGCTTCTGCCGGCGGGCGCACACGTCACGACGCTCGATGCGGTCGAAGAGTCCGGCGCCAATCTTTCGCGCGCCTACCGCGTCAACATGAACGTGCTCGCGCTGGTCGCGCTCTTCACCGGCGGTTTCCTCGTGTTCTCGGCGCAGGCGCTCGAAGTCGCGCGCCGGCGCCCGCAGCACGCGCTGCTGCGCGTGCTGGGCCTGCGGCAGCGCGGCGTAGCGCGGCTCGTGCTGGCGGAAGCCGGCGTGGTCGGACTGCTCGGCGGCCTGATCGGAGTCGCGCTCGGCTATGCGCTTGCGCTCGCGGCGATGCGCCATGCCGGCGCGGACCTCGGCGCGGGCTTCTTCCGCGGCGTCGTGCCCGAGATCGCGCTACCGCCCGCGGCCGCCGTGGCCTTCGTCCTCGGCGGCGTCGCCGTCGCGATGGCGGGCGCGCTCCTGCCCGCGCTCGATGCCGCGCGGGCGGCGCCGGCGCAGGCGCTGAAGGCGGGCGACGAGCAGAGCATGTTCGGCCGCGCGGTCCGCGTCTGGCCCGGAATTGCCTTGCTCTTGCTATCGATTGCACTTCTCGGAGCGGGACCGTGGGACGGCATTCCGGTCGCGGGCTACGCTTCGATCGCCTGCCTTCTCGTGGGAGGCATTCTGTTGATGCCTTTTCTTTCGACCTTCGTCTTCGAAAGAACGAAGGTCAACGACCACATCCCTTCAATCCTCGCTCTTGCTCAGCTCCGCGGAGCCCCGGGGCAGGCGATGGTGAGCCTGGCGGCGATCGTCGCGAGCTTCTCGCTGATGGCCGCAATGGCGATCATGGTGGCCTCTTTCCGCAGCTCGGTCGATCACTGGCTTAGCGCGGTGCTGCCCGCCGAGCTCTACTTCCGCACCACGCACGCGGGGGAGGCCGCCTGGCTCGACCCGGAGGTCGAGGCGCGCGTGCGGGCGCTGCCGCAGGTCGAGCGCGCCGTGTTCCTGCGCAGCGGCCGCGTCCTCCTCGACCCCTCGCGCCCGGCGGTTGCGCTGCTCGCGCGCGACGCCGGAAAAATCCTGTTCCCCATGGTAGGAAAGACTTACGAGCGGCAGGAGGGCGATCCGCCCCCGGCCTGGGTGTCGGAAGCCGTTTCCGATCTCTATGGTTTTTCCCCGGGGAGCCGGATAGAGCTGCCACTACACGGTAAAAACTTCCAATTCACGGTCGCCGGCATATGGCGGGACTACGCGAGGCAGCACGGCGCGATCGTGATCGAGCGCGAGACGTATGCCGTGCTCACCGGCGACCGGCGCGCGAACGATGCCGGGCTGTGGCTGAAGCCGGGCGCGAAGCCCGAAGAGGTGAGCGCGGCGCTGCGTGCGCTGCCCGGCGGAGGCCTGCTCGACATCGCCGCGCCGGGCGAGATCCGGCAGGCGTCGCTCGCGATCTTCGACCGCAGCTTCGCGGTGACCTACGCGCTCGAGGCGGTGGCGGTGCTGGTCGGCCTGTTCGGCCTGTCCTCGAGTGTCGGCGCCATCGTGCTCGCGCGCCGGCGCGAGTTCGGCATGCTGCGCCACCTCGGCATGACGCGCGGGCAGATCGGCCGCATGCTAGCCGCCGAGGGCGGGCTGCTCGCGCTGCTCGGCGTGGCGGCGGGCCTCGCGCTCGGCGGCGCGATCAGCCTAATCCTCATCTACGTCGTCAACCGGCAATCGTTCAGCTGGAGCATGGACGTGCATCTGCCCTGGATGCTGCTTTTTTCGCTATCCGCTCTCTTGATCTGTCTCGCATCCTTTACCGCATGGCTGTCAGGCCGCGAAGCGACCGGCATGGGACCGGTGCGTGCCGTGAAGGAGGACTGGTGAGGCGGCGGGAGTTTCTTGCACTCGGGATTGCTTTCCCGGTGGTGTTGCCTGGATATCGAATGCAATTCCCCCGGGATCATGGCGCTCATCCGGACTATCGGCAGGAGTGGTGGTACATCACCGGCTGGTTGAAGACCGCGCGCGGGCAGGACCTGGGGTTCCAGGTGACGTTCTTCCGCGCGCGGCCTGACATCGACACGCCCAATCCCAGCAGCTTCACGCCGCGGCAGGTCATCCTCGCACACGCCGCGCTTTCCGATCCGCGCCACGGTCGGCTGCGCCACGACGAGCGCGCCGCGCGCACGGCGCTCGGACTGGCAGGGAGCAGGGAGGGGACGACGGAGGTGTGGGTCGACGATTGGAAACTGGATTTGAGCTCGAATTCGTATTCGACGAGGATTCTTGCCAGAGATTTTTCGCTCGATCTGAAATTCGATGCGAAAAGAAATCCCCTCTTGCAAGGAGAGAACGGCTTCTCCCGCAAGGGCAACCGTCCTGAGGAGGCAAGTTACTACTACAGCAGGCCTCACCTTGTTGTCAGCGGGAAAGCAAACGGCGAGGAAGTGACCGGGACCGCGTGGCTGGATCACGAATGGTCGAGCCAGTACATGGCCGCGGACGCCTCGGGCTGGGACTGGTGCGGCATCAACCTCGACGACGGCAGCGCGATCATGGCCTTCCGCATGCGGGGGAAGGACGGCGGGGTTGCTTTCGCTCCCGAGGGGGTGTCTTTCGAGCTGGTCAGGACCTGGAAGTCGCCTCGTTCAGGAACGACCTACCCCGTATCCGTCCGAGTCAAAACCAAAAACAAGACGTTCTTTCTAGAGCCCCTGATGGACGACCAGGAGCTCGACGCGCGCGCGAGCACCGGCACGATCTATTGGGAAGGCGCGGTGCGTGCTTCGGATGCCGGCAAGCCGATCGGCAAGGGGTACCTCGAGCTCACCGGCTACTGGCGGCCGATGAAGCTCTGAGCTCCGCTACTGCGGCGGCGCCTGGCGGCAGGCTGCGGCAGGTAGCGTTGCTCGAGCGTGTCGCCGGCGCGGTGCCACACGACGCGCTTGTTCGCGTGCGGACCCCCTTGGCGCGCAAGGATGCGCTATCCGCCCGCGGGCGGACGCGGCCGCGTGCTCGACAGCACCACCCCGGCGATGATCAGCGCGATGCCGGCGAAGTGGAACCAGCCCGGGTACTCGTCCAGGAACAACGCGGCGAGCAGCACGCCGAAGCCGGGGGTGAGGTGCATCGTCACCCCGGCCCGCGCCGCGCCGAGGCGGCTCACCGCGTAGTTCCAGCCCGCGTAGGCGAGCAGCATCGAGCCCACCGCCGAGTACGCCACCGCGGTGGCGCCGATCGGGGTGAGCCTTGGCACGAGCCCTTGCACGATCTCGAAGGCCACCCACGGCAGGTTCCATACAATGCCGAGCGCGCAGAGCAGGGCGAGGAACTCGGGCGTATCGAGCGGATCGCCGCGCAGGCGCAGGAACACCGTGTAGGCGCCCCACATCAGCATCGAGATCAGCGCGAGCAGGTCGCCGATGTTGAAACCGAGCGAGAGGACATTGCCCTGGGTGGCGATGAAGAAGACGCCGACGAAGGAAACCGCGACCCCGGCCCACTGGCGCGCGCCGATCCGCTCCCCGAGCAGCGGGCCAGCCAGCAGCAGGATGAAGATCGGCGAGATCGACAGGTAGAGCGTGCCGCTCGTCGCGGTGGTGTACTGGAGCCCCAGCCACTGCAGCGTGAGATGCGTGCCGCCGCCGAACAGGGCGAGCAGCAGCAGCGTTGCCCAGCCTTTTCTATCGATGGTCTTCAGTTTTCTCGAAAGAGAAGCAAGAACGAAGGGCGACAACAAGAGAACGACAATCAACTGCCGGGAAAGCGTCGCGATCGCAGGCGAGATCTCGTCGCGCATGCCGCGCGCGACGACCCAGTTACCCGCCCAGAGAAACAGCGAGGCGACGAGGGCGAGGTAGGCGGCGGCGCGCATCGCGCGCATGCTAATCTGGATTCATGCCGCGCATCAGCGCCGCCGGGCGCTCGCTTGAAGTCCTGGAGATCGCCGGCGCCGAGCCGGCGCTGGTTTTCCTGCACGAGGGGCTGGGCTCGATCAGGCTGTGGCGCGACTTCCCGGCCAGGGTCGCCGCCGCCACCGGCCGGCGCACCGTGGTCTATGACCGGTACGGATACGGCTCTTCCGAGGTTTTGAAGGAGAAGAAAGCGGGCCCGAAGTTCATGCACGACGAAGCTCTACGGGCCCTTCCTGAACTTCTGAAAGCTTTCAAGATAGAAAGACCCATTCTCATCGGGCACTCCGACGGTGCTTCGATTTCGCTCATCTACGCCGGCACTCATCCGCTCACGGGGCTGGTCGTGCTCGCGCCGCACGTCTTCATCGAGCAATCGAACCTCGCCAGCATCCGGAAGATCCGGGCGACTTTCGAAACAACGGACCTGCCGCAGCGCTTCGCCAAGTACCATACCGACTCGCGCAAGACGTTCTACCTCTGGAACGACGCCTGGCTCGACCCGGCGTTCGAGCAGTGGAGCATCGAGGAGTATCTGCCGCGGATCCGCTGCCCCGTGCTCGCGATCCAGGGGGAGAACGACGAGTACGGCACGATGGCGCAGCTCGACGCGATCGGGCGACAGGTGAGGGGCCCCTGCGAGCTATTGAAGTTGCGGGATTGCGGTCATTCGCCTCACCGGGACAGGCCTGAAGAGACGCTGAAAGCGGTCGTGGATTTCGTGTCCGGATTGAAAAACGCTTGAACGTAAAAGCAAACACCCTGAACGGCGACATCCGCATCATCGGGCTGGTCGCGCTCGCGCACGGCCTGTCGCACTTCTACCAGATCGCGACGGCGGTGGTGTTCCCGCTGATCAAGGACGACCTCGGCGTCTCCTACGCCGCGCTCGGCGCCACGGTCGCGCTCTACTACACGGTGAGCGGCATTTTCCAGACCGTCGCCGGCTTCGCCGTCGACCGCTTCGGCGCGCGCAAGGTGCTGTTCTGCGGCCTGGTGCTGAGCACGTGCGGCGCGCTGCTGGCGGGACTCGCGCAGGGCTACACGATGCTGCTGCTGGCGGCCTTCGTCGGCGGGCTCGGCAACAGCGTGTTCCATCCGTGCGACTTCTCGATCCTGAACGCGCGCGTGGGCAAAGAACGCCTCGGCTACGCCTTCAGCTGGCACGGCATCGCCGGATTCCTCGGCTACGCGGCGGCGCCGACCTACGCGATCGCCATGGTCGGCTCGCACGGCTGGCGCGGCGCGCTGCTCGGCGCGGCGCTGATCGGAGCGGCGGTGATTGCGGTCCTCGTGATCCAGCGCGACGCGCTCTACGTCGAGCCGGCGGACGCGCGCGGCGGCGCGGCCGGGGGCGGGCTCGCCGCCGATGTGCGCGTGCTCGCCTCGACGCCGATCCTCATGTGCTTCGGCTACTTCGTGCTGATTGCGGTCGGCTTCATCGCCATCCAGACGTTCGGCGTGGCGACGATGATCTCGCTCTACGGCGTGAGCCCGCAGCTCGCCTCGGCCGCGCTCTCGGCCTACCTGATCGGCGCAGCTGCGGGCATTTTCACCGGTGGTTTCGTCGCGGTGCGCACCCAGCGCCACGACATCGTCGCGGCGAGCGGGATGGCGATTGGCGCCTGCTTCATGCTCGTGCTCGCCTTCGCCTGGGTGCCCGCCGCGGCGCTGCCGGTGCTGTTCGCGCTGACCGGCTTCACCGGCGGGCTGACCAATCCTTCGCGCGACCTGATCGTGCGCCAGACGACGCCGCCGGGTGCGACCGGCAAGGTCTACGGGTTTGTGTACTCGGGACTGGACGTCGGCTCGATGCTGACGCCGGTGTACTTCGGCTGGCTGCTCGACCGCGGCTTCGCCTCGGCGGTCTTCTTTACCGTGGTCGCCTCGACCGTGCTGACGATCGGGACGGTGCTCAACCTGCCGCGCGGGCAGGCCTACGCTCGCTAGCCGCGGTAGTCGATGCCCTTGCGCTCGAGCATCCGCAGCAGCGCCGGCCAGTCCTTGTAAGCGCCGATGCGGTTCGGGCGGTCGAACTGCTTCGCCGCGGTGTCCGCCGCGTGCCTGCTCATCTCCAGCACGTTTTCCATGCCGCCGGGCAGCGCGTCCACCTGGATCTGGCAGGCGCAGTCGAGGTAATACATGAGCGAGAAGGCCTCGCGCACCGTCTCGCCGAGCGTGAGCAGGCCGTGATTGCGCAGGATCATCGCCTTCGAGGTCTTGCCGAGGTCCTTCGCCATGCGCTCGCGCTCGTCCATCTCGAGCGCGATGCCCTCGTAGTCGTGGTAGGTGACCGTGCGCTGCACGCGCATCGCGTGCTGGCTGATCGGCAGCAGCCCGCACTTCATCGCCGAGACGGCGACGCCCGCGCGCGTATGCGTGTGGATCACGCACCGGGCCTCGGGACGCGCCTCGTGGATGCAGCCGTGGATGACGAACCCGGCTTCGTTGTAACCGAGGTCGAGCGGGTCCTCCAGAACCTTGCCGGTGTGGTCGACCTTGACGAGGTTCGACGCGGTGATCTCGTCGAACATGAGGCCGTAGGCGTTGATCAGGAACTCGTCGTGCCCCGGCAGGCGCGCGGAGAAGTGGGTGAAGATCAGGTCGGTCCACTTGTAGACCGCCGCGCACTGGTAGGCGGCGGCAAGGTCGACCCTCAGCTGCCACTCTTCCTTGCTGACGCGCTCCTTAACGGACCGCTGCTCTTTCGGCTTCCGTACGGCGCTCATCGACGCTCTCCTTCGAGCCGGATTCTACCGCCGCTACCGCCTCGCCGAGCAGGGCGGGATCGTTCTGCGAAAGCCGCGCCCGGTCCGACAGCATCCGCCGCCACAGCCGCGCGCGCGAATGGCCGTGATAGAGGCCCAGCATGTGCCGGGCGACGTGGCGCAGCGACGTCTGCCGCGAAGCGTACTGGGTCATGCGTTTCACGACGTCGGATCTCGTCTTTCCCGGATCGGACAGCACCCAGGGCTGGTGATAGGCGGCCCGGCCGAGCATCGCCCCATCCACATGGGTCAAATGCTTTTCTATGGAAGAAGAATCAGCAATGCCGCCGTTGATGACGATCTCCAGACCGGGAAAATCGCTCTTGAGGCGATAGACCTGCTCGTAGCGCAGCGGCGGCACTTCGCGGTTTTCCCTGGGCGAAAGCCCCTTCAGGACGGCGTTACGGGCGTGGACCACGAAGGTCGTGCACCCGGCTTTCGAAACCGTGTCTACAAATCTGAAAACGAAATCATAGGATTCGTCGCGGTTCAGTCCGAGCCGATGCTTCACGCTCACCGGAATCCGCACCGCTTCCCGGATCGCCCGGACGCAGTCCGCGACCAGCTCGGGCTCGGCCATCAGGCAGGCGCCGAACGCGCCGCGCTGCACGCGCTCGCTCGGGCAGCCGATGTTCAGGTTGATCTCGTCGTAGCCGTACGACTCGGCGAGCTTGGCGCAGTGCGCGAGGTCCGCGGGCTCGCTGCCGCCCAGCTGCACGCCGACCGGATGCTCCTCCGGGCTGAAGGCGAGATGGCGCTCGACGTCGCCGTGCAGCAGGGCGCCGGTAGTGATCATCTCGGTGTAGAGAAATGCCTCGCGCGACACCTGCCGCAGGAAGAACCGGCAGTGGCGGTCGGTCACATCCATCATCGGCGCGACACACAGCCGATGGGTGCTCGTCATCTGAGATCTTGTGCCCGGCGCCGCGCCAGCTCGACCATGCAGGCGGTATGCGCTTCGCCCCTGCCGCTCGCGGCAGTCGTTGCGGCGCGGCGCGCGCACTCGGCGTCCCGGTAGGCCCTGAAGGCGTCGGCGGACTTGCGGAACACGGCGACGCGCTCGTCGTTGCCCTTGTCGGCGTCGGCCTGGCGCGCCTCGACGAAATGCCTCGAGTAGAGCACCGTCAGGTCCTGCTCGGCGACCTGCAGCAGCGCATCCAGGCACGTAGCGGCGTCCTTGCCGCGGCGGCACTGGACGAGAGCGGAGGCGTCGTGCCGCGGCCGCCAGTCGAAGAAGACCGCCTGCTTGTCGCTCGCAAGCAGGCAGACGAAGCTCATCTCGACCGCGAGGCCGCGCGGATACACGATCGCGCCGTTGCCGACAAGGAGCGATGAGACGAACTGGCTGCCGGCCTTCTTCGTGTAGCGCTCGATCGAGAGGCTGGCATCGCGGTCGAACACGACCGCGGGCCGCTCCGCGCCCGTCTGCTTGACGTCCTTGCCCGCGTAGGCGAGGCAGGTCTCCACGGCGGGGCCGGAATACTGCGCGAGCGTCCCGGTGGAGACCCCCAGAAGTAAAATCAGTATCAGTCTCATCTGTATTGACCCGTCGATGCGGCCCGCAGGCGCGCGAGCCCGGCGAGGCTCTCGGTGAAGGGCGCCGCCACGCCGGCTTTCTTCGCGATCTCCAGCGTCCCGGTAAGTAGGCCGTCGATCTCCAGCGACTTGCCGGCCTCGAGGTCCTGCAGCGTCGAGGGCTTGAACTTGCCGAGGCGCCGCGCCATGTCCATGCGCGCTTCCGGATCGATGTCGGCGTCCACCCCGACCGCGCGCCCGATCGCGAGGCATTCGCGCATCACCGCGATCAGGTAGGCCTTCACATAGTCGTCCGCGATCAGCCGGTCGGCAGTCGCCAGCGTGAGCGCGGCGACCGGGTTGAAGCTCACGTTGCCGATCAGCTTCACCCAGAAGTCCTTCTCGATGAAGCCGCTCTCGACCACCTCGAAGCCCGCCTCCTTCAGCGCCGCGGCGATCTTGCCGGTGCGCGCCGTGTTCTTGCCGCCGGGCTCGCCGAGGATGAGGCGCGTGCCCATGTCGTGGCCGATCAGGCCTGGCTCGGGCGTCGAGGCGGCGAGATGGATCACGCAGCCGACGACGCGCTCGGTCGGGATCGCGCGCGCGATCCTGCCGCCGGGGTCGAGGGAATCCAGCCGCAGCTTGCCGGCGCCGAAGTCCAGTCGGTCGAAGAACCACCAGGGCACGCCGTTCATGGCGGTGACGACCGAGGTTTCCGCGCCGAGCAGCGGTCCGATGGCGCCGGCGACCTCGCCCAGGCTCTGCGCCTTGACCGCAACGATCACGCAATCCTGCGGTCCAAGCTTCGCGGTGTCGCTTTCTGCTTTTACTTTGAAGGTTTCCGTCTTTCCGGAAGACTTCACCTTGAGCCCGTTTTTCTGGATCTCGGTCAGGTGCTTGCCCCTGGCCACGACCGAAACGTCGTGGCCGGCGCGCGAAAGCCATGCGGCGATCAATCCGCCGACCGCCCCGGCGCCGTAGATGCATATTTTCATGGTGTAATTCTAGCGTCCGAGAGGAGCCGTCCATGTTCGCGTTCATGAAGAAAATGAAATCCCTCCTTCCTGCGTCGAGCACGATTCCGGGTCGCGCCGAGAAGATGGAAGTTCCCGACAAGCACTTCGTGAACGGCAACCGGATCGTGGCGCCGTTTCCCGCCGGCATGGAGCAGGCGGTGTTCGGCCTGGGCTGCTTCTGGGGCGCCGAGCGCCTGTTCTGGCAGCTGCCGGGCGTCTACGCGACCGCGGTCGGCTACGCCGGCGGCGAGACCAAGAACCCGACCTACGAGGAGGTGTGCTCGGGCTTCACCAATCACACCGAGGCGGTGCTCGTCGTCTTCGATCCGAAGAAGATCTCCTACGAGCAGCTGCTGAAGACGTTTTGGGAAGGGCACGATCCGACGCAGGGCATGCGCCAGGGCAACGACGCGGGTACTCAGTACCGGTCGGCGATCTACACTTTTGGAGATTTGCAGCTCTCGGAAGCGAAGAACTCAAAAGACCGATTCGAGAGAGAACTTCAAAAGAAGGGCTTCCCTTCAATCACCACCGAAATTCGTGCTGCCCCCGAGTTTTATTACGCCGAGGACTACCACCAGCAGTACCTCGGCAAGAACCCGAACGGCTATTGCGGGTTGGGCGGCACCGGGGTCTCGTGCCCGGTGGGCATCGCGGCGAACGCGTAGGCGGGCCTCTGCTTCGGCAGTTCGCGGCCCACGGCCGCGGGGGCGCGGCCGATGAGGGCCTGCAGCACGTTCATGAGGGGCAGGTTGTCGCGCCGCATCAGCTCGAGGTTTGCGAACGAGTAGGGCGAGAAGTGCAGCACGTCGCAGACCGCGCTTGCCAGCAACGCGAGCGGTCCGGGTAGCGATACCCGCAGCGCCGGGCCGGGACGGGTGCGCAACGCGACGAGGTGCTCGGCCATGGTGCGCCGCATGCTACCGCCGAGCTCCACTTCTCGCAGGTCGGGCCGGTTACGCCCCTCGCATAGCGTCACGAGGGCATCGGCAAGGTCGGTCACCTGCAGCACCGCCATGCGCCCGCGCGCCTGCGCCGGGATGAAGTGCACCGGCCAGTTCGCGACCCGGCGCAGCCAGCGGGCGCCGAAGCCTCCTTCACCGTCCAGCAGCGACGGGCGCACGAGGCTGTAGTCGGCGCCGCTCCTGGCGATCGCCCGCTCGGCGAGCCACTTGGAGCGCAGGAAGCGGCTCGGCGCCTCCTCGCGCAGGCCGAGCGCGGAAACGTGTACGAGGCGCAGGCCGAGCCGCTCGCAGGCATGGGCGAGGGCGGCCGGGGCCATGTGCTGCACCCGGTCGTAGGTCTCGCTGCCGCGCTCGCGCAGGATGCCGACGCAATTGAGGACGACGTCGACGTCGGCGAGCAGCGGCTGCCAGACGTAGCGGGTGGTCAGGGATTCGAGGTGCGTCTCGCGCAGTGCGCTGGAGCGCAGGGGCTCGGGCAGCGTCTGCCGCGCCCGCTTCGGGCGCCGCGTGCCGATGACGACGTCGTGGCCGCGGGCGAGCAGCGCGGCCGCCGCGTGTCGTCCGATGAACCCTGTGCCGCCGAGGACCAGAATCCGCATTGTTTTCTGTTTTATACAGTAATTTCTGTCTCAACAGAATTATCAGTCATCCATGTTATGATGTCAAGATGGCCGCACAAATCAGCCTCGAGGAGCGCTTCGTCCAGCACTGGGGCGAGATGGCCACGCGCTGGGGCGTGAACCGCACCGTGGCGCAGATCCAGGCGCTGCTCTACCTGCGCGGCCAGCCGACGAACGCCGAGGACATCGCCGCCGCGCTCGCGGCGGCGCGCTCGAACGTGAGCGCAAGCCTGCGCGAGCTGCAGAACTGGGACCTGGTGAAGATCGTGCACCTGAAGGGCGACCGGCGCGACCACTTCGAGACCGCGCAGGACCCGTGGGACCTGCTCCGGATCCTGGTGCGCGAGAGGAAGGAGCGCGAGTTCGACCCGACGCTGGCCTTCCTGCGCGAGTGCGTCGACAGCCCGGACTTCGCGCGCGCCGACCCGCGCGCGCGCCGCCAGGTGACCGAGACGCTCGCGCTGATGGAGGCGCTCGGCTCCTGGGCCGATCAGATGCTCGGCATGGACGACGCCGTCCTGAAGCGCCTGCTCAGGCTCGGCGCGAAGGTGCGCTCGTTCCTGAAAGCGGCTTGATGCCTCCGATACGACGCCGGGAATGCTCATGGCCGGATCTGGCCTGAAAGCGCAGCGGCGCTGGTACGCGGAGGAGCTGCGCTGGAGCGGCGGGCTGACGTCGGAGCGCCTGGTGCGGGCGCTTGCCACGGTTCCGCGCGAAGCCTTCCTCGGACGCGGGCCATGGCAAATCGTCAGCGGGACGAAGCGCGGCAGGGGCTACGTGAAGACGCCCGATGCCGATCCGCGTCACCTGAGCCACAACGTGTTAGTGGCGATCGATCCGAAGCGCAGGCTGAACAAAGGGCAGCCCTCGTTTCTCGCCTGGCTCATCGACCGGCTGGACTTGGAGGCGGGCGACACCGCGTATCACATCGGTTGCGGCACGGGGTATTACTCGGCCGTCATGGCGGAAATGGTCGGCAGGCGTGGACGGGTCGTCGCGGTGGAGCTGGAGGAAGGCCTGGCCGTGCGTGCCCGGAAGAATCTCAAGGCCTACCGGCAGGTCGAGGTGGTGAGTGGCAACGGCGTCTCCCACAATCCCGGACGCGTCGACGCGCTCCTAGTGAACGCGGGCATTGCGAGCCTGCCAGGGGCCTGGCTGCAGATTCTCCGTTCCGGCGGCCGCCTCGTCGCCCCGTTCACGGCCAGCGATGGCGGCGGCCGGATCCTCGAGGCGAGGAAATCGGGACGCCGCTGGCAGGCACGGTTTGTCGGCAAGGTTGGCATCTTTCATTGCACGGGGGCGAGAAGCGCGGCCGACGAAAACCGCCTCAAGCGGGCGCTCGCCGGCGGAGACGCCGACAAGGTGCGGTCTCTCAGGCTGGACTCCCACGCCCGCAGGGGCGATTGTTGGCTGCATCACCAGCACTACTGCCTTTCGCGCAGGTCTCCCTAGGCCGCTTTCGCTTTCTCCGGTCCCGCCTTCCCGATCAGCTCGCGCAGCACGTAGGGCAGGATCCCGCCGTGCTTGTAGTAGTCGACTTCGATCGCGGTATCGATTCTGCTTTTCAATTTGAGGGTTTTGGTTTCCCCGGAGGAAAAGCGAATTGAAAGTGTCAATTCCTGCTGCGGCTTGATGTCCTCGAGGCCCGAAATCGAGATCTCCTCGTCTCCCTTGAGGCCGAGCGACTGCGCGCTGTCGGAGCCGAGGAACTGCAGCGGCAGCACGCCCATGCCGACCAGGTTGGAGCGGTGGATGCGCTCGAAGCTGCGCGTGATCACGGCCTTGACGCCCAGTAGCTGGGTGCCCTTGGCGGCCCAGTCGCGCGAGGAGCCGGTGCCGTATTCCTCGCCGCCGAAGATCACCGTCGGCGTGCCATCCGCGATGTAGCGCATCGCGGCGTCGTAAATGGGCAATTTTTCATTCTTATAAAGAGTCACACCACCTTCAGTTCCCGGCAACATCATGTTCTTGATCCGCACGTTGGCGAAGGTGCCGCGCATCATGACCTCGTGGTTGCCGCGGCGCGCGCCGTAGCTGTTGAAGTCGGCGACCGAGACGTCGTTCTCCTGCAGGAAGATGCCCGCCGGCGAGGTCGGCTTGATCGAGCCGGCCGGCGAGATGTGGTCGGTCGTCACCGAGTCGCCGAAGATGCCGAGCACCTTCGCGCCGGAGATGTTGCCGGTCCTGCCGGGCTGCATGCCGAAGCCATGGAAGAAGGGCGGCTCGGCGATGTAGGTCGACGCGGGCCAGCTGTAGACCTGCCCGGTGGGCGCAGCGATCTTCTTGAACATCGGGCTCGCGTTGGCGAGGTCGCCGTAGAGCCTGCGGAAGGTCGGCGCGTCCATCGCCAGCTTCATCAACGCCTGGACCTCGTCCGCGCTCGGCCAGATGTGGCCGATGAAGACGTCCTTGCCGTCGTTGGATTTTCCCAGGGGCTCCGTTTTAAAGTCTTTTAAAACACTCCCCGCAATGGCGTAAGCAACGACAAGGGGAGGGGAAGCGAGGAAGTTGGCGCGGATGTTGGGGTGAATTCTCGCTTCGAAATTCCTGTTTCCGGACAAGACCGCGGCACACACCAGTTCGTTCTTGACGATGGTTTCCTCGATCGACTGCGCGAGCGGGCCGGCGTTGCCGATGCAGGTGGTGCAGCCGTAGCCCGCGAGGTAGAAGCCGAGCTTCTCCAGGTAGGGCAGCAGGCCCGCCTTGGAGAGGTACTCGGTCACCACGCGCGAGCCCGGCGCGAGCGAGGTCTTCACGTGCGGCTTGACCTTGAGGCCGAGCTCGACCGCCTTCTTCGCCAGCAGCCCCGCGGCGAGCAGCACGCCCGGGTTGGAGGTGTTGGTGCAGGAGGTGATCGCGGCGATCAGCACGTCGCCGTTTCGGATCTCCAGGCCGTCAAACATTTTATATGTTTTATTTAAATCAGAAGAATTTTTTCCAAACCCATTTTCCCTGACCGGAGCCGAGAAAAGACCGCTGAAGGTGCTCTTCATCTTGTCGAGGTTGATGCGGTCCTGCGGGCGCTTGGGGCCCGCGAGCGACGCCATCACCGAGCCGAGGTCGAACTCGAGGTCCTGGCTGTAGTCGATGTCGCCCTTCTTCGGCACGCCGAACATCTTCTGCGCCTTGTAGTACGCCTCGAACGCGGCGATCTCCTCGTCCGTGCGCCCGGTGCCCCTAAAGTAGGCGATCGTCTTGCCGTCGACAGGAAAGAAGCCCATCGTGGCGCCGTACTCGGGCGCCATGTTGGCGATGGTGGCGCGGTCGGTGACCGAAAGCGAGGCGCAGCCCTCGCCGTAGAACTCTACGAACTTGCCTACGACCTTGGCTTTCCTGAGCATTTCCGTGACGGTCAGGACCAGGTCCGTAGCATTGCAAGCCGGGTGAAGTTTATTTTTTAAATTAACCCCGACAACATCTGGGGTGAGGAAGTACACCGGCTGGCCGAGCATACCGGCCTCGGCCTCGATGCCGCCGACGCCCCAGCCGACGACGCCGATGCCGTTGATCATCGTCGTGTGGCTGTCGGTGCCGACGAGCGTGTCCGGGTAGAAGACGCCGTCGCGCTGGTGCACGCCGCGCGCCAGGTACTCCAGGTTCACCTGGTGCACGATGCCGATGCCGGGAGGCACGACCTTGAAGGTGTCGAAGGCCTGCATGCCCCACTTCATGAACTGGTAGCGCTCCTCGTTCCTCTTGAACTCGAGCTGCATGTTCAGGTCGAGCGCGTTCTTGCCGCCGTAGTGGTCGATCTGCACGGAATGGTCGACGACGAGGTCGACCGGCACGAGCGGCTCGATCACCTTCGGGTCCTTGCCCATCTTCGAGGCCACCCCGCGCATGGCGGCGAGGTCGCAGAGCAGGGGCACGCCGGTGAAGTCCTGCAGCACGATGCGCGCGAGCACGAACGGGATCTCGTCGGTGCGCGTCGCGTTCGGCTTCCAGCTGGCGAGCTGCTTGACGTGTTCCTCGGTCACCTTCTTGCCGTCGCAGTTGCGCAGCACCGACTCGAGCACGATGCGGATCGAAATGGGGAGTCTTTCGACTTTCACCCCGAGGGATTTCCCCAGCTGGGGCAGCGAATAGAACTTGCCCCCCTTCAAGGGCTGCAGCGTGTCGTGGAGGTTATGCGGCATGTCGGCTCCGTCAGGGCTTGAACTGGTTGATCTTGAGCGGCGTCGCATCCAGGCCGCGCGCCGCGCGGAAAGCTTCGAACGATTCCTTGCGCTGCGCGCCCGAGGCGATCCAGTCGCCGAGGGCGAGAAACGTACTTGCGTCCTTGATCTCGCCGGGCACGCGGGCGAGGAGCTTGCCTTGCAGGTCGTAGAAATCCACGATCGGCGCGCCTTGCACCAGCGCCTCGCGCGCGAAGCTCGCCTCGGTGGTCTTGCGCCCGGCGAAGTCGACCAGCTCGGCGCTGCCGCGGATGTCGATCGAGAACGCCGCGAAGCGCAAGCCGTACCACTTCTGCACATCGGCGCGCGCCAGGATGTTCGCCTTCATACGCTCGCAGTAGGGGCAGGGGTCCTGCTGGTAGATGAGCAGGAGCCCCTTCTTGCCCGAGGCGCGCGCCTCGGCGAGCTCCGCCGGCAGGTCGTTGAAGCCGAGGCTGAAGAACTTTTCCCAGCTCTCGCGCGCCTGCGCCGGCAGGAGGGCCAGCGCGAGCACCGCAGCGGCCACGAGGCGCATCAAGAAGCAGGGCCCCCGTCGTTCGCCCAGAGTGATTCTCGCGTGCAGGGATTTTCGTCCAGACGATCCAGCAGCCTGGACCGTTCTTCGATCAGCGCCGTGAGCTACTCGTCGCAGCGCGCGATCGGCGTCGGGTAGCGCCGGATCTCGTCCGAAAGATCGGCGATGCGCCGTTCCAGGTCTTGTCTCATATCACCATCAGGTCGACGAATTCGTTGACCGGCGTCTTCTCCAGCCGGCCGGCGTCCATGCACAGCTCGAGGATAGCCTTCTGCTGCTTCTCCGGGAAGCGGCTCGCGAGGTTGACCTTGAACTTCTCGACCAGCAGCGGCATGCCTTCCTTGCGCCGGCGCTTGTGGCCGACCGGGTACTCGCAGGCGACTTCCTTCAGCCTGGTGCCGTCCTTCAGCTCGATGGTGATCGCATTGCCAATCGAGCGCTTGGCGGGATCGTGGTAGTCGCGGGTGTACTTCTTGTCCTCGACGCAGACGATCTTCGCCCTGAGGGCATCGATCCTGGGATCCTTGGCGATCCCGTCCTCGTAGTCGCCGGCGGTCAGGCGGCCGAAGATGAGCGGCACCGCCACCATGTACTGGATGCAGTGGTCGCGGTCGGCCGGATTGTTGAGCGGTCCCTTCTTGTCGATGATGCGGATCGCCGCTTCGTGGGTTCTGATTTTTATCCTTTTTATGTCTTCTATCCCTCGTCCTGCTTTTGTAAGTTCTTGAAATAAAACCATTGCACACTCAACAGCGGTCTGCGAATGGAACTCGGCGGGGAAGGAGATCTTGAACAGCACCTGCTCCATCACGTAGCTGCCGAACGGGCGCGCGAGCTTGAAGGGCTTGCCCTTGAAGAGCACGTCGTAGAAGCCCCAGGTCTTCGCCGTCAGCGCCGAGGGAATGCCCATCTCGCCGGTCTGGGCGATCAGGGCCAGGCGCACCGCGCGCGCGGTCGCGTCGCCCGCCGCCCAGCTCTTGCGCGAGCCCGCGTTCGGCGCGTGGCGGTAGGTGCGCAGGCTCTGCCCGTCGATCCAGGCGTGCGACAGCGCGTTCGTCGTTTCCTCTTTGCTCAGCCCCAACAGGCTCGAAACGACGGCCGTCGAAGCCACCTTCACCAGAACGACATGGTCGAGGCCGACGCGGTTGAAGCTGTTCTGCAGCGCGAGCACGCCCTGGATTTCGTGGGCCTTGATCATCGCGGTCAGGACGTCTTTCATCCTGAGCGGCTTGCCATTCCTTGAAAGCCAATCCGCGACAGCAAGAATTCCGCCCAGGTTGTCGGAGGGATGCCCCCATTCCGCAGCGAGCCAGGTGTCGTTGTAGTCGAGCCAGCGGATCATCGCGCCGATGTTGAACGCGGCTTGCACCGGGTCGAGCTGGAACTGAGTGCCCGGCACGCGCGCGCCGTTCGGCACCGTCGTGCCCTTGACGATCGGCCCCATCATCTTCGTGCACGCCGGGTACTCGAGCGCCTCGAAGCCGCAGCCGAGCGTATCCATCAGGCAGTAGCGCGCGGTTTCGTAGGCCTCGGCGCTCTTGATCGAAGCATCTTTCGCGTAAGACGCGATCTTCTCCAGAACCTTGTCGGGCTTGGGCCGGAAGTTGGAGACGTGCGACGACATTATTTCGGTTTCCTTTCCTGTTCCGACAACGCCTCGAACGTGTACTCGGCGCCGCCGGAGCGCGGCGAGTGCCGCGCCGGGTCCGGCGGCGTGCGCTCGTCGCCTTCCTTGTCCCACCAGACGAGGCGCCCCTTCTTCTGCGAGGCGATTTCCTCGGGATGCTCCTTCATGTACTGGCGCATGAACCTCGTAAGGTCGGATTCGTACATGGCTACTTGATCTCTTTTTCGACTGCCGGCGAAATAAACTCGGCGATTTTCGGATTGAAGTCGTGCCCCTGCTCGGGGATCTCCTGGAACTCGGCCGGGACGCCGTGCTTCGAGACGGCGCTGACGAACTCTTTCGCGAGCCCGGCACCGGTGTTGCTGTCGCGCGCGCCCGTGAACGCGTAGACGCGCGAGCTCGGCGGCACCTTGTCGGCGACCGTGATCGGCGAGACGCTCATGTACCACTGCGGCTGCCAGGCGCCGATGTTGCACGGGCAGGCGATCAGGTAGGCGACGTCGACGATGCCGGGATGGCGGCCGAGGGTCGCGGCGGTGATGGCGGCGCCCCCGGAGTGCCCGATGACGAGCAACTTCTTCGCGCCGTGGTGCTTCTTCAGGTTCGCCAGGGCGCTCGCGACCGCGTCCACGTTCTCTTCGGTGTAGCTGTCGCGCCGGCCGTGGTTGCCGCCCGCCGAGCGGTTGCCGTTGCGGTCTTCGTAACCCGGGCGCAGCAGGACGACTGTGGTGACGCCGAGGCCCTCGGACTGGCGCCGCGCGTAGCCGGCCATGTAGTCGGCCGGTCCGCCGCGTGAGACGTCGCCGTGGATCCAGACTACGAGCGTGTCGCTCTTCTTCTCCGCCGGCTGCGTGGTGAGGATCACCAGGCACTTGCCCTTGCCGTCTACGCGCGAGAGGTTGTCCGGGACCGCGCAGCGGTCCTGCGAAAGGGCGGGGAGGGTGGCGAGCGCGACGAAAAGGGCGGCCGCGCGCTTCATCCCCGATCTCGCAGCGGCACCCACTTCTGGTTCTCGGGCCCGGTGTAGTTGGCGCTCGGCCGGATGATCTTGCCGTCGACGCGCTGCTCGATGGCGTGCGCCGCCCAGCCGCTGGTGCGCGAGAGCACGAAGAGGGGGGTGAAGTGCAGCGTCGGCACGCCCATCTTGCTGTACGACACGGCGCTGAACCAGTCGAGGTTGGCGAATATCTTCTTCTCTTTCCACATCATCGACTCGATGCGGTCCGCGATCTCGTACTGCGTCATGTCGCGGTTCTCCCTCGATAGCTGCTCGGCCACGGCCTTGATGACCTTGTTGCGCGGGTCGCCGGTGGTGTACACCGGATGGCCGAAGCCGATGACGATCTCCTTCGCCGCCATCCGCTTGCGAATGTCGGCCTCGGCCTCGTCGGCCGACTTGTAGCGTTTCTGAATCTCATCGGAGACCTCGTTCGCGCCTCCATGCTTCGGGCCGCGCAGCGCGCCGATGCCGCCGGTGATCGCCGAGTAGATGTCGCTGCCGGTGCCGGTGACGACCCGGCAGGTGAAGGTGCTCGCGTTGAATTCGTGCTCGGCGTAGAGGATGAGCGAGGTGTGCATGGCGCGCACCCAGGAATCGCTCGGCTTCTTGCCGTGCAGCAGATGCAGATAGTGGCCACCGATGGAATCGTCATCGGTTTGCGTTTCGATCTTCTTTTTATTGTGAGAAAAATGAAACCAATACAGCAACATCGAACCGAAGCAGGCCATCAGCCGGTCCGCGATCTTGCGCGCGCCTTCGATCGGGTGCTTTTCGGCTTCCGGCTCCAGCGTGCCGAGCACCGAGCAGCCAGTGCGCAGGACGTCCATCGGGTGCGAAGTCCTCGGCAGCTGCTCGAGCACGGTTTTCAGCGCAGCGGGCAGGCCGCGCATCGCACGCAGCTGCTTCTTGTAAGACTCGAGCTCGCTTTTGGTGGGCAGCTTCTCGTGCACCAGCAGGTAGGCGACTTCCTCGAACTCGGCCTCGTCGGCGAAGTCGAGGATGTCGTAGCCGCGGTAGTGCAGGTCGTTGCCGGTGCGGCCGACGGTGCAAAGCGCGGTGTTGCCGGCGACGACGCCGGAGAGGGCGACCGACTTCTTGGGCTTAGGAGCGTCCACGGCTGAAGAGGTCATCGAGCTTCTTCTCGTAAGAGTGGTAGTTGATGATCTCGTAGAGTTCCTCGCGCGTCTGCATGGTGCCGACGACGTTCTTCTGGGTGCCTTCCGTCCTGATCGACTTATAGACGTTCAGCGCGGCCTTGTTCATCGCGCGGAAGGCCGACAGCGGGTAAAGAATGATCGCCACGCCCGCCTTGCGCAGCTCGTCGACGCTGAAGAGCGGCGTCTGGCCGAACTCTGTGAGATTGGCGAGGATCGAGGCCTTCACTGTCGCCGAGAGCTTCTTGAACATCTCGATGTCGGTCACGGCCTCCGGGAACACCATGTCCGCGCCAGCTTCGAGGTATTTTTGAATTCGAATCAAAGAACGATCTAAACCCTCACTGGCGATAGCGTCGGTCCGGGCCATGATCACGAAGGACTTGTCCGTGCGTCCGTCGACCGCCGCCTTGATCCGGTCGCACATCTCGTCGGTGGAGACGATCTCCTTGCCGGGCCGGTGGCCGCAGCGCTTGGCGCCGACCTGGTCCTCCATGTGCATCGCGGCGGCGCCCGCCTTGATGAGCGAGCGGGTGGTGCGGGCGACGTTGAAGGCGCTCGCGCCGAAGCCGGTGTCGACGTCGACCAGCAGCGGCAGGTCGCAGACGTCGGTGATGCGGCGGATGTCGACGAGCACGTCGTCGAGGTTGGAGATGCCGAGGTCGGGCATGCCGAGCGAGCCGGCCGCCACGCCGCCGCCCGAGAGATAGATGGCCTTGTAGCCGACGCTCCTGGCGATCAGCGCGTGATTCGCGCAGATCGTGCCTACGACCTGGAGGGGCTTCTCCTCCTGGACTGCTTTCCTGAATCTTTCACCGGCCGTCATTTGCCGAGCAGATGCTTAACGCCGTCCCTCTCTTCATGCAATTCCTTGAGGGTAGCATCCATGCGCTTGCGCGCGAAATCGCTCACCTCGAGCCCCTTCACGATCTCGTATTTGCCGCCCGAGCAGGTCACCGGGTAGCCGTAGAGCACGCCTTCCGGGATGCCGTAGCTGCCGTCCGACGGAATCCCCATGCTGACCCAGGAGCCTCTCTCGCTGCCGAGCGACCAGTCGCGGACATGGTCGACCGCGGCATTCGCGGCGCTCGCCGCCGAAGAAAGCCCGCGCGCCTCGATGATCGCGTCACCGCGCTTCTGCACGGTCGGGATGAACGTGGATTCGAGCCAGGCCTGGTCGTTGATCATCGGCCAGACCTTCTTGCCTTCGACCTCGGCATTGAAGATGTCGGGGTACTGGGTCGCCGAATGGTTGCCCCAGACCGTTACTTTCTTTACCGAGGCATTCGGTCTTCCAATCTTCGCTGCGATCTGCGAAGTCGCCCTGTTGTGATCCAGCCTCATCATGGCGGTGAATTGGGCAGGCTTGAGGCCAGGCGCGTTCTTCATCGCGATGAGGCAGTTGGTATTGGCCGGGTTGCCCACGACCAGAACCTTGACGTTCCTGTCGGCGACCTTGTCGAGCGCCTGGCCCTGCGGGGCGAAGATCTTGCCGTTCGCCTCTAACAAATCCTTGCGCTCCATGCCCGGCCCGCGCGGCCGCGCGCCGATGAGCAGCGCCACGCCGGCGTCCTTGAGCGCGACCATCGGGTCGGAAGCCGGGACCATCCCGTGGAGCAGGGGGAAGGCGCAGTCGTCGAGCTCCATCATCACGCCCTTGAGCGCCTTCTGCGCCTTCTCGTCCGGGATCTCGAGCAGCTGCAGGATGACGGGCTGGTCCTTGCCGAGCATCTCTCCGCTCGCGATGCGAAAGAGGAGCGCGTAACCAATCTGGCCCGCGGCGCCGGTGACGGCGACTCGAACAGGGGCTTTTGCCATTGGAGAAACTCCGGGAGTGAGCGGCGAACCGGTCGATTCTACCGCAGCGCCGCAAGGATATAATCCAAGCGCCATGTCCCCCGCGGCGGTGAAGAAAGTCAGGCCGAAGTACCTCAACCTTCAGGCATTGATTTTCGAGATCCGGCTGCCGGTTCCTGGGTGGGTTTCGATCCTGCACCGCATCAGCGGCGCGCTGCTCTTCGTCGCGATCGTCTGGCTGCTCTGGATGCTCGACCGCAGCCTCACCTCCGAGGCGGCCTTCGAGCGTATTCGCCATAACGCGAACCTGTGGCCGGTCAAGCTGTCGCTGCTGGCCCTCATCTGGGCCTACTGCCATCATTTCTTCGCGGGCATCCGTTATCTCTTGCTCGACCTCGACAAGGGGATCGACCTGAAGACCGCGCGGCTGACGAGCTGGCTCGTGCTTGCCGCCAGCCTCCTGCTCACCGCCTGGCTCGGCTGGAAGCTGTGGTAGCCGCATGAGGAGCCGGATGTGACCCGTCGGATCGTCACGGGGGCGCACTACGGGCTGCGCGACTGGCTTGCCCAGCGCACCACCGCCGGCATCATGGCCATCTACTCGGTCATTGCCCTAGTTGTTTTTGTTTCAAATAAAAACCTTACTTACGGCGTGTGGCGCGACCTTTTCTCGCAAGGCTGGATGCGCGTCGCCACGCTGCTCTTCATGGCGAGCCTCGCCTGGCACGCCTGGGTCGGGGTGCGCGACATCCTCATGGACTACATCAAGCCCGACGGCCTGCGCCTGTCGCTCCAGGTGCTGACGCTGCTGACCCTCGCTTCCTACATCGGCTGGACGATCCAGATCCTCTGGAGATAACGCTTGGCGCTTCCGGTCCGAAGATTTGATGCAATCGTCGTGGGGGCAGGGGGCTCGGGGATGCGTGCCGCGCTCGAGCTCGCGCGCGAAGGGCTGAAGGTCGCGGTTCTGACCAAGGTCTTCCCGACCCGCTCGCACACGGTCGCGGCGCAGGGCGGCATCGCGGCGCCGCTCGCCAACTCGACCGAGGACAACTGGCACTGGCACATGTACGACACGGTCAAGGGGTCGGACTACCTCGGCGACCAGGACGCGATCGAATACATGTGCCGGCGCGCGAACGAAGTGGTGGTCGAGCTGGAGCACATGGGCATGCCGTTCGACCGGCTGGAGAACGGCAAGATCTACCAGCGCCCGTTCGGCGGCCACACCCAGAACTACGGCAGCGCCAAGATGGCGATGCGCTCCTGCGCGGTCGCCGACCGCACCGGCCACGCGATGCTGCACACGCTCTACCAGCAGAACGTGCGCGCCAACACGCAGTTCCTGGTCGAGTGGATGGCGCTCGATCTCGTGCGCGACCCGCAGGACGGCGCGATCGTCGGCGTTACCGCGCTCGAGATAGAGACGGGCGAGGTGTACCTTCTGCATGCCAAGGCGACCGTGCTCGCCACCGGCGGCTCCGGGCGGATCTTCTACGCAAGCACCAATGCCTTCATCAACACGGGCGACGGCATTGGCATGGCGGCGCGCGCCGGCATCCCGCTCGAGGACATGGAGTTCTACCAGTTCCATCCCACCGGCGTGTACGGCGCCGGCGTGCTGATCACCGAGGGTGTGCGCGGCGAGGGCGGCTACCTGCTGAACAAGGACGGCGAGCGCTTCATGGAGCGCTACGCGCCGAACGCGAAAGACCTCGCCAGCCGCGACGTCGTCTCGCGCGCCATGACCACCGAGATCAAGGAAGGGCGCGGCTGCGGTCCGGACAAGGACCACGTGCTGCTCAAGCTTGACCATCTCGGGCCTGATGTGATCAACGACCGCCTGCCGGGCATCCGCGAGATCGCGATCAAGTTCGCCAACGCCGACCCGGTGCGCGACCCGATCCCGGTGGTGCCGACGGTGCATTACCAGATGGGCGGGGTGCCGACGAAGTACACCGGGCAGGTGGTCGTGCCTGAAGGCAACAACATGGAGAGCATCGTCCCGGGCCTCTATGCGATCGGCGAGTGCGCCTGCGTGTCGGTGCACGGCGCCAACCGCCTCGGGACGAACTCGCTGCTTGACCTCGTGGTCTTCGGCAAAGCGGCGGGCGAGCAGGTGATCAAGGACATCAAGTCGGCGCCGAGCCCGCACCGCGCGCTGCCAAAAGACGTCGGCGAGTCGACGCGCGCGCGCCTCGCGCGCCTGGATTCGAACGCGGACGGCGAGCGCGTGCCCGACGTGCTGCTCGACCTGCGCCGCGCCATGCAGGCGCATTGTGGGGTATTCCGCTTCCCGGACGATTTGATTGAAGGGGTTAAAAAAATAAAAACCATTGCAGACAGGGCGGCAAGAACATTTATTTCCGACAAGTCGAAAACCTTCAACACAGCGCGCGTGGAAGCGCTCGAGCTGGACAACCTCGTCGAGACCGCGCTCGCGACGATCGTATCGGCCGAGGCGCGCAAGGAGAGCCGCGGCGCGCAGGCGCGCGCGGATTTCCCCGACCGCGACGACAAGAACTGGATGAAGCACACGCTCTGGTACAAGGACGGCAACAAGCTCGTCTACAAGCCGGTGCACCTGAAGCCGATGACCGTCGAAACTTTCGAACCCAAAGTGCGAACCTACTGATGAAGCTCAGCATCTACCGCTACGACCCGGAAAAAGACGACAAGCCTCGCATGCAGGACTACGAGGTGAAAGTCGAGCACGGCGACGTTATGCTGCTGGATGTGCTGGTCAGGGCCAAGGTGCAGGACGACTCGCTCTCGTTCCGCCGCTCTTGCCGCGAGGGCATCTGCGGCTCGGATGCGATGAACATCAACGGCAAGAACGGACTCGCCTGCATCACCAAGATCGCCGACCTGCCCGATCGCGTCGCGCTGCGGCCGCTGCCGGGGCTGCCGGTGATCCGCGACCTGATCGTCGACATGACGCAGTTCTTCAAGCAGTACCACTCGATCAAGCCCTACGTGGTCAACCACGAGCCGGCGCCCGAGCGCGAGCGGCTGCAGTCGCCGCAGGAGCGCGAGGAGCTCGACGGCCTCTACGAGTGCATCCTGTGCGCTTGCTGCTCGACCTCGTGCCCGTCGTTCTGGTGGAACCCGGACAAGTTCGTCGGCCCGGCGGGCCTGCTGCAGGCCTACCGCTTCATTGCCGACTCGCGCGACCAGGCGACCGCGGAGCGGCTGGACGACCTGGAAGACCCGTACCGGCTGTTCCGCTGCCACACGATCATGAACTGCGTGGACGTGTGCCCGAAGAGCCTCAACCCGACCAAGGCCATCGGCAAGATCAAGGAACTGATGGTCAAGAGGACCGTGTGAACCGGGAGGCGCGCAACCGGCTGTTCTGGAAATGCCGCCGGGGAAAGCTCGAGCTCGACCTAGTTCTGGAAAAATATCTGAAACTATACCCGGACGACCGGGAACTTGAGGCGCTGCTCGACCTGCCCGACGATGACCTCTGGGACATCGTCTGCGGGCGCAGCGACGGGTATGAAGCAAAGTTCGGCGGTGTCGTGGCCAGGCTGCGCGCCGCTTAGACAAGGGATTCAGACATGGAAAAGAAAGCCACGCTGACCTTGCCGGGCGGGAAGACGCTAGATTTTCCGATGATGGACGGCACGATCGGGCCGGAAGTCGTCGACATCCGGACGCTGTACGGAAAATCGGGCGTCTTCACCTACGACCCGGGCTTCCTCTCCACCGCGAGCTGCAACTCGTCGATCACGTACATCGACGGCGATGCGGGCGTGCTGCTCTACCGCGGCTACCCGATCGAGCAGCTCGCGCAGCACTGCGACTTCCTCGAGGTCTGCTACCTGCTGCTCTACGGCGAGCTGCCCAACAAGAAGCAGAAGGACGACTTCGTCTACACCGTCATCCACCACTCGATGGTGCACGAGCAGCTGGTGCGCCTGTACCAGGGGTTCCGGCGCGACGCGCACCCGATGGCGGTGATGGTCGGCGTGGTCGGCGCGCTCTCGGCCTTCTACCACGACGCGCTCGACATCAATAACGCCGAGCACCGCAAGATCTGCGCGTTCCGGCTGATCGCCAAGATGCCGACCATCGTGGCGATGTCCTACAAGTACTCGATCGGCCAGCCGTTCATGTACCCGAACAACCACCTCTCCTATACGGCGAACTTCATGCGCATGATGTTCGCGGTGCCGGCCGAGGAGTACAAGTCGAACGACGTGCTGACGCGCGCGATGGACCGCATCTTCATCCTGCACGCGGACCACGAGCAGAACGCCTCCACCTCGACCGTGCGACTGTCGGGCTCCTCGGGCGCGAACCCGTACGCGTGCATCGCCGCCGGCATCGCCTGCCTGTGGGGCCCGGCGCACGGCGGCGCGAACGAGGCCTGCCTCGAGATGCTGGAGGAGATCGGCGACGTCTCAAAGGTCGGCGAGTTCATCAACAAGGTGAAGAACAAGGAAAAAGGCGTCCGGCTGATGGGCTTCGGCCACCGCGTCTACAAGAACCACGACCCGCGCGCCAAGCTCATGCGCGAGACCTGCCACGAGGTGCTTAACGAGCTCGGCCTGCACAACGACCGGCTCTTCAAGCTGGCGATCGCGCTCGAAAAAATTGCTCTTGAAGATGATTATTTTGTATCTCGAAAATTGTATCCAAATGTGGATTTCTACTCTGGAATAGTCCAGCGCGCGCTCGGCATCCCGGTGTCGATGTTCACCTGCATCTTCTCGCTCGCGCGCACCGTGGGCTGGATCGCGCAGTGGCAGGAGATGATCTCCGACCCGGAATACAAGATCGGCCGCCCGCGCCAGCTCTACAAGGGCGCGCAGCGCCGCGAGGTCGTGCCCCTCTCGAAGAGGTAGGCCATGCTGAAGCAGTACCTGGAAAACTCGTATCTATTCGGGGGCAACGCCCCCTTTGTCGAGGAGCAGTACGAGAAGTACCTCGCCGACCCGGCGAGCGTGCCCGAGGAGTGGAGCGCCTACTTCGACAAGCTGCAGCTGGTGCCCGGCGCCGCGGCGAAGGACATGGCGCATGCGCCGATTGTCGAGGCCTTTGCAGCTCAGGCCAAAACAGGAGCAAGACCCCAAGCCAAGACGACCCCTGAACTGGATCGAAAACAGGTTTCGGTGATCCAGCTGGTCGCCGAGTACCGCTTCCGCGGCTGCCTGCTCGCCGACCTCGATCCGCTGAAGCGCCAGCAGAAGCCCCGCATCCCGGAGCTCGAGCCCGGCTATTACGACCTTACCGAGGCCGACATGGGCACGGTGTTCAACACCGGCTCGTTCATTAGCCCCTCGGAGCAGCTGCCGCTGCGCGAGATCATCCGCGCCATGCAGGAGACCTACTGCGGCACGCTCGCGGTCGAGTACATGTACCTCTCGAGCCGCGCCGAGAAGAAGTGGATCCAGGAGCGCCTCGAGCCGGTCCGCTCGAAGCCCTCGTTCCCCGCCGACTACAAGAAGCACATCCTCGAGCGGCTCACGGCCGCAGAAGGCCTCGAGCGCTACCTGCACACGCGCTACGTGGGCCAGAAGCGCTTCTCGCTCGAAGGCGGCGAGGCGCTGATCCCGGTGCTGGACAACCTCCTGCAGCGCGCGGGCGCCGCCGGCGTGCAGGAGCTGGTGATCGGCATGGCCCACCGCGGGCGGCTGAACGTGCTCGTCAACACGCTCGGCAAGGTGCCTAAGGACCTGTTCTCCGAGTTCGAAGGCAAGCAGGCCGACGACCTGATGGCGGGCGACGTGAAGTACCACCAGGGCTTCTCGTCCGACATCAATACGCCGGGCGGGCCGATGCACCTCACGCTCGCGTTCAACCCGTCGCACCTCGAGATCGTCAACCCGGTAGTCGAAGGCTCGGTGCGCGCGCGCCAGCACCGGCGCAAGGACCGCGACGGCTCGCAGGTGCTGCCGGTGCTGATCCACGGCGACGCCGCGGTGGCGGGCCAGGGCGTGGTGATGGAGACGCTCAACCTCGCGCAGACGCGCGGCTACGGCACCGGCGGCACGTTGCACCTCGTGGTCAACAACCAGATCGGCTTCACCACCTCCGACCCGCGCGACAGCCGCTCGACGCTCTACTGCACCGACGTGGTGAAGATGATCGAGGCGCCGATCTTCCACGTGAACGGCGACGATCCCGAAGCCTGCGTGATGGCGATCGAGATCGCCATGGACTACCGCAAGCAGTTCAAGAAGGACGTGGTGGTGGACATCGTCTGCTTCCGCAAGCTCGGCCACAACGAGCAGGACGAGCCGATGGTGACGCAGCCGCTGATGTACAAGATCGTCAACGCGCATCTCGGCACCCGCAAGCTCTACGCCGACCGCCTCGCCGCGCAGGGCGTGATCGCCGCGGACGAAGGCGACCGCATCGTCGCGACCTACCGCCAGGCCATGGACGGCGGCTACAACACCAACAAGACCATCCTCGCCAACTTCAAGCCGCCGTTCGCGGTCGACTGGTCGAAGTACAAGAACACGAAGTGGAACGAGAAGGACGACACCACCCTGCCGCTCGCCGACCTGCAGGCGCTCGCCGAGAGGCTGACCACGATCCCGCCCAACTTCAAGCTGCATCCTCGCGTCGAGAAGATCATCGCCGACCGCCGCCTGATGGGGCAGGGCAAGCTGCCGGTCGACTGGGGCATGGCCGAGAACCTCGCGTACGCCTCGCTGCTGCGCGACGGCTTCGCGGTGCGCATCTCGGGCCAGGACTGCGGCCGCGGCACGTTCTTCCACCGCCACGCGGTGCTGCACGACCAGAACCGGGAGAAGTGGGACTCGGGCAGCTACATCCCGCTCGCCAACATCGCGCCCAACCAGGGCGACTTCGTGGTCATCGACTCGGTGCTCTCGGAGGAGGCGGTGCTCGGTTTCGAGTACGGCTACTCGACCTCGGAGCCGAACGAACTCGTCGTCTGGGAGGCGCAGTTCGGCGACTTCGCCAACGGCGCGCAGGTCGTGATCGACCAGTTCATCGCCGCGGGCGAAGTGAAGTGGGGCCGCATCTGCGGGATGGTGATGATGCTGCCGCACGGCTACGAGGGACAGGGGCCCGAGCATTCGTCGGCCCGCATCGAGCGCTTCATGCAGCTGTGCGCCGACTACAACATCCAGGTCTGCGTGCCGGCGACGCCGGTGCAGATGTTCTTCCTGCTGCGCCGACAGATGATCCGCCCGTACCGCAAGCCGCTCATCATTTTCACGCCGAAGAGCCTGCTGCGCCACAAGGACTCGGTGTCGCCGCTGAACGAGTTCGCCGAGAGGAAGTTCAGGCCGGTGAACGCGGACTGGGACGAGACCATCGACCCGAAGAATGCGAAGCGCATCATCTTCTGCAGCGGCAAAGTGTTCTTCGACCTGATGAACTACCGCAAGGAGAAGGGCATCAAGGACATCGCCATTGCGCGCATCGCGCAGATCTATCCGTTCCCGCACGACTACTTCCAGGAGCAGATCAACCGCTACGCCAAGGCAAGCGAGGTCGTGTGGTGCCAGGAAGAGCCCGGCAACCAGGGCGCGTGGCACCGGATCCAGCATTACCTCTTGCGCCACATGCGGCCCGAGCAGATCCTCGGCTACGCGACGCGCAAATCCTCGGCCTCGCCCGCGGTCGGCTACCTCGCGCTCCACAACGAGCAGCAGAAGGAGCTGGTCGAAGCGGCGTTCGCGCCGATCACTGACAATGTCGTCGTGCCGGTGCAGGGCACCAGCCGCAAAGGGAAATGAGGGGGAATTAGATGCTCGTCGAAGTCAAAGTGCCGCAGCTCTCGGAGTCGGTTGTCGAGGCGACGCTCCTTTCCTGGCACAAGAAGCAGGGCGAGGCGGTGAAGCGCGACGAGAATTTGATCGACATCGAGACCGACAAGGTCGTGCTCGAGCTGCCGGCGCCCGCCGACGGGGTGCTGGTCGCCGTTCTCAAGGGCGACAAGGGGACGGTGGTTGCCGGCGAGGTGATTGCCAGGATTGACACGGAAGGGAAGCCGAGTGCTGCTCCGTCTGCTCCCCCGCCTGTGCAGAAAAAACCTTCCGCGGAAAAAGCAAGACCAGCAGTCATGCCTGCCGCGCAGAAGATCGCAGCGAACAAAGGCATCGACAAAGCGCAAATTCAAGGATCCGGGCGGGATGGGCGGGTGACCAAAGGTGACGTGCTCGCCAAGCTTTCGTCAGTTCAAAAAGCTCCCCTTCAACAACCTCCGGCTCCGGTGAGCGCGGACAATTTGCTGTCCGGCCGGTCCGAGCAGCGCGTGCCGATGTCGCGGCTGCGCCAGCGCGTGGCCGAGCGCTTGGTGCAGTCGCAGTCGACCGCGGCGATCCTTACCACGTTCAACGAAGTGAACATGGCGCCGGTGATGGAACTGAGGAAGAAGTACCAGGAGCGCTTCGAGAAGGAGCACGGCGCGCGCCTGGGCTTCATGTCCTTCTTCGTGAAGGCCGTGGTCTACGCGCTGAAGAAGTACCCGGTGGTGAACGCCTCGGTCGACGGCACCGACATCATCTATCACGGCTACTACGACATCGGCGTCGCGGTCGGCAGCCCGCGCGGCCTCGTCGTGCCCATCCTGCGCGACGCCGACCAGATGTCGTTCGCCGCGATCGAGAAGAAGATCGCCGAGTTCGGCAAGAAGGCGCAGGACGGCAAGCTCTTGCTGGAGGAGCTTACCGGCGGCACCTTCTCGATCTCCAACGGCGGCGTTTTCGGCTCGATGCTCTCGACGCCGATCATCAACCCGCCACAGTCGGCGATCCTCGGCGTGCACGCGACCAAGGAGCGCGCCGTGGTCGAGAACGGCCAGGTCGTGGTGCGGCCGATGAACTATCTTGCGCTCTCCTATGACCATCGAATCATTGACGGGCGGGAAGCTGTCTTAAGTCTGGTTTCAATAAAAGAAGCACTTGAAGACCCGGCGCGACTGGTTCTCGAGGTCTGACGTGGCGCAGGACTTCGACGTCGTAGTCATCGGTGGCGGACCCGCCGGCTACATCGCCGCGATCCGCGCCGCGCAGCTCGGCCTCAAGACCGCCTGCGTCGACGAACGGAAGACCGCCGACGGCAAGCCCGCGCTCGGCGGCACCTGCACCAACGTCGGCTGCATCCCCTCCAAGGCGCTGCTGCAATCCTCAGAGCACTTCGAGCAGGCCGGCCACCACTTCGCCGAGCACGGCGTGAAGGTGAAGGGCCTCGAGCTCGATCTCGCGCAGATGATCAAGCGCAAGGAAAAGATCATCAAGGCAAGCAACGACGGCATCCAGTATCTGTTCAAGAAGAACAAGGTTTCGTTCTTCCATTGCAGGGGTTCGTTCGGAAAGTCCCCCATGGAAGTCCTGGTAGGGAATGAAACCCTCGATACGAAAAACGTAGTCATCGCGACGGGCTCCAATCCTCGGCCGCTACCGGGGGCGGACTTCGACGAGAAGCTGATCCTCAGCAACGACGGTGCGCTCGCGATCGGGGACGTGCCGAAGAAACTCGGGGTGATCGGGGCGGGGGTGATCGGCCTGGAGATGGGCAGCGTCTGGCGCCGGCTGGGCTCGGACGTGACGATCCTGGAAGCCCTGCCGGCGTTCCTCGGCGCGGCCGACGAGACCATCGCCCGCGAGGCCCAGAAGATCTTCACCAGGCAGGGCCTGAAGATGGAGTTCGGGGTGAAGATTTCGAAGGTGAGCGCCTCCAGGAAAAACGTTACGGTTCAATATGCTGCAGCTGACGTCTCATCCAAAACATTGGAAGTGGACCGGCTCATCGTCTCGATCGGCCGCATCCCCCATACGACCGGCCTGAACGCCGAGGCCGTGGGCATCAAGCTCGACCGCGGCTTCATCGCCGTGGACGGCGAGTGCCGCACCGGCGTGCCCGGTGTCTGGGCGATCGGCGACGTGGTGCGCGGGCCGATGCTCGCGCACAAGGGCGAGGAGGAGGGCGTCGCGGTCGCCGAGCGCATCGCCGGCCAGCACGCGCATGTCGACTTCAACACGGTGCCCTGGGTGATCTACACCAGTCCCGAGATCGCCTGGGTCGGCAAGACCGAGCAGCAGCTGAAAGCGGAGGGCGTCGCCTACCGCTCCGGGCAGTTCCCTTTCTCCGCCAACGCGCGGGCCCGAGCGATCGGCGACACCACCGGGTTTGTTAAATTCCTGGCAAGAGAAACAACTGATGAAATCCTGGGCGTCCACATCATTGGCCCGTTCGCATCTGAGTTGATTGCCGAGGCGGTCGTCGCCATGTCGTTCCGCGGCTCGTCGGAAGACATCGGCATGATCTGCCACGCGCATCCCTCGCTCGGCGAGGCGATGAAGGACGCTGCACTCGCAGTAGATAGGCGCGCGCTGAACATTTGAACCTTTCTCCGACCGTCCGCGGCCTGCTGTGGATGGCCGCCACGGGCGTCCTTTTCACCATCCTCAATGCGACGCTGAAGAAGATCTCGCACGAGATCGAGCCCTGGGTCGCGGCGTTCCTGCGCTACCTGTTCGGCGCGTTCGTGATGCTCGCGCCCGCGCTGCGGCTCGGCGTCGCGGCGCTCTGGCCGAAGGAGCCCCGCATGCAGCTGGTGCGCGGGCTCTTTCACGGCGTCGGCATGCTCCTCTGGTTTGCGGCGGTGCCGCTAGTGACGCTCGCCGAGCTGACAGCGATCAGCTTCACCGGCCCGATCTTCATCTGCCTCGGCGCGGTGATGTTCCTCGGCGAGCGCATGACCGGGGCGCGCTGGGCGGCGGTGGCGCTCGGCTTCGGCGGCGTCCTGCTGGTGGTGCTCCCCGGCGCGCATGGCGGGGGACACATGACGGGCATCCTGCTAATGCTCGCCTCCGCCCCCGTGTTCGCGGGCTCTTTCCTCGTCGCCAAGGTGCTCACGCGCAGCGAGCGCTCGGACATCGTGGTGCTGTGGCAGCATCTGCTGGTGGCGCTCTTTCTCGCCCCGTTCGCCGTGGTCCTGTGGGCGCCGCCCTCGGTCGCGCATTGGGCGCTGCTCGTCGTGTGCGGCTTCATCGGCGCGGGCGGCCACTACTGCATGACGCGCGCGTTCCGCATCGCCGACATCTCCGCGGTGCAGTCGGCGCGCTTTCTCGAGCTCGTCTGGGCGGCGCTGCTCGGCATGCTGATGTTCAACACGCTGCCTGACGCCTGGACCATCGCCGGCGGGGTGGCGATCCTCGCCGCGACGCTGTGGCTGGCGCAGCGCGAATCGCGCGGCACGTGACCCGGAGCGCGTGATGCACGCCACGACCGACCGGCGGCGGGATGCGGGCGCCGCCAGCATCGCGATCCTCGTCATGGCGATCCTCGGCGGCTCGTACACCGCAGGCAAGGTCGCGGTACAGGACCTGCCGGTCTTCGGCACGCTCGAGCTGCGCATGCTGATCACGGCGGCGACGCCCGGCTTCGTGCTGATGGTGTGGCTGATCAACACCTACTCGGCGAGCTGGGTCAACGTGTTCGTGTTCCTCTCGCCCGTGTTCGGCGTGGTCATCGGCTGGGTGACGCTCGGGGAGCCGATCAGCGTGCAGCAGGCGCTCGGTGGCCTCGCGGTCGCGCTCGGCATCCTGATCGTGAGCGCCGAGCGGTAAGGCGAGCCGCCACGGATATGATTCCCATCTGATGGACAGCGTCCTGCTCGCCGCCTCGCTCGCCGCGTCGTCATGCTGGCTCGCCATCGGCGTCGCCGGCCTGCTGCCGGCGGCGCCGGCGTTCATACTGCGGCTGCTGTTCCCCGCGGGCGCCGCCACCGGCCTCGCGCTGGCGGTGATCGGTGCGCAGGCAGCGTGGCTGCCGCCGTCGATGCTCGTGCTGCCGCTCGGCCTGCCCGACCTGCCTTTCCACCTGCGGCTCGACCCGCTCGCCGGCTTCTTCCTGCTGCTGCTCGGCGCGGTCGGCGCCGGGGTGTCGGTGCACGCCATGGGCTACTGGCGTGGCGAGCCGCCGCAGCGCCTGCGCCTCATCTGCCTGCAGTACCACGTGTTCCTCGCCAGCATGGCGTTCGTGCTGCTCGCCGACGACGCCTACCTCTTCATGGTGGCGTGGGAGACGATGACGCTCTCGTCCTACTTTCTGGTGACTACCGATCACCAGCGCGCCTCGATCCGCAGCGCCGGGTTCCTGTACCTGCTGATGGCGCACATCGGCGCGATCGCCATCCTGCTGTGCTTCGGCGTCATGCACGGCGCGGGCGGCGACTACACCTTCGACGCGCTGCGCGCGGCGGACCTGACGCCGTTCTGGGCCAACGTGGCGTTCGTGCTCGCCTTCCTCGGCTTCGGCGCCAAGGCCGGCCTGATCCCTCTGCACGCCTGGCTGCCGGAGGCACACCCGGCGGCGCCCTCGCCGGTGTCGGCGCTGCTGAGCGGCGTGATGATCAAGACAGCGATCTACGGCATGGTGCGCGCCGCCTACGACCTGATCGGCAGCGTGCGCTGGGAGTGGGGCATGCTCGTGCTTCTGGTGGGCGCCGGCACCACGCTCTTCGGGGTGCTGTTCGCGCTCATGCAGCACGACCTGAAGCGGCTGCTCGCCTACCACTCAGTGGAGAACATCGGCATCATTCTTCTCGGCCTGGGCTTGTCGATGGTGTTCTTCGGCTTCGGCCACCCGGCCGCCGGCGCGCTCGGGCTGATCGCCGCGCTTTACCACACGCTGAACCACGCGGTGTTCAAGGGGCTGCTGTTCCTCGGCGCAGGCTCGATCCTGCATGCCACCGGGCTGCGCGACCTGAATGCGATGGGCGGGCTGATCCGCGCCATGCCGGCGACCGCCTTCTACTTCCTGGTCGGCGCACTCGCGATCTCCGCGCTGCCGCCGCTGAACGGCTTCGTCTCGGAGTGGCTCACCTTCCAGGCGGCGCTGCAGGCACCGCTGCTCGAGCACGGCGTGGTCAGGAGTCTGCTGCCGCTCTTCGCCGCCGCGCTCGCGCTCGCCGGCGCGCTCACCGCCATGTGCTTCGTGAAGGTCTTCGTCGTGGCGTTCCTGGGACGCGCCAGGAGCGAGAGCGCCGCGAAGAAGGAAGCTTCACTGCCGGAGCGCCTGGGCATGGCCTGGCTCACCGCCGGCTGCTTCGTGCTGGGCCTCTTCCCGGCGGCGATGCTGCACATGCTCAACCAGGTCGGCGCTTCGCTCACCGGCGGCAGCCTGCCAAGCGAGGCGCTCGAGTCGAGCTTGCTCTGGCTCGTACCGACCACGGCGGCGCAGGCGAGCTACAGCCCGCTTGTCTTCCTGCTGGTGGTGCTCGCGGTGGTGCTGATCACGTTCGCGCTCGTGCGGCGCTTCTACCACGGCCGCATGCGCGTGGCCGATCCGTGGGACTGCGGCTATCCGGAGCAGACGACGAGAATGCAGGACAGCGCGGACGCGTTCGGGCAGCCGATTCGCGTGGTGTTCGGCCCGCTCTACCGCATCCACCACCACCACCCCGGCCCGGAGGACGCGCGGCCGCGCTACGCGGTCCACGTCGAGGACCGGCACTGGTACTGGCTCTATCTGCCGGTGGCGCGCCTCGCGGAATACGCCTCGTCCAGAGTCGGCTTGCTGCAGCGCGGGCGCATCAGCACCTACCTGCTGTACAGCTTCGTGACCCTGATCGCGCTGCTGGTATTCGTGCGATGAGCGCCGTCGCCCTGCAGCTCCTGCAATCGCTCCTGGTGGTGCTCGCCGCGCCGCTCGTGCTCGGTTGGGTCAACATCTGCCGCGCCTGGCTGCAGAACCGCTCGGCGCCGAGCGTCCTGCTGCCTTACTACACGCTGGCGAAGCTGTTCCACAAGGACGCGGTGATCGCCAACACCACCTCGCCGCTGTTTCGCGTCACGCCGTATGTCCTGTTCGGCTGCATGTGGCTCGCCGCCGGCATCGTGCCGGTGCTCGCGACCGACCTGCCGTTCGCGCCCGCCGCCGACATCATCGCGCTGGTGGGCGCGTTCGCCACGGCGCGCGTCTTCGGCGCCCTGGCGGCCATGGACACCGGGACGTCGTTCGGCGGCCTCGGCGCGCGCCGCGAGATGATGATCGGCTTCCTCGCCGAGCCGGCGATGCTGATGACGCTGTTCACCGCCGCGTTCATCTCGGGCTCGACGCAGCTGACGACGATCGTCGAGACGCTCGCGCACCGCGAGTTCGCCATCTACCCGAGCCTCGCCTTTGCCGCAGTGGCGTTCCTCATGGCGCTGCTCGCGGAGAACGCGCGCATCCCGGTCGACAATCCGGCCACGCATCTCGAGCTCACCATGGTGCACGAGGCGATGATCCTCGAGTACTCCGCGCGCCATCTCGCGCTGATCGAATGGGCGGTTGCGACCAAGCTTACCGTGTACATGGCGATCGGATTCGCCCTGTTCCTGCCCTGGGGCATCGCGCCCGCCGCCGACTGGGGCGCGCTGCCGCTCGCGCTCGGCGTGTTCGCCGCGAAGGCGGCGCTCGCCGGCGCGGGCCTCGCTTTCCTGGAGACCGTGCTCGCCAAGATGCGCATCTTCATGGTGGCCGAGTTCCTCTCCACGGCGTTCCTGCTGGGCGTGCTCGGCATGCTCATCCACTTCCTGATGCGCGGATGAACACGGCCGGCCCGCTCTCGAGTCAGCTCGTCAATTTGCTTGCAGCGCTGCTCCTGCTGCTCGCATTCTCGATGCTCGCGCAGCGCCGCGTGCTGTCGCTCATCCGCCTGTTCTCCTGGCAGGGCGCGGCGCTCGCCGCTTCGACGCTGATCGTCGCCTATTTCACCGGCCAGGCGCAGCTCTACTTTTCGGCGGCGCTGACGCTCGTCCTCAAGGTGATCCTGATTCCCTGGCTGCTGCACCGGCTGATCGACAGGCTTGACGTGCGCTGGGACGTGGAAACGCTCATCAACATTCCCACCACCATGCTGGTGGGGATCGGCCTGTGTATCTTCGCCTTCGCGCTCGCCACGCCCATCTCCGAGATGGCGAGCACCGTCACCCGTTCGACCCTCGGCATCGCGCTGGCGAGCGTGCTGCTCTCGTTCCTCATGATGATCGTGCGGCGCAAGGCGGTGCCCCAAGTGATCGGCTTTCTCGCCATGGAGAACGGCCTGTTCTTCGCCGCGACCAGCGCGACCTACGGCATGCCGCTGGTGGTGGAGCTGGGCATCGCGCTCGACGTCCTGGTCGGCACCTTCATCTTCGGCATCTTCTTCTTCCATATCCGAGAGCAGTTCGACAGCCTGGATATCCGACACATGGAGAATCTCAGGGAAGACTGATGGAGCTTGCGCTGGTTCTCGGCGTGCCGCTGCTCGGCGCCCTGCTGATGGCGGGTTTCGGCCACCGCGCCTGGGCGCCGGAGGCGAACGCCATGATGAGCCTCGCCACGCTGGCGGCTGCGGCGCTGCTGACCTGTCGGGTGATCGCCGACGGCCCTTTCACCGCGTTCAACGAGCAGGTCTTCGTCGATCCCTTCAACGTGTTCCTCGCGGCGCTCACCGCCTTCGTGGCCTTCACCACGGCGCTTTTTTCGCGACCTTACATGCGCACCGAGGAGCATCACAAACGCGTCAACAGCGCGCGGCTGCGTCTCTACCACAGCATGTACCAGCTGTTCACCTTCACCATGCTGCTGACGCTGCTCTCCAACAACGTCGGCCTGCTCTGGGTGGCGATGGAGGCGGCGACGCTCTCGACGGTGCTGCTGGTCTCGCTCTACCGCACGCCGGCGAGCCTCGAGGCGGCCTGGAAGTACTTCATCCTCTGCTCGGTCGGCATCGCGCAGGCGCTGTTCGGCACCATCCTGCTCTACTTCGCCGCCGAGAAGGTGCTCGGCCCCGGCGGCAACGCGCTGCTCTGGACGCACCTGCACGCGGTGCGCGGCGAGCTCGAGCCGACGGTGCTCTCGCTCGCCTTCGTGTTCCTGCTGGTGGGCTACGGCACCAAGGTGGGCCTCGTGCCGCTGCACAACTGGCTGCCCGACGCGCACGCCGAGGGCCCGACGCCGATCTCCGCGGTGCTCTCCGGCCTGCTGCTCAATGTCGCCCTCTATGCCGTGGTGCGCAGCAAGGTGCTGGTCGACGGCGCGCTGGAGCGCAATTTCTCCGGCTCCCTGATGATGGGCTTCGGCCTGCTGTCGGTGGTGGTGGCGGTGTTCTTCCTTTCGCGCCAGCGCGACATCAAGCGCATGTTCGCCTACTCGTCGGTGGAGCACATGGGCATCATGACGTTCGCCTTCGGGATGGGGGGGCCGGTGGCCGCGTTCGCCGGGCTGCTGCACATGACGGTGCACTCCCTCACCAAGTCGGCGATCTTCTTCGCCGTCGGCCACGCTTCGCAGGCCTGCGGCACCCAGGACATGGGCTCGATCCGCGGCCTGATCCAGACCAGCCCCACGATCGGCTGGGGGCTTGCGCTGGGCACGGTCGCCATCCTCGGCATGCCGCCGTTCGGCGTGTTCACGAGCGAGTTCATGGTGCTCACCACCGCGATGCGCGAGCAGGCGTGGGCGACGCCGTTCCTGCTCGTGGCGCTCGGCGTGGCATTCGCCGCGATCTTCGGCAAGGTGCAGCCGATGGTGTTCGGGGAGCCCGGCGTGCAGCGCCTGACACACGGTCCGGCATTGATCCCAGTCTTCGTGCACCTTGCGATCGTTCTGCTGCTCGGCCTCTACATGCCCCCGTACCTCGTCGACTGGTATCGCCAGGCAGCCGCGTTCATTGGATGAATAGTCTCTTGAATCGGAGTGAATTCCGGCTCCAGGTCGAGGCGCTAAAAGCGCGCAAGGCAAGGCTGATCGCCCTGTGGGCGAGTCATGAACCTCCCGGCCACGCCATTGACGCGGCTTTTGCCGCTCCGGAGGGGCTCGTCTGGATCACGGCGCCGCTCACCGAACCGCGCTACCCGGCAATCGACGACCTCTTTCCGGCAGCGAGCCGAATGCAGCGCGCCGCGTACGACTTGGCCGGCGTGCGCGCCGAGGGCAGCGGCGACGAGCGCAAGTGGCTTCGCCACGGCGCCTGGCCCGACGGCGTCTTTCCGCTCCGGAAAGACTTCACGAGCAGAGACTTTGAAAGAGCGAGGGACCAATACCCCTTCGTCCGCGTCGAAGGGGAAGGCGTGCACGAGATCCCGGTCGGGCCAGTGCACGCCGGCACCATCGAGCCGGGGCACTTCCGCTTCTCCATCGTGGGCGAGGAGGTCCAGCGCCTGGAGCAGCGCCTCGGCTACAAGCACAAGGGCATCGAGAAGAGATTCGAGAGCCTGACTCCCTTGCAAGGCGCGCGCCTCGCCGGGCGGGTGAGCGGCGACTCGACGGTGGCGTATGCATGGGCCTATGCGATGGCGCTGGAAGCCGCTTGCGGCGTCGAGGTCCCGCCGCGCGCAGCCTGGCTGCGCGGCGTTGCGCTCGAGCTCGAGCGCATCTCCAACCATCTCGGCGACCTCGGCTACCTCGGCAACGACGTGGCCCTCAGCTTCGGCTTTTTCCAGTTCTGGCGGCTGAAGGAAGAGCTGCTGCGCGTGAGCAAGCAGCTTTTCGGCCATCGCTACCTGATGGACTTCGTCGTTCCCGGCGGCGTCGCGGCAGACCTCGCCGATGCCGCGCCGCTGCACAGGATACTGTCCGTCCTGAAGAGTGAGACCGCGACCCTGCGCGGCATCTATGAGGAGCACGCGGGCGCGCAGGACCGCTTCATCATGGCCGGGCAGGTGCTGCCCGCGCTCGCGGAGCGGCTGGGCATGACCGGATTGCCGGCGCGAGCGAGCGGGCAGGCTTTCGACCTGCGCGTCGATCACGCCGTACCGCCTTATACTGCCGTGAGCCTAAGGAAAGCGGGGCACACGCGCGGAGACGTTGCGGCGCGGGTGAGCGTGCGCTTTGACGAGCTCGCCGAGTCGCTGCGCCTCGTCGGCGAATTCCTGGCGGGGCTGCCCTCCGGTCCCGCGCGCAGCGAGCTGCCGGCGCCGCGCGCAGGCAGGACCTGCGGCTGGGTGGAAAGCTGGCGCGGCGAGGTGTTCATCGCGCTCGACATCGACGCGGACGGACGCCTGCGCCGTGTGCACGCCCACGATCCCTCCTGGCAGAACTGGCCGCTGCTCGAGCGCGCCGTGCTGGGCAACATCGTCCCCGACTTTCCGCTCATCAACAAGTCCTTCAACCTCTCCTACAGCGGCCAGGACCTCTGATGTACCAGCTCCTCAGGCAGATCGTGAAAACCGGCATCGTGACCGAGCCGGCGCCGGAGGCGAATGACGCGCTGCGCGTCCTCGGGCAGCAGCTAAGCGAGGTGGTCCTGCGGCACTTCGGCCGGGCGCTGAACATTCGCCACGTCGACGCCGGGTCCTGCAACGGCTGCGAGCTCGAGATCCACGCCTGCAACAGCCAGCACTACAACCTGGAGCGCCTCGGCATGCGCTTCGTCGCCAGCCCTCGTCACGCCGACCTGCTGCTCGTCACAGGTCCGGTGTCCCGCAACATGGAGGAGGCGCTGAAGCGCACCTACGACGCGACGCCGGAGCCCAAGCTGGTGGTGGCGATCGGCGATTGCGGATGCGACGGCGGGATCTTCAGCGAGAGCTACGCAAGCCGCGGCCGGGTATCGAACGTCATCCCGGTGGACGTGGCGGAGCCGGGCTGCCCTCCCGAGCCGCTCGCCATCATGCAGGGAATACTGACCGCGGTTACGATAACGCGGTGACCACCGCAAGCGCCGGCGCCGAAGAGCATGCCGACGTCGTCTCCCTATTCGGAAGCAGCCTCGCAAGGCGCGGCTTCGTCGCCGACGGGTCGCAGAAGCGCGCGGCCGAGCGGCTGCAGCGCCTCTACGAGGAATGGGGCGCGTACAAGGCGCGGCGCGACACCGCGCTGAAGCGCCTGCTGGTGAAGCCGCCGCTGCCGAAGGGCGTGTACCTGTGGGGGCCGGTCGGGCGCGGCAAGAGCTTCCTGATGGATGCGTTCTACCTGTGCGTGCCGCTCGTCAGGAAGCGCCGGGTGCATTTTCACCACTTCATGCGCGAGATCCATCGCGAGCTGGACGAGCTGAAAGGCACCGAAGATCCGCTCGGCGCGGTCGCGGAGCGCACCGCCAAGCGCTGGCGCCTCGTCTGCTTCGACGAGTTCCACGTCTCCGACATCGCGGATGCGATGATCCTCGGGCGTTTCCTCGAGCAGGTGATGGCGCGCGGCGTCGAGTTCGTCATGACGAGCAACTACCACCCGGACCGGCTCTACGAAAACGGCCTGCAGCGCGAGCGCTTCCTGCCGGCGATCGAGCTCCTGAAAGAGCAGCTGGACGTGGTCGAGGTCGATGGCGGCACCGACTACCGGCGTCTCAAGATGGAGAAGCTCAAGGTCTACCATGTCGGCGACGGCGTCGCCCTCGAGAAGATCTTCCAGGAGCTGAAGGACGTCGAGGAGGAGAAGCATCCGCTCGACGTGGAGGGCCGGCAAATCCGCTACCGCAAGCGCGCCGGCGGCCTGGTCTGGTTCGAGTTCGAGGCGCTCTGCGGCGGGCCGCGCTCGTACGCGGACTACGTCGACCTGGCAAGGCGCTTCCACACCGTCATCCTGTCGAATGTGCCGAAGATGTCGGCGAAGGAATCGGACGCCGCGCGCCGCTTCACCTGGCTGGTCGATGTGTTCTACGATGACCGCGTGAAGCTCATCGTTTCGGCGGCCGCGCAGCCCGAGGACCTCTTCACCGACGGCGGCGAAAACGCGAAGACCGCGGCGGCGGAGTTCCAGCGCACCGCCAGCCGGCTGCACGAGATGCAGTCGGTCGAGTACCTGAAGCAGGAGCGGGCGCGGCGTTAGCCGCCGGCGGGATCCGTCAGGCGCCCGTTATTCGAGCACCTCGGGCGCCTTTCGCAGCACCCGGCGGGCGAAATAGTGGAACGTCGCGCCCACGGCCTTGTGCTCGAGGCGGTAGTCGTGCGCTTCCTTTCCGGCTTCGGGTTTGAGCGGCTTGATGGGTCCGACGGCGCGCGCGAGCAGCTGCATGCGTGCGGCGCGCTCGATGAAAACCGCCAGGACGGTCGCCTCCTCGATCGAGCTGCAGGCGCAGAGCTGCCCATGGTGTGCGAGCAGGATGGAGCGGTTGTTTCCCAGCGCCTCGTGGATGAGCTTTCCTTCCTCATCGCCGATGGGCGGTCCCGGCCATTCGGCCAGGAAGGCGCAGTCGTCGTAGAACATTGACGTGTCCATGTGCGCGGCAGCGAGCTTTTCGCCCAGCAGCGACAACGCCGATACGTAGGGTGGGTGGGTATGGACGATCGCGTTCACGTGCGGGCGGTGCCGGTAGATCCAGAGGTGAAACCGGTTCGACGGGTTCACCATGCCGTCGCCCTCGAGCAGGTTCAGGTCGTCGTCGCACAGGACGATGTTCCGCGCCTGCGCTTCGTCGATGCCGAGCCCGAAGCTCAGCATCCAGTAAGTCCCGGGCTTCTCGCCGCGCGCGGTGATTTGTCCCGCCAGCGCTGATTCATGACCCTCTTCCGCCAGAATCCGGCACGAAAGCGCGATTTTCTGGCGCAGGTTCCATCTGGGGGTGAGAAGATGCTTCTCCATGTCCCGGGTGGCGCGCTCGCGGTAGGCCTCTTTCGGTCTGACGATCGCCATGGCGCTTCCTTCATCGATGAACAGGCATGGTCGTTAATATAATGCACTGCATGCTCAAGCTGATTCTGGCGGCTCTCTGTTTCTGCGCCCTCTGGGGATCTGGCGGCGCGCTTGCGCAGGGGTATCC
>Ga0233424_10000616_pt1 | contig 41945 bp, 35 predicted proteins | sample Watercolumn_Towu_FD_181011 | JGI IMG/M metagenome (GOLD analysis project Ga0233424, IMG submission 181011) | Freshwater microbial communities from Lake Towuti, South Sulawesi, Indonesia - Watercolumn_Towuti2014_125_MG | ecosystem: Environmental > Aquatic > Freshwater > Lake | place: Indonesia...
GCGCATCATCCACCCGAGCCACGAGTCAAGGAGGCCTGCTCCGCCGAATGCGACGCGCGCATTCACGAAATCCACCCACAGATACACGACCGTGCCGAGGGCGACGGGCAGCGTGAGCACGACGCCGGTCGCGGTGATCAGCGCAGCGAATGCGCCGACGGGCACCGCGGCGAGTCGCTGGCCGTTGCGGCGCGCGAGCACCGTGGTGGCCACGCTGACTGCGACGGCGCACAGCCCGACAACGCACAGACCCAGACCGAGCAACCACACTTCGACGAAGCGCTCGTCTCTCCCGACCGGGCCGCCGTTGCCGAGGTACGACGCGAACACGGTGACGCTGCCGGCGAGCCACGCCCACCAGCCGAATGCGGCGAGTCGCGGCAACGACACGTTGGATGCGTGCAGCTGCGCGGGCAGAACGAGCACGCTCGCGCCGAGGGCGAGCGGTGCGGCGACCCCGACGACGAGGGCGAAGCGGTGCAACGAGAACAGTTGGGTGAGTGCTCCAGCGTTTACGAGGGCGCCGCCAGCGTCGAGTCGCTCGACGCCCAGCACGGCTCCGACCACCGCGGCGAGCACCGCCCAAACGGCGCCCGTGGCGAGCATCGCGGCCCCGATCCGGATGTGGTCGGCGGCGACGAGAAGTCGTCCGAGGGCCGACAACGGTGCGGGTACGGCCGATGCGGTGCGCGTCGCAGCACCAGGCGATTCCACGGCCGTCGTCATCATGGCAAGGCTACTCATTTTGCGGGTTTCGCCTGCGGTCTCGGCTCGTCAGGTGCCACGAACTAATGCACGAGTGCGCTGTTCAGCGCGATGAGACGAGCACGTCGATCATCACGGCGGCAAACAGCAGCGTGATGTACGAAATCGAGAAGGTGAACACTCGCATCGCGGCGGCTGGCGTCGGCGCGCGACCAAGCCCGAAGGTGAGAGCGACGAACGCAACACCGAGCAACGCAGCCGCTGACGAATAAACGACACCCATGTCGTTCAGCGGCACGAGCGCGAAGGATGCGAGCGCAACCGCAACGGAGTAAAAACCCATCGTTCGCACCGTGCGCTCGGAAGTTTCGACGACCGGGAGCATCGGCACCGACGCCGCGCGGTAGTCGTCGGCGTGGCGGATGGCGAGCGCCCAGAAATGCGGCGGAGTCCAGAGAAAGATGACAAGGAACAGAACGACTGCCGACCACGAAATGCTCCCGTCGACTGCCGCCCAACCGACGAGCACGGGCACCGCACCCGCCGCGCCGCCGATCACGATGTTCTGGCGCGAGGTGCGCTTCAGCCACAACGAATAGACGAACACATAGAAGAGCGTCGCCGCGATCGCCAGCAATGCCGCCAGCAAGTTCGACGATGCAAAGAGCACCGCGAAGGCCGCGATTTCGAGCGCGACGGCGAACACGAGGGCGTTGCGCGGCGACACGCGACCCGTGACGAGCGGGCGGTTGCGCGTGCGCTCCATCAATTGGTCGATGTCGCGGTCGATGTACATGTTGATGGCGTTGGCGCCGCCGGCTGCCAGCGCGCCGCCGACCACCGTCCACACGACGAGCCGGGTGTCGGGCCATCCACCCTGCGCGAGCACCATCGCCGGCACGGTCGTGATCAGCAGCAGCTCGATGATGCGCGGCTTGGTGAGCGCGACATAGGCGCCGAAAGTCGTGCGGGCCGGTCGCAATCCCACGTGGGAGAACGCACTCGTCAGGCGCGACGGAACGAGCGGCCTGCGGGTCACCACGCGGGTGAAGGCTAGGAGCACAGTGCGTCCCCTTGCGTTTAGCGGGTCGCGTTTGTTGTGTCGCGTGCGTCGCGTCGGAAGCGTCGGCACAATGGAACCATGTCGACGGCGACGGAAATCACGAGCGATGTCGACATCGTCAGCGACATCGACCGGCCGTGGGTGGTGATCGTGTGGAACGACCCGATCAATCTCATGTCGTACGTGACGTGGGTCTTCCAGAAGCTCTTCGGATACAGTCTCGAGAAAGCCACCGAGTTGATGCTCGACGTGCACGAGAAGGGGCGCGCTGTCGTGTCCAACGGCACGCGCGAGCGCGCCGAGGTCGACGTGCAACGACTGCACGAGCACGGCTTGTGGGCGACGATGCAACGAGACGACGCGTGATGTTCGAGGAAGTCGACGGAGGCCTGCGACTCGGTATCGACGATCATTCGCGTGAGGTGGTCGTGCACCTGTTGCGCGAACTGCGCGACGAAGTGGCGACGACGAAAGACGCGCCACACGTCGACTTGCCGGCGCACATGAAACGACTCTTCCCTGCCGCGTACCACGCCGACGAAAGGCGCAACGAGGAGTACCGCCGTCTCACGCACACCGACCTCGGCGACTCGCACATCGCAGCAATCGACGATGCGATCGATCTCTTGTCTCCTGGCCGAGTGTTCCGCCCCGCGGAACTCGAGCGGCTCGTGCGCGCACTGAATGCGATGCGGCTCGTCTTGGGCACGTTGCTCGACGTGAGCGAAGGTGATGCCGAGGATGCATCGAGCGACGACGCGGACTCAGACGCGCCCGACGACGAGCGCGACAATGCGAGCAATCATGAGAGCGACAGTGAGGGCGACGACACGGTCGCGATGCAGCGTGAGGTGTACGACTACCTCGGCTGGCTGCTGCACACCTGCCTCGACCGCCTGCGTGCCTGACTTCGACAGCGCGCTGGTAGATTTCTGATGCTCTTCCAACGCGATACGCATCCTGTGCCCCCATCGTCTAGAGGCCTAGGACACCACCCTTTCAAGGTGGCGGCACGGGTTCGAATCCCGTTGGGGGTGCGAAGATCAGTTTCGGAAACGAGTCTGGTCCCGTGGTGAAGTTTGGAGTTCACGCCGGCCTGTCAAGCCGGAGGTCGCGGGTTCAAATCCCGTCGGGACCGCGAGTCGGTGGCAACACCGAATCATGGTCGGGTAGCTCAGTTGGCAGAGCACGCGCCTGAAAAGCGCGGGGTCACCGGATCGACGCCGGTCCCGACCACCAGAGTTGCGTGCGCCTGCGCGCCAGACGAGATTGCGCTCGGTTGCACGCCGAGGACACTGCGCGCGCTTGCGCGCCAGAAGACTACGTTCCGTAACCGAAGCCGAGTTGCGGTGCGGTGAGCATCGGCTCGTAGGCGATGCCCGCGTCGCGCGCCATCTGCGCGCACGTGCCGCCGCGATCGACGATCACCGTGATGAACACAGGGTTCGCGCCGAACGCGCGCACTACCTCCACTGCGTCAAAAATCGACGTCCCACGAGTGACGGTGTCTTCGACGATCGCAACACGGTCACCGGGTTGCAGCGCGCCGGCGATACGACCCGTGACCCCGTGATCTTTTGCTTCTTTGCGCACGCTGAAACTGCGCAACGCCCGCCCGCGCAACGCGGCGACGGCCGCGATGCCGAACGCGACGGGGTCGGCCCCCATCGTGAGACCGCCGATCGCAGTGACATCTACGGGCAGAAGACCCAGCGCCACGTCGGCGACGAGGAGGATGCCGTCGGATCGGCACGCGGTCTGCTTGGTGTCGAGGAACCACGAACTCTTTGCACCCGACTTCAGCGTGAAGTCGCCGGTCTTCAGCGAGTGTTCGAGCACGTGCCGACGCAGCGCCTCACGCGCGGGGTCGAGCGGGGGCAGCATGCTCACGGCGTCAGTCGAGCTCGCCGAGCGCATCGACTGCTCGCGACGCGTGCGCCAGCACGCGGCGCAGGTCGAATGCACGGTCGAATGCATGGTCGAGCGACGACGCCGACAACTTGGCGACCACTTCGGGCGTGGCCGCCAGTACTTCGCGCAGGTGGGTGCGCGACTCGTACGAGCGGCGCGTGGCCTGCTGCACCACGCGATATGCATCATCGCGGGAGAACCCAGCTTCGACGAGAGCAAGGAGGACGGACTGGGAAAAGATCGCGCCGTGCGTGAGGTCGAGGTTTTCGCGCATTTGGGCCGGGTCGACTTCCCATCCCGACACGAGCCGCGCGAGGCGCTTCACCATGTAGAGCGTGAGCGTCGACGTGTCGGGCAGGATGATGCGCTCGACCGACGAGTGCGAGATGTCGCGCTCGTGCCACAGCGCCACGTTGGAAAGACCGGCCTGCAGATTGCCGCGCACGACGCGCGCAAGACCGCTCAGCGTCTCGGCAGAGATCGGATTGCGCTTGTGGGGCATCGCCGACGAACCCTTTTGTCCGGCGGAGAACCCTTCGCGCACTTCCGACACTTCGGTGCGCTGCAGGTGGCGCAGTTCGACGGCGATCATCTCGACGGTTGACGCGATGCTCGCGCACGCAGAGAGATATTCGGCGTGTCGGTCGCGGCTCACGACTTGCGTGGCTGGCACGGCGCGCAGACCCATCGCTGCCGCGACGTGCTGCTCGACGCGCGGGTCGATGTTGCTGTAGGTGCCGACCGCACCCGACAACTTGCAGACCGCGATGGTGTAGTGCGCGGCCTTCATGCGCCGGCGGTCGCGATCGACTTGCAGGGCCCACAACGCCACCTTGGCGCCGAACGTCGTCGGTTCGGCGTGGATGCCGTGCGTGCGGCCGATCATCGGCGTGTCGCGGTGGGCGCGCGCCTCGCGCACGAGCACTCCGACCAGTTCGCCGAGTGCCGAGTCGATGAGGGTCGCTGCGTCGCGCAACATCGCGCACCATGCGGTGTCGACCACGTCGCTGCTCGTCAAGCCGTGGTGCACGAACGACGCCTCGGGCCCGCCGATGCGCTGTTGCACCACGTCGACGAATGCCGCGACATCGTGGTTGGTCACCGCCTCGCGCTCGGCCACCTCGTGCACGAATGCATCGTCGATGCGCGGCGCGCGCGCACGACACGCCTGCGCTGCAGCCAGCGGCACCGCCCCGACGGACGCTTGGCCGTCGAGGGCGTGCAATTCGATCTCGAGATACCGCGTGAAGCGCGCGATGTCGCTGAAGATGGCGTCGGTCTCGGCCAGCGAGTAGCGCTCGATCACGACGCGGCTCCGCGTCGCTCGACATCGCTGCCCAGCACGACATTGCTGCGCAACACGACATCGTCGCGCTCGGGGCCGACTCCGACCACGCTCACCGGCACGCCGGTGTGCTGCTCCAAGAGCTGCAACAACGCGAGCACCTCCCCGGGCAGGTCGCGCTCGCTACGGCAGTTGCGCAATTCGCGCTTCCATCCGCGAAGCTCGTGATACTCGCACTCCACGCGCGCGAGCGTCTCGGCGTCGTCGGGGTAACCGTCGAGCAGCCGCCCGTCGAGCCGGTAGCCGGTGCAGACGCGCAGCGTGTCGAAGTCGTCGAGCACGTCGAGTTTGGTGAGCGCGATGTCGGTGAGCGAGTTCACGCGCACGGCGTGGCGCAGCATGACGAGATCGAGCCAGCCCGGACGTCGACGGCGACCGGTGACGGTGCCGAACTCACGACCGATGTCGACCACGCGATCGGCCACCTCGCCGTGCATCTCGGTCGGAAACGGGCCGGCGCCCACGCGCGTGGTGTACGCCTTGGCGATGCCGACCACGCGGGTGATGTGGCGCGGGCCGATGCCGCTGCCCGCGCACGCGCCACCGGCGGTCGGGTTCGACGACGTGACGAACGGATACGTGCCGTGGTCGATGTCGAGGAACGTGGCCTGGGCACCCTCGAGCAGGATCGACGCCCGCGCATCGAGCGCGACGTGCAACAGGTTGACGGTGTCGGCGAGATACGGCGCGAGTCGCGCCGCGAGGTCGTCGTATTGCGCGACGATTGCATCGACGTCGAGGAGCGATTCGCCCAGCGAAGCGAACACGGCATTCTCTTGCGTGGCGCGTTCCTTGACGAGCGTGCGGAACCGCTCACGGTCGCGCACCTCCCCCGCGCGCACTCCGATGCGCTTCACCTTGTCGGCGTATGCCGGGCCGATGCCTTTCAGCGTCGTGCCGATCTTGGAGTCGCCGCGCAACGACTCGCTGATCGCATCCTGGCGCTGGTGCCACGGAAAAATGAGGTGTGCGAGCGTCGACACGCGCAACTTCGCGCACGAGACCCCGCGGCGCTCGAGCGTGTCGATCTCCGAGAACAGCGTCGGCAGGTCGACGACCACGCCGTTGCCGATCACCGGCATGACGTGCGGATACAACACGCCGCTTGGCACTAGCTGCAGCGCGTAACGCTCGCTGCCGACCACGACGGTGTGCCCCGCATTGTGTCCGCCTTGGTATCGAACGACGTAGCTGTGCGTGCCGGCGAGCAAGTCGATGATTTTTGCCTTGCCCTCATCACCCCACTGGGTGCCGACTACGACGGTGACGGGCATTGACGCTCCTGGCTCGGTGGAACGTTGAGAAAGCCTACTCGCAACGTCGCGAGAAGCGGGCAAAAACCACGCAGTTCGTCGGTAGTTTCGTCTCGTGAACGCCGTGCTGCGCCGTCGCGAGTGGACGACGATGAGCGACTCCGACAAGTCGGCGTTCGCGCGCCGGTCGTTGCGCGACATCCTGCCAGCGCAACTGCGCACCGAGATCGAGATGCTGGTGGACGACGTGCGACAGCGCGGCGACGAAGCGGTGTGCGACGCGACCCGACGTTTCGACGGCGTGTCGTTGCGACCCGATCAATTGCGAATCGGGGCCGACGAGATCATGCGTGCGGAGGTGTCGGACGACGTGCGCGTCGCCCTCGTCGATGCGATCGACCACGTGCGGCGGTTCAACGAGGCGGTGCGCTCGCGGCTCGTCGACTGGTCGATGGAGATCGAACCGGGCGCGCGAGTCGGCGAGAAAGTCACCGCCGTCGCATCGGCCGGATTGTTCGTGCCGAGCGGCAAGGCGAGCTATCCGTCGGTCGCGTACCAACTCGGTGTACCCGCGGTCGTCGCCGGCGTGCCGCGCATCGCGCTCGTGGTGCCGCCGATGCCCGACGGTTCGGGCCGCGTCGACCCGGCGGTCTTGGTGGTGTGTCGGATGCTCGGCATCGACGAGGTGTATCGCGCGAACGGTCCGGCCGCCATCGCCGCGCTCGGCTTCGGCACGCAGACCATCGCGGCGGTGCGAAAGATCGTGGGCCCGGGCAGTCCTGCCGTGACCGCCGCGCAGGTGGAGATGCAGCGGCACGGTACGACGACGATGATGGTGCTCGGGCCGACCGAAAGCATGATGGTCGCCGACGACTCGACCGATCCGCGCCGTGCCGCACTCGATTTGTTGATCGAGGCCGAGCACGGCGAAGACTCGACCGTGGTGCTCGTCGCCACCGACCGCGGCATCATCGACGCGATCGATGCGGAGTTGGCGGCGGCGTTGCGCGACCTGCCTGATGTGCGGGCGAAAGCCGCGCGCGCGGCACTCGGCACCAACGGCGGCGCAGTGCTCGTCGCCTCGCTCGCGCAAGCCTGCGAGGTGGTCGACACGTTCGCGCCCGAGCACCTGCAACTTGCCGTCGTCACGCCACGCACCGACGAACTCGTCGCGCGCATCCGCAACGCCGGGGAGATCCTCGTCGGGCAAGACACGCCGTTTTCTGCGGCGAACTTCGTGCTCGGCGTGCCGGCCTCGCTGCCGACGAGCGGGTTCGCCGCAGTGTCGTCGGGCATCACGGCCGCGACGTTCTTGAAGATGACGGCAGTCGCCTCGGCGTCGCGCGACGCGTTGGCACGTATGCGGCGCACCATCGAGTCGCTCGCCGACCACGAAGGCTTCCCCGCGCACGGGAACGCGCTGCGCCGGCGCTTCGATTAACGGATAGCGACGAAAACTGCGCGTGATGCGCGGCGCGTCAGCCTGCGTCGGACGGATTCACGGTGAACTCGCCGTCTACTACATCGACGACGATCATGCCGTTGCCGGTCGTCTCTGACACCTTGCCCTCGAGCAAGAGCAGCGCGGCCGGATCGGCGATCGCGCGCTGGATGAGCCGCTTCAGCGGACGCGCCCCGAACTCCGCGTCGTAACCACGGTCGGCGAGCGCCAACCGCGCCACTGGCGTGACAGCGAGCGTAATGCGCCGCTGCGCGAGACGATCGATGAGGTGCTGCAACTGGATCTCGACGATCGCGCCGAGGTCATCGCGCGTGAGCGCCGCGAATCGCACGATCTCGTCGATGCGGTTCACGAACTCAGGCTTGAAGTACTCGATCGGCTCGACCGGCAAGTTGCTCGTCATGATGAGGATCGTGTTGGTGAAATCCACCGTGCGACCCTGGCCGTCGGTGAGGCGGCCGTCGTCGAGCACCTGCAGCAGGATATTGAACACCTCGGCGTGCGCCTTCTCAATCTCGTCGAGGAGCACCACGCTGTAGGGCCGGCGGCGCACCGCTTCGGTGAGTTGACCGCCTTCGTCGTAGCCGACGTATCCGGGGGGCGCGCCGACGAGGCGGCTCACCGAGTGCTTCTCGGAATACTCGCCCATGTCGATGCGCACGATCGCCTTCTCGTCGTCGAAGAGGAATGCGGCGATGGCACGCGCAAGTTCCGTCTTGCCGACGCCGGTCGGCCCGAGGAACATGAACGAGCCGATCGGCCGATTCGGGTCGGAGAGCCCGGCACGGCTGCGGCGGATCGCGTTGGCGACCACCGTGACGGCAGCGTCCTGACCGACGACTCGGTGGTGGAGCAATTCCTCGAGGTGCACCAATTTGTGCATCTCGCCTTCCATGAGACGCGTGACGGGGATGCCCGTCCACTTCGCGACGATCTCGGCGATGTCTTCCGCGTCGACTTCTTCTTTGAGCATGCGCGGGTACGCGGCGGTGGTGCCAGTCGGCAGCGCAGGCGCGCCGGGCGACGCCTCAGACGTTGCGCTCGCTGCGGTCTCTCTGGTCGCCGCCTCGATGCGCTTTTCCAGTTCGGGAATGCGTCCGTAGATCAACTCGGCCTTCCTCTCGAGATCGGTCTCTCGTTCTGACTGTTGGCGCAACGCTTCAAGTTGCTCTTTCAGCGCACGCACGGCGCTGATGCCTTCTTTCTCGGCCTCCCAACGCTTTTTCATCACACTCGACTGTTCGCTCAACTCGTGCAGCTCGACATCGAGCGACGCGAGTCGCTCTTTGCTGGCGGCGTCGGTCTCTTTGGCGAGCGCGACCTTCTCGATCTGCAGCTGCATGATGCGCCGCTCGACCACGTCGATCTCCGTCGGCATCGAGTCGATCTCGATGCGCAACTTGCTGGCGGCCTCGTCGACGAGGTCGATTGCCTTGTCGGGCAGGAACCGATTGGTGAGATACCGGTTGGAGAGCACCGCCGCGCTGACGAGCGCATTGTCTTGGATGCGCACGCCGTGGTGCACTTCGTAGCGCTCTTTCAGACCGCGCAATATCGCGATGGTGTCTTCCACGGTGGGCTCGCCCACATACACCTGCTGGAAGCGCCGCTCGAGCGCGGCGTCTTTTTCGACGTGCGTGCGGTACTCGTCGAGCGTCGTGGCGCCGATCATCCGCAACTCGCCGCGCGCGAGCATCGGCTTCACCATGTTGCCGGCGTCCATCGAACCTTCCGCCGAGCCGGCGCCGACGAGGTTATGGATCTCGTCGATGAACGTGATGATCTCGCCGCCCGCGTCGGTGACCTCTTTCAAGACGGCCTTCAGGCGCTCCTCGAACTCGCCGCGAAATTTCGCGCCGGCCACCATCGCGCCGAGGTCGAGCGACACGAGACGTTTTGTCTTCAATCCTTCCGGCACGTCGCCCGAGGCGATGCGCTGGGCGAGCCCCTCGACGATGGCGGTCTTGCCGACGCCAGGTTCGCCGATGAGGATCGGGTTGTTCTTCGTGCGCCGCGACAACACCTGCACCACGCGGCGGATCTCTTCGTCGCGACCGATGACAGGGTCGATTTTCCCGTCGCGGGCGCGCGCCGTGAGGTCGATGCCGTACTTCGCGAGCGCCTGAAACTGGTCCTCGGGGTTCTGCGTCGTGACGCGGTGCGACCCGCGCACCTGGCGAAGCGCGGCGAGCACCTGATCGCGCGCCATGCCGAGGATGTCGTGCATCGCGACCGCGAGCAGTTCCACCGAGAGGAAGTCGTCGCCGAATTCCTCCTGCAACTTTGCGGCGTCGGCGAACACGTTCGACAGTTCGCGGTTGAGTCGCGGCTCAGACCCGCCCTTGGCGCTCGGCAACTTCGCGAGCGCTGACGCGCACTTCTCCGAGATGCTGGCCGCCGACACCTCGATCTTGGCGAGTAGCGGCGCGACGACGGTGCCCTCTTGCCGCACGATTTCGAGCAAGAGGTGATGCGGCGTGAGTTCGGGATGACCAGCTGCCGTCGCCGCCTGCATCGCGGCGCTGACCGCCTCGGCGGTCTTGTTGGTCCATTTGCGTGGGTCGAGTGTCATCGTGGTCTCCTCTCAGCGCTCGCCGAAAAATCCGGAGCGTCGCGTGAACACCGACAAGACCTGGCGTGTCGGCACGAGTTCGCCGCGCGCAGCGCGTTGCGCAGCGACGTCCTCGCGCAGTGCGGCAACCTCGTTGCGCAGCGCGGCGATCTCGTTTTCGAGCGCGAGCACGTGGCGGATTCCCTCCAGGTTCATCCCTGACTCGACAAGTTGCGCGATGCGGTGCAGTCGCGCGATATCGGCCTGGCTGTAGCGACGGTTGCCGCCTTGCGTGCGCGCGGGTCGCAGCAGGCCTTCGCGTTCGTAGTTGCGCAACGTCTGTGGATGCATGCCCGAAAGTTGGGCGGCGACGGAGATCACGTACACCGCCACGGTGTAGTTGTCGCGTTCTGGTTGCTGGTTCATGATGCCTCCTCTTTGGCGTATGCCAGCAGCGCCTCGCGCTGCTGTTCGGTGAGCGATGTGGGCACGACGACGTCGACGGTCACGATGAGGTCGCCCGACGCGCGCCCCAGGTTGATGCCGCGGCCCTTCACGCGGTGACGACTGCCGGGTTGCGTGCCGGCGCGCAACCGCAGCATCACGGTGTCGCCTTCGAGCGTGGGCACCGACACGTCGGCTCCGAGCGCTGCGGCGGTGAACGACACCGGCACGCGCACGAGCAGATTGCGGCCGTCGCGGGCGAAGACAGGGTGCGGCGTCACGCGGCACACCACGAACAAATCGCCGGGCGGGCCGCCGTTGCGACCCGGCGCGCCGCGACCCTTCACGCGGATGCGCGAACCATCGTCGATGCCGGCGGGCACGCGCACGTTCACCTCGCGGTTGCGCATCTCCACACCCGTGCCGCGACATGTGCCGCACGCGTGCTCGATGACCACACCGCGACCGCCGCAATGCGGGCACGGCACGGAGAACGCAAAACCGCCCTGGTTCGTCTCGGTGACGCCGCGACCGCCGCAGTGGGTGCAGCGTTTCGGCGTGGTGCCGGGCCGCGCGCCCGAGCCGTTGCATGTGGAACAGGTGGCCTCGGAGGTGATGTGCAGGCTCGTCGTGAGGCCGCGCACCGCGTCGACGAAATCGATCGTGAGGCCGGCTTCGAGATCAGAACCGCGCTGCGGGCCGGCGCCGCCGGCGCCGCGGCGTCCGCCGCCGAACATCTGTCCGAGCAAGTCGCCGAGCCCGCCGGCACCCGCCATGTCGCCCATGTCGAAGCGGAATGAACCGTTGCCCGGTCCGCCGAAGGCACCCGGGCCGAGTCGGCGCACTTCGTCGTACTCGCGACGACGCGACTCGTCGCCCAGCACGTCGTAGGCCGCCGAGATCTCCTTGAAGCGTTCTTCGGCGGTCGCGTTGTTCGGGTTGGCGTCGGGGTGGTACTGGCGGGCGAGTTTTCGGTAGGCCTTGGTGATGTCTTTCGCCGAAGCATTCTGTGCGACACCGAGCACGGCGTAGTAGTCCTTCTCGAACCACTCTCGTTGTGCCGTCATAGTGTGCCTGTTCTGGTACTCAGCCCTTCACCTTGACTATCGCGGCGCGAACGACGCGACCTTTCCAGCGATAACCCGTGCGCAGCACTTCCACCACGACCGGGCCGCTCGAGGCGTCGTCGGCGGGTTCGTGCACCACCGCTTCGGCAGTCGCTGGGTCGAACGGCTTGTCGACCAGATCGAGGGCCTCGAGGCCTTGTTTCTGGAGCGCACCGAGCAACGCCGACCACACCGACTCGATGCCTTGCACGCCGTGCGCCGCAGCAGCCTCGCAGGCATCGAGCACCGGCAACATCGACTCGACCAGTTTCCCGGTCGCGCGGTCGACGTCGTCGACCATCTGGGTGGTCACGCGCTTGCGGAAGTTGTCGAAGTCAGCCTGCAAACGGAGCGCCAAATCCTTGAACTCGTCGCGTTCTTTTGTGACTGCGTCGAGGATGTCCGTGACGCCGAAGTGCGGAGCACCGTCGGCGGTGTGGTGCGGAGCACTTTCAGCCGGGTGGTGCGGCGCGCCGTCGGCGGTGTGGTGCGGCGCGCCGTCGACTCCGTACTCGTGCGCGTCGTGCCGGGCTTCGTCACCGGAGGGCGCCGAGTCGGCGCGAGGGGGTGCGCCGTCGGCGCCCTCCGGGTTCGAAGTGGTGGTGTCGTCGGGCATTGCTGCGCCTCGTCGTCGGTCGGTGGTTACTTCTCGTCGACGATCTCGGCATCGACGATGTCACCGTCGTTTCCGTTCGTCGCACCGCCCGCCGACTGGCCGGTCGCAGAAGTTCCGGCGGCGTTCGCGTCGCGCGAGGCTGCTTCGTAGAGCTTCTGGCTGAACGCCTGGCTGGCGGTCATCAGTTTCTCCGTCGCGTTCTTGATGGTGTCGACGTCGTTGCCGGCGAGCGCTGCCTTCAAGTCGGCGAGCGGTTGCTCGACGGCCTTGCGCTCGTCCTCGGGCACCTTCTCGCCCTGCTCGCGCAGCACCTTCTCGGTCTGGTACACGAGCGAGTCGGCGTTGTTGCGCACCTCGGCGTCGGCGCGGCGCTGACGGTCTTCGTCGGCGTGCGCTTCGGCGTCCTTCACCATCTTGTCGATGTCTTCCTTGGAGAGCGACGACTGCCCGGAGATCGTCATCGACTGCTCCTTGTTCGTCGCGCGGTCTTTAGCCGACACGTGAACGATGCCGTTGGCGTCGATGTCGAAGGTGACCTCGATCTGCGGCACGCCGCGGGGCGCGGGCGGCAGGTCGACCAACTGGAACTTGCCGAGCGTCTTGTTATACGACGCCATCTCGCGCTCGCCTTGCAGCACGTGGATCTCGACCGACGGCTGCATGTCTTCGGCCGTCGTGAACGTCTCGGTACGACGAGTCGGAATGGTGGTGTTGCGCTCGATGAGCCGCGTCATCACACCGCCCTTGGTCTCGATGCCCAGCGACAACGGGGTCACGTCGAGCAGCAAGATGTCTTTCACGTCGCCGCGCAGCACGCCGGCCTGCACCGCGGCACCGACCGCGACGACCTCGTCGGGGTTCACGGTGCGGTTCGGTTCTTTGCCGGTCAATGACTGCACGAGTTCTTGCACGGCGGGCATGCGGGTGGAGCCACCGACGAGGATCACGTGGTTGATCTGGCCTTTCGTGAGCCCTGCGTCGCTGATCGCTTGCTCGAACGGCTTACGGCAACGCTCGAGCAAGTCGGCGGTCATCTCCTGGAACTTGGCGCGCGTGAGCGACTCGTCCAAGTGCAAGGGGCCGTTGGCCGTGGCAGTGATGAAGGGCAGGTTGATCTGCGCCTGCTGCACCTGCGACAACTCGATCTTGGCCTTCTCCGCTGCTTCCTTCAGGCGCTGCGCGGCCATGCGATCTTTCGACAAGTCGACGCCGTGCGCGGCCTTGAACTGCGTGACGAGCCAGTTGATGACGCGCTCGTCCCAGTCGTCGCCGCCGAGATGAGTGTCGCCGTGCGTACTCCTCACTTCAAACACACCGTCGCCGATCTGGAGCACGCTCACGTCGAAGGTGCCGCCGCCAAGGTCGAACACGAGCACGGTCTCTTCTTTCGAGCCTTTGTCGAGACCGTAGGCGAGCGCCGCCGCGGTCGGCTCGTTGATGATACGGAGCACCTCGAGCCCGGCGATTTGCCCGGCTTCTTTGGTGGCGGTGCGCTGCGCGTCGTCGAAATATGCCGGCACGGTGATGACGGCCTGCGTGACGGTGTCGCCGAGATAGGTCTCGGCGTCGCGCTTCAGCTTCATGAGCGTGCGGGCGCTGATCTCTTGCGGCGTGTACTTCTTGCCGTCGATGTCATCGGAGTTCCATTTCTGTCCCATGAACCGCTTGATGCTGCGGAACGTGCGGTCGGGATTGGTGATCGCCTGGCGCTTGGCCATCTCTCCGACGAGCACCTCGCCGGTCTTGGAGAACGCGACGACCGACGGCGTGGTGCGCGCGCCTTCGGAGTTGGGGATCACGACGGGTTCGCCGGCTTCCAGCACGGCCACGACGGAGTTGGTGGTTCCTAGGTCGATTCCGACGGCTTTTGGCATGGGATGTACCTCCTGGGTAAGGAATGTCATGCTACGGCCGATTCGGCAAAGTTGAGCCGATTCGGCTCAGGTTATGTGTCACTCCCGTGTGAGGGTGGTCACGCCCCCAGCGCGGCGGCGATGGCGTCCCAGCGCGGCAGGGAGGGCACGGCGCCCTTCACCTGGGTGGCGAGCGCCCCGGCGACGGCGGCGGCGCGCAGCGCCTCGGGCAAGGCGACCATGCCGCCACCGTGCGCCAACCGGGCACTCAGCGCACCGCAGAACGCGTCCCCTGCTCCGGTCGTGTCGACCGGGGTCACCGGGTACGGCGCGATGCGTTGTTCAGACTCGCTCGTGACGAGCCGCGCGCCGCGCGCTCCCTCGGTCACGACCACCGCGCCGACCCCGCGCGCCAGCAACGATCTCGCCCCGCCGAGCAGGCGTTCTTCGTGCTCGTTCGGAGTGATCACATCCACGTGCGCGAGCAACTCGTCGGGCAACTGCACGGCGGGCGCCGGGTTGAGCACGACGAGCGTGTCGGGCCCTGCCGACTCGACGGCGCGTTGCACCACCTCAAGACGTATCTCCAGTTGCACGAGCACGACCTTGGCGCGGGCGAGCACGCCGCGGGCGGTGTCGATGTCGCTCGTCGACAACGCGTGATTGGCGCCGGGCACCACGATGATGAGATTTTCTGCGTCGTCGGACACGCCGATCAGCGCACGGCCCGTCGGGCGATCGACCGTGGCGAGATGACGCACGTCGACGTGATCTGCGACCATCGCTGCACGGAGTGTGTCGCCGGCAGAATCGCGGCCGACCGCGCCGACGAATGCCGTGCGCGCACCGGCGCGAGACGCCGCAATTGCCTGATTCGCGCCCTTGCCGCCGCACGCCTCGAAGTAATCGTGCGCGGAGACCGTCTCGCCCGGATGCGGCAGGCGCGCGGCGAGCGCCACCAAGTCGAGATTCGCCGAGCCGACGACGACCACGTCGAATGCGGATGCGTCGCTCACGATTTTGTGTCTCCCTCGCAGTGTGTGGGCTCTAGCCTTGCGGCGTGAACGCGGCAACGCAAACAGGGCCTGGCGTGCTCGTCGTGTTGCGCCACGGGCAAAGCACCTGGAACGAGCTCAACCTCTTCACCGGATGGCACGACGTGCCGCTCAGCGCCAAAGGCGAGGCCGAGGCCGACGCGGCCGGCCGCACCCTGCGCGACGCGGGGCTGCGATTCGACGCCGTCTATACATCTCTGCTCACCCGCGCGATGGACACCAACCGTCGCGCGCTCGCGCAACTCGGCCAGCCCGACGCGCCGGTGACCACTGACTGGCGGCTGAACGAGCGTCACTACGGCGCGCTGCAGGGCCTCGACAAAAAAGAAACGACGCGCCTGCACGGGGCGGAACAAACAAAACTGTGGCGGCGCAGCTACGATGTGCCGCCGCCACCGGTGGATCGCGCGAGCCACGAGCACCCGGCCAACGATTCTCGTTATGCGCACATCGACGCGAAATTGCTGCCGGCGACGGAATGCTTGAAGGACGTCGTGGCGCGCGTCGTGCCGTTTTGGCGCGAAGTGCTCGTGCCGCGCTTGGTCGCCGGCGACGACGTGCTCGTGGTGGCGCACGGCAACTCGCTGCGCGCACTCGCCATGCACGTGGAGCACATCAGCAGCGACGACATCGCGGAGATGAACATTCCGACCGGAGTGCCGCGCAGGTATCGATTCCACGCGCAGAGCACCGACGATCGCGCGCGACGCGAACTGCGTGTGGCAGACGTCGCATACCTCGGCGATGCGGCCGCGATTGCCGCGGCAACGAACGCCGTTGCTGCGCAAGCCGGCACCTGAGACAACCTTCACCGCGAATTCGTGCAACTGCGCACGAAATCGTTCGTACCCTGAGAGTCATGCAACGCAGCATCCACCCCCTCACCACACTCCACCATGTACCACTTTTTGCCTCGTGCTCGAAGAAGGATCTCGCGCGCATCGTGAAAGTCGCCGAAGAAGTGACGTTCAAGTCGGGCAAGGTGCTCATCGAACAAGGCCAGCCCGGTCGTGAAGCCTTCATCATCCTGAAGGGCAAGGCCTCGGTGCGCCGCAACGGCAAGAAACTCGCCTCGGTCGGCGCCGGCTCGATGGTCGGCGAACTCGCCCTGCTCGACCATGGTCCGCGCACCGCGTCGGTCGTCTGCGACACCGACTGCGAGGTGCTCGTCATCTCCCAGCGCCACTTCCACGGCGTGCTCACCGACGTGCCAGTGCTTTCGCACAAGCTGTTGTCGACGCTCGCCGCGCGCGTGCGCGATCTCGACCGCGCCGTCGCCTGACCCGCGCGCCGCGCGCGCACGCCCCACACTCGCACGACGGGTCGACGCAACCTGATCGGCCGACGACGCGAGGAAGGCACCCTCGACAACTAGCGTTGCCGCCATGCACGGCGACGCACCGGCGCCAGCGTCGAGCCGGCGGCGCCTGAAGCCCTACCAACTGTCGATCATCCTCGGTTGCGGCATCGGGACGTTCACGCTGGTGTCGGGCATCGTGCCGACCATCACCGGCTGGAAGAACGAGTCGCCCGTGCACCGCGAGGTGTTCGGCGGCGTTCCCGGTGCGCTGCAAATCGCGTTCTACACCGTCATCCCGATGATGCTGATTTGGGGCTCGCTGCGCTTCGCCGACCGCATCCGCAACTGGGAGCGCGGCGCACCCGACGACCGGCGCACGACGACCAAGAACGTGAAGCGCCGCCTCGCCGACTTCCGCGCCGGGGTCTACATGCGCACGCTGCTGCGCGACCGGGGTGCGGGCCTCATGCACTCGATGATCTATTTCGGATTCCTCGTCTTGCTCGGCGTGACCACCGTGCTGGAAATCGACCACCAGATGCCGACGGCGCTCAAGTTCTTGCACGGTGACGTGTACCGCGGGTACGCGCTGGTCGGCGACGCGGCGGGCGTGGTGTTCACCGGCGGCGTGATGTGGGCGATCCTGCGGCGCTACGTGCAGCGGCCGTATCGCATCCGCATCAAGAGCAAGCCCGAGCACGCATGGATTCTCGGTGTGATGCTCGCCATCGGAGTGAGCGGCTTTGGCGCCGAGATGTTCCGCATCGCATCCGAGCAGGCGGCCGGCAAGAACGTCGACTACGAACGGTGGAGCGTGGTCGGCTGGCCGCTCGCCCAGACGGTGAACGACTTGTCGCTCGGCACGCTGCAGACCTGGCACCAGGGCTGGTGGGTGTTCCACGTGCTCACCTTCATCGCCTTCCTTGCGCTGCTGCCGATGACGATGCTGCGCCACATCTTCACCTCGCCGCTCAACATGTACCTGCGCGACCGCGAACGCCCGAAGGGAGCGATGCGTGCGATGCCGAATCTCGCCGAGACCTCGCTCGAGAAATTCGGCGTGCAGGCGGTCGAAGACTTCACGTGGAAGCAGCTGCTCGACCTCGACTCGTGCACGATGTGCGGGCGCTGCACGAGCGTGTGCCCGGCGCACGCCACGGGCAAACCGCTCGACCCGCGCGAGATCGTGCTGAAGAGCGGCGAGGTGATGGCGGCGACCGCCGCGCACGCACCGGGCGGGCGCGTGTCGCCGCCGATCGGCGTCGACTCCGAGATCACGGTAAGCGCCAACTCGGTGTTCGAGCGCATCACCGCCGAAGAAATCTGGTCGTGCACTTCGTGCAAGGCCTGCGACGAGATCTGCCCGGTGAACATCGAGATCCTCGACAAGATCCTCGACATGCGCCGCTATTTGTCGCTCATGGAGAGCAACTTCCCCACCGAGCTGGGCAACGCCTACCGCGCGATGGAGAACCAGGGCAACCCGTGGGGCATGAACCAGGGCGATCGCGCCGCGTGGGCCGACGGTCTCGACGTGACGGTGCTCGAGCCCGGCCAGCCGCTCGCGCACGAGTACCTCTACTGGGTCGGGTGTGCCGGGTCGTTCGACGACAAGAACAAGAAGGTCACGCAGGCGATGGCGAAGTTGCTGAAGCGCGCCGGTATCGACGTGGCGATCCTCGGGCCGAGCGAGATGTGCACGGGCGACTCCGCGCGCCGTAGCGGCAACGAGTATCTCTTCCAGATGCTCGCTATGCCGAACGTCGAGATGTTGAACGGCATGGGCGTGCGCAAGATCATCACGCAGTGCCCGCACTGCTTCAACACGCTGAAGAACGAGTATCCGCAACTCGGCGGCAACTACGAAGTGGTGCATCACTCGCAACTGCTCGAACAACTCATCGCCACCGGACGGCTCGACATGACGAACGCGTCCCTCGACGACCGCATCACCTACCACGACTCGTGCTACCTCGGTCGCCACAACGACGTGTACCTCGCGCCGCGCAAGGTGGTCGGCTCAATCAAAGGAGTGCAGGTCGTCGAGATGCCGCGCAACGGCACGACCGGCATGTGCTGCGGTGCGGGTGGCGCGCGCATGTGGATGGAAGAGAATGTCGGCACCAAAGTGAACGACGAGCGCGCCCGCGAGGCGATCGCCACCGGTGCGACGCGCGTGGCGACGGCTTGCCCGTTCTGCTACATCATGATGGACGACGGTGTGAAGGGTGCCGGTAAAGACGAATCGCAGGTGAGAGTCGGAGACATCGCGCTGCACGTGCTGGAGGCGATCGAAAACGGCGAGCGCACCGCGACCGCCATCGGTGCCCCGCTGCGCGAGCCCGTCGCGGGCGAATAGCCCGGACCGTCGGTATCGCCTGGCGATGCCAGACCACTCCGCTGCAGCGGGCGTCAGTCAGCGGAAGTTCTCGAAGTAGCGGCTCGGGGTCGGGCCGCGCTGGCCTTGGTACTTCGAACCGCGCGCACCGGAGCCGTAGGGCTTGTCGGCGGGCGTCGTCATCGTCATGAAACTCACTTGTCCGATCTTCATGCCGGGATAAATAGTGATCGGCAGGTTGGCGACGTTCGACAACTCGAGGGTGATGTGGCCGTCGAATCCCGCGTCGATGAACCCGGCCGTGGAATGGATCAAGAGCCCGAGGCGGCCGAGCGAGCTCTTGCCCTCGACGCGGGCGACGAGATCGTCGGCGATTGCGACTCGCTCGAGCGTGGAGCCGAGCACGAACTCCCCGGGGTGCAGCATGAACGCCTCGTCACCTGAGATTTCGACGAGTTCGGTCAGGTCGGTGAGATCATTTTTCACGTCGATCACCGCGGCGGAATGGTTGCGGAACACGCGGAAAAGGTTCGACACCTTCATGTCGATCGACGACGGCTGCAGGCACGACTCGTCGAGCGGGTCGACGACGATGCGGCGCGCGGCGAGTGCTTCGCGGATGCTGCGGTCGGAGAGGATCACCGCTCACGAACCCTAGTGACGTGCCACGCAAGCGTGCCGGCGTAGCGTCCCGGCTGAGCGCGCCCGAAGCCACGGTGGCGGCCTATTGGTACGATTTCGGTGATTCTGCGGGTGTAGTTCAATGGCAGAACATAAGCCTCCCAAGCAAGTCTCTAACTGCCGATGTGTTGGCGAGATGTAACGAAAAGCCCGAAAATACAGGGCCTTTGCTATGCCTCTGCGAAGCAGAGATACGCAAAGACTTGCGAGGAATCTTGAGGGAATCACCACATTCATTCCCATGTTGGGAGCGAAGTTGGGAGTAGTGAGAGTGCTCGCGGGGAGAATACCGGTAAGTTTTGAAGTGCGCAATGCGGGCGAAGTGTTGTGGTGGCACCTTTGCTTCCCAAGCTGACATCGCAGGTGCGATTCCCATCGCCCGCTCCAGAACAACTGCTGTCTTTCATCAGCTCTTGTCCCAGACCTCAATCGGCAGCCACTCCTGTTCACTAACTGACTGGAGTTGGTCGTGGTCAATGAAGGTGATCCCTTCCACTTCAAAAAGTCAATCTCATTATCAGGACCGCAAATGGGAACCTTTCGGGCTTGATGCATACCATGAGTGCGGAGGTTCGTTATGAAACTGGTTATTGGTAATCGACTTTTTCGTGCTAAGTTCCATGTTGAGCAGCTAAACAAACAGGATGCCCTCCTTATAACACTCCCATCTCATAAAGAAGCTCATCGTGGGTCTCCTGGGCGATGGAGCACAGTAGCTCGCAAGTCCGGGATTTTCGAGGGGAACATTCCTCGCCTCCCCCAAGTTAGTCGGGACGGTAAGGGCATCATGGGTTCTGGCACTGCGAAGTCCCTTGAGGCACGAAGAATTGAGTGCGAATTCCGTGACGGGTTTTAGGTCGGATGAATACCGACGCAAACTACATTGATGTTGCTTGAGCTGACTGTACTTATCCTGATTACAGATTCTCAGCCAAGCACTTCGTACACCATTTTCCTCGATTCCCTTGGATGCATCTTCAGGGCTCTAGCACTCTGATACCTACAGGGGCTGGAATCTCACTATTCGAACAGTTCCACGAATACATGGGGGGAATCGCTTGATTCGCCTGAGGTTGCTGACGCAAGAGCGAAAGTCGGGCGCCTGGCCGGCGTCAACTTCTTCAATGCCAACCTCGCGCACGCAAATCTCACCGACGCCGATCTCGATCGTGTAATCGGCTACGAACCGTAGAACTCACTCGCACATCCACCGACGGTTGAACGACCGATGTCTCCAAGACTCGGAGACCTACCACTCGCCGGTGAGCGGGTCCTCCCAAGAGCGAGACGGCATGATATCTGCGCTGGTGTCACCGGATGACCTGATTTCAGAACTTTAAGGAATGTCTTGGAAACACTAATCGGGACTTTTTGTCGGATTAGGAAAGAAGTGCAGCGCGATACCAGCGCTGATTGGAATCGAACCCATCAGCAAGCTCTCAACCCCGAGGTCGCAGAGCAACTAGCTCTAGAATTGTTAGAATTATTGACACTGTGACCAAATCAGATTGGCGCATCCCAGCTGAACGGCGAGCTATCAATGGCCAGGTTGAAATGTTCTGCGATCGCAGTAGCGCCCGTTCAGGTGAAAGAATCGGTGTTTATCTCTCCGGACAAGGTTCCGTAAATCTCACAGTATGGCGATTAGGTCATGAAGGCGGGAACGGCGGTCGATTTGTTGCCGACTTGGGTGTTGTAGAAGCAGTACCTGCGAAACCACCATTCTTTGAATCTGAAACCGGCCTTGTGTCTTGCAGCCATTGGCCAGCATCATGCAGATTCACGGTTGATCCAAATTGGAAATCCGGTATTTACATGGTGCGAGCCGACACGTTATCTCAACCGACCCGAAGCGCCGATGCGATCTTCGTCGTTACCCCAACGAAGATTCACGACATTATTGTCATTATTCCCGTCACTACATGGGTGGCCTACAACGGGTGGGGAGGTCGATCGCTCTACGATGGGGGCGGTTTTACTGGTCTGCCTCGTGCTCACGCTGTGTCTTTTGATCGTCCGATGAAACCAGTTGGCTCGCCAATCTGGGAACTGAATCAAGGTCATCCGTTTTTTACTTGGGAGTATCCACTAATTCGTTGGCTTGAATCAGAACTTTTTGACATTGGCTATGTGACTAATTTAGAGGTGGGTCGTGGTGAACTGCCGGCAAAAAATCTTATTATTTCGGCGGGTCATGATGAGTATTGGAGCAGTGCTATGCGAGACACGCTTGACTTATCTCTGGCGGCTGGACGCAGTTTGTTCTGGGCAGGTGCAAATGGAATGTGCTGGAATATTCGTCTAACGGCGACGAATCTTGGCGAAGACCGCACGCTAACTTGTTGGAAAGATCATCTTTCTGATCCGATTATGGCAAGTGAACCTAACGCAACAACAGGGCGCTGGGGTGAATGGCCTCTGTACCGCTCAGAGTCAGACACCATCGGTTTACGCTGGGTCGATTGGGACTTCTCGCTTAATCGACGCCCCGCAAGTTGGATTGCAAGGAATACAAATCACCCAATCTTTGAGGGTACTGAACTTCGAGATGGCGACCGAGTGCCTGGAATTGTAGGCGATGAGTGGGATGCGTTAGACCCCTCAAGTCCTGTGGCTAATCGTGGTGTGGTCATCGGTGAAACAGAATGTTTGATTGGTGCAAACTTAGGACCAAGCCGAGGCCAGAGCTATATGTTCCGCGCCGATGGTGGGGGGTTGGTACTAGCGACGGGCACTACTAGTTGGGCTTGGGGACTTAATGCATCAACATTAGAAGACCGAGAAACAGTAGCCGACCCCCGACTACAGGCTTTGACCAGAAATTTTATCGATGCGACCCTCACAGGATGTAATTGGTGACCGCACGCAGCTCACTTGAACCGAAGGTTGCAAACAATATCTAGGAATAAGAATTAATTGGCTGACTGCCAAAACTCTATGGTGAGACCGTCCGGATCAAAACAAAAAGTTGCCCAGTCACCCTTAAAGTAACCATCGCCGATATATTGCGGTGGGCAGGTAAAACGCACGCCCTCATTGGAGAGGCGTTTGTACTCAAGATGAATATCATCAACCAGCAGACAAGGATGATCATTCCCGACTTCATTGAGGGCAACCGAATCTTGACGCGATGGGCTCGGTGGATTCCGGTAGCAAATCAGTTCGATCATTGGCCCAGCCGGTAGACGATTGATCATAACTGTACGCATGTTGGTATTCGATAGTTGTACTTGCGCATCAATTTCCGAACCGCTGAGTTCTTCATCAACTAATACATGAAACCCTAGTAAGTCACAGTAAAAGTTGAGAGATAACTCGAGATTGCTCACAACACGACCGTAATGATGCATACCAGGCATGTAACAACAGTACTCAGCTTGGCAATACCTATCTCAAAGGCAATTACAACCGAAAACTAGTCTTTACGGAACAAGAATTGATCCAACGTACGAGATCTAGTCACCATAAGTACGATCAAAACTGTCATGGCAATATAGATACCGCCCGCCGCTGCATGTCGGGTCTGCAGTCCGCTTCGTAAGCCTCCAAAGAGCACGATCGGAAGTGTCTGATTAGCTGTCGTAGACAGAATTAACGAGACAAGAAACTCAGTTGTTCCAAAGACAAACATCAACAATGATCCCGTTAGGACGCCTGGAAGTAATCCAGGAAGTGTGACGAGTAGAAATGTTTGAATTCTTTCAGCGCCTAAGGTTCTAGATGCTTCTTCCAACTGAGGATTTAGAAGATTTATGGACGACCCGATTGAAAGAAGCATAAAAGGGAAATTCACGGTCACAACAGCAATTGCAAGCAACGTCAAGCTACCCATCTGTCCAGTTCTGGTGTACAAAACGAGGAATGCCATGCCAGACACCACGAGCGGAACTGAGAATCCCAAAATCAAGTACGCGCCGATTGGACCTCTGCCCTTGATTCGATAGCGATATAAACCAAGCGAAGCCAAAAGACCCACAGGCATTGAGATTACGACTGAAATCAAACCTACGAGAAGGGTTCGAACCATTGAAGCACGAATAGTACTGTCAGATAATAGGTCTGTGTAACCGTGCGCCGAGAAACCTTCAAGCGGAAACTTCGGCGCAGCACCTGAGTTGAACGATGCCATAATCACAATTATTGTTGGCAACGAAGCAAAAAATAGTGTGAACAAAGTGAAAGACCAAACCTTGGAAAGTTTCATACTCGAGACTTTCCGAAATATCCAATGGTTAAAACCATCACAACAACAGCCAACAAGAGTACCGTGCTCAATGCCGACCCAAAGTTTACGTTTCCTCGCTCAAAATAGATTTGCTGGATGGTATTGGCAACAAAAGGATGTTTTCCCTGGCCGAGAATTCTCGGGATCGCAAATTCGGTCATACTTAAGGTGAGCACTACTAATAATGCACTCAAAATACCCGGACGAGATAGTGGAAGGATAATGCGGAGCCAAACTTGCGTGGACTTGCCGCCCATAGATCGAGCCGCTCTTTCTAGGTCTCGATCTATTTTGGTCATTGCAGGAAGAAGTACGAGGGTCGCTATTGGAAACATTACCTGCAACATTCCCACCCAAATTGCAATTATGGATCCAAGCAAACCAATTTCTCTGCCGAAAAACGAAGTCACCCAAGACAACGCACCGTTGTTACCCAAAATTAAGAACCATCCAATAGTCCTGACTGACTCTCCCATCATGAAAGGAACAAGCAGCATGATTAGAGCGAATCTTCTTGTGCGCCGATTTTGTGTACTTGTAATGGTATAAGCGACTGGGAGTGCACACATTATTGAAGTTAGTGTTACAACGATAGAGACAAGAATTGTTCGGCCTAGAGTCTTCAAATAGAAACTTGAGCCATAACCAAAAAATAGTTCGCGATAGTGATCGAAAGATAAACCACCTTCTGAATTCTCTCCAGGAGAAAAAGAATGAAATCCGCGCCAAAGCATTAGCAGGATTCCCAGAGCTAAGATGCCGATCAATAAAAAAGCTGGGAGCACTAGAATATATGGAAATAGGTAGGCTTTTTTGCCGAGTTTTAGACCTCTGGTAACTCGTATTATCACGTCAAGAATTCGAAAACTTAATTGAACATCTGTTTTTGGTTTCATACCTGCATCTAGTTCTACCGTTCCGTAAGCAACGGCATCCATGGCGCATTTACTTCATCCCATCCAACGGTTACTGAATCGCCACGTTCGAATCGATCATTGCCGAGTGAAAACTGCGACACCTTCAAACGATCAGTGAGGCCCGGGACAATAATCTCGTAGTACATAGCCGAACCCTCAAATGATCGAAGAGATACCGAACCCCGAAATTGGTTGAGGCACCCCAAATCATCCGTCGGCCCCCCGAGGCGAATACATTCGGCTCTCACTGCAAGCCCGATCTGCATCCCTTCAGACAAATCAGAATGATTAGACAACATGAGTCTTTTCCCGGTATTCGTTGCCATGACGACTTGATTTCCATCGAAAGTTGCAATACCATCAAAAATATTCGCATCCCCCAAAAATTCCGCTACGAAACGAGTCTCGGGGTTTCGGTACAACTCAAAACTTGAACCAACTTGTTCAATATGACCCTTATTCATAACTCCTATTCGGTCACTGAGCATCAGTGCCTCGCGTTGATCGTGTGTTACATTCACAATCGTTACATCGAGTTCCTGATGCAATCGAACTATCTCAATCTGCATTTCTTCCCTTAGCCGTCGATCAAGTGCGCCAAGTGGCTCGTCAAGAAGCAAGAGACTGGGACGATAGATCAGTGCTCGAGCCAGCGCAACCCGCTGTTGTTGGCCTCCTGAGAGTTCTTTAACGTTACGGTCTTCAACATTCGGAAGTCGAACGACATCCAAAATCTCTTTGATTTTCCTTGCAATTTCTTTTCGGCCAACCCTTCTCATCTGAAGTGGGAAGGCCAAGTTCCCGAAGACTGACATATGCGGGAATAAGGCGAGGGATTGAAATACGAGCCCGATATCTCGTTCATGGACTTGCGTCTCTTGCAGATCGACACCATTGATAAAGATCCGACCTGATGATGGCTCGATTAGACCAGCAACCATCCTAAGTATCGTCGTTTTGCCTGAACCTGATGGCCCAAGCAACGTAAACAATTCTCCCTTATTGATCCGCAAATTACAACTATTTACCGCGGTCACATCTCCATAGATCTTTGAAGTATCAGCTAGTTGAACTGTTACTTGGTCAAAAGCCATGCCTCTATCCCTAATTGATCTTTGACCCTTCCGAAACTAGAGACTCTCGAACACCGCGCACAATTGACTTAGTATCCACCAAGCAAGCTAGTTCAAGATTTGGGCTGTACGGAATCGGAACGTCTGGCCATGTCAGTCTGACTGGAGGGCTCTTCAAGGATCCCCAAGCTTGTTCAACTACGAACGCGCTCACCTCAGCGGCGAGTCCACAGATGCGACGACCATGTTCGGCAATTACAAGCCTTCCAGTTTTTTCGACCGACTTAAGAATTGTCTTTGTGTCGAGTGGGGATAACGTGCGAACATCAATTACTTCCAAACTGATTCCCTCAGCAGACAGAAGTTCTGCTGCTTCCAATGCCGGGGCCACAGTTGATGTCATACAGACAACAGTTACATCACTTCCAGTCTTTTTGACCTCAGCTACCCCAATAGGCACACGATAGACACCATCTGGAACCTCACCACTAACTCCCGATAATGACACGTCCATGAGGAAAAAAACTGGGTTGGGGTCTGAGATGGCTGAAATCATGAGACCCTTTGCATCAGCCGGAGTCGATGGCGCAACAACCTTTATACCAGCGGCACCCATTAGAAGTGCATGCGGGCTTTCCGAATGCTGAGATCCGGCTTGTCCTGATGGTCCGACTCCTCCAATAATCACGATTGGAATATTGACTTTGCCTCCCGACATGTAACGAGTGTGGGCTGCTTGGTTTATGATCTGATCCATAGCGACATAGAAAAACCCACTGAACATGAAATCCATTATTGGACGTAGCCCGGTCTGAGAAGAACCAATCATTGCTCCGAGAACAGCTTGCTCAGAAATTGGAGTATTGCGAATTCGGGTCGTTGAAAACTCGTTCACCAATCCTTGGGTAGGCCCTAGAACAGACTTATCAATATCTTCACCAAACACAAAAATAGTTGAATCTAAACGCATAGATTCAGCTATTGCATCTCTCACTGCATGAGTGAAATAAGCTTTCATGAATTTACCTCGTCTGCAAATAAATGCATAGTTAGCTCTTCCAGTCCCGGGGGTTCAGACTCCAGAGCAAATCTCAATGACTCCTCGACCCTCCGCTTCTCTTCGTCACGTACTTGCTCTAAGTCTGCTTGATCACAAACACCAGCAGTAATTAAGCGAGAACCAAATTGAATTATTGGATCACGCACTTCCCATGAAGTAGTTTCTTCAGCACTTCGATATTTTCCTGTAATTACTTCTTCGCCCTCCATGTGTCCACAGTGCAGATACACCCGAGCTTCAATTAATGTGGGGCCTCTTCCAGCACGCGCGCGTCGAATAGCCTCCGAAGTGACATCGCGCACAGCAAGAATGTCTGTGCCGTCAACCTGAAACGACGGAATTCCAAATGGCATTCCGCGATCAACAATTGCTTTCCCAGAGTTTAATCTTTCATAGTTACACCATTCAGTGTAAAAATTATTCTCACAAACAAAGATGACTGGCAACGACCAAAGTGCAGCAAAATTCATCGCCTCAAAAAATACGCCTTGATTAGACGCTCCGTCGCCAAAAAATGACACTGCGACCGTATCTTGACCCAATAGCTTTGACGAAAGCGCTGCTCCAACAGCATGCGGGATTCCGCCTGCAACGATGCCATTAGTTCCCAGAACACCTATTTCTGGTGCGTAAATATGCATCGAACCACCCTTCCCCCTGCAGTACCCCGTGACTCGGCCATACAGTTCAGCCATTAGCCGATTAACATCTCCTCCTTTGGCGATGACATGCCCATGTCCCCGATGGGTGCTCGCTATCTGATCCTTTTCTCCAAGCAATGTGCAGACTCCGACAGCTATGGCCTCCTGGCCTATCGATAGGTGCACAAACCCTGGCATGTGTCGCGCTTCTGTAACTTCACCATCGGGGCCAGGGCCAGTTCGGTGATTCCATAATTTTTGAGCCCGAGTCTCAAATGCCCTGATTCTGGACATCATTCGATAAAGCCTGACTTGAGGATGTTCTTCTTGAGCAGATCCCTTATCAATGTTCTTCAACAGATTTGTCATGTTTCCCACCACCTCATCGAGTTGATTATGCTGTTCTTTAACGTCTCATATTCTTCCAACTATTTTTTCCTCAAACTTGTTGCATTTCATACAGCTTTTGAGTGATTCGCCACTCTGACTTAAGTCTCGCAAGAGTATAGAAATCAGTTCCTTTAAAGTGATCTCTACCAATCTGCAAAGCAAAGTCAACCCGCAGGAGGGCCACATTGCCAGCTATCTCAATCTTGAGATTCAGAGTCTCTTCTCGGACTACATTCCCCGATTCAACTGTCTTTGCTACTTCATCCGCAAACACCTTAAAATTTACGGTTACCAGACCATCCCCGTTTACATATGCCACTGTTGCAGCAGGATGATACATAGCTGAAAAACCAGCTCTATCACCTCGACTTACGACGTCTTGATATCTAGTCAAAAATTCTTTGAGTTCCGCACTAACTAACTCATCATCATGCTTAGACATTTCAATCTCTCATGCTCACTGCACATTCATGCATTGCGTTGGACACTGAGTCATTGCGTCTCGCACGCTTCCTTCATGAGCCTTCGGGACCACGACATAGGTTTCTGCTCCACCGTTTGATAAGGGAATTCCGTCAATAGCTACCCAAGCAATGCCCGCGTCATCAAGAACAAAAACCTCAGGACAGATCACCTCGCAGATACAATCCCCTTGGCATTTTTCCTGGTCAATTGAAACTCGCATTAGACGTCTCCGTCTTCTTTTCCTGAGTGATCGTTTGGACTGACTTTTATCCGCTTATCAAGATCTACTACGAGGTCTTTTAACACCGGATATCTGGGGGCGGGTTCGATTAGCATCCCATCGGAAGCCGGTTCGGTGCAGGACCACCGAACACGCCCGTTCACCTTGAGAAGACAAATGTCGCACTTTCCAATTCTGCAAGATATTGGTTGCGCCAATGAAGGATCGAGAGTTTCTCGAATTCTTTCAACTACATTAAATACGCTCATACCCGCTTGAACTTCGACTACATACTCTTGAAGTTCGGGAGCAGGCGGAGTTCTTCTGATTGTGACCGTAATTAGTTGTCCATCTGCTAGACCACCATAAACCAGGTCAGTCATTATTTCGTCCCTCCTGAATTCTTTTCAATCTCATCTGGGTGATATTTCAAACCGTAGCGTCGAATATCAGTTGGTGGGCTAAGCGAGGTTACAACGACAGGCCTAAACTCAAATTTTGGTTTGTCATCAACTTTCTTAACAATAATATTCTTAGTCCAATCTCTATAGTTGGTACTTGGATAATCTCGCCGATATGCAGCACCTCTGCTTTCAGTTCTAATTCGACTAGCGCCGACCACCAATTCAAGACATTGAAGCATGTTCTCAATTTGCATGCATTCAATCCATTCTTGATTAAACGTGGTACCCGATGTTCTGGTTCCAAGTTCAGCCCATTCACCACGCATCGTCGCAATGTCTGCTAATGCATCACTTAAAGTCTGATCACTTTCGCGAACTGGTCCGGCGCTTAAGTGAGCAAGACGTCTTAAACGAGTTCGAAGACCAATAGGATTTTCACCTGTTCGCCCGAGAAACTGATACACACGATTGCGAATTCCACGGACTTGCTCTAGGTCAACTTTCCCATGACTATTTTCTTGAGCGTACTTTGCAGCACTCTTACCAGCACGGGGACCCCACACTTGAGTCATCGTTATTGCGTTTCCAGATAGACGATTTGCCCCATGAATCAGCGCAGTACCCTCACCAGCTGCCCAAAGACCTTCTACGGTTGTGCGACACCATTCATCAATAACTAATCCTCCATTCCAGAAGTGGCATGCAGGTGCTGTTTCCGCGGCTGTCACAGAGAGGTCTCCTAAAAATGTGCGCATGTTGAAACCGCCATATTTGTAATTCGAGACGTTTTTGGGCAACCCTTCTTTCATCGCGAATTCAAGTACATTCGGCGGAAAGTGGTTGAAAGATAAATACGTGCCCGCATTCGCACTACCGCGTCCTTCAACAACCTCAATCATTGCTGCAATTGAATTCACGTCGCGTGTTGTCCGCTCTTTGAATTCAGGATCCCACTTCCCCATGTATCTCTCACCCAGTCGATTAAGTGCATGCGTCTCGAGATAAGCCGAAAGTAGATAGGTATAGTCGACTCCGTCTACTGCAGGCGGCTTAACCAAGCAATACGGAAGAAACATTGGAAACTCCATGTCGGCTAGCTCTGCTCCGACTCGAAATGCAGCGGCAAGACCATCGCCGGTCAATTCTTCAGGTGCCGTCGTGTGCTCGTACATCCTCATTGCGCCACCCGTGCAAAGAATTGTTGCTTTTGCACGAATTACGGCGAAATTCCCCGTGGTGTGGTCTATACCAGCACAACCAATCACCCGTCCGTTCTCGGTCAATAAGTCGACAACCATAAACTGTTGTATTAAACGACACTTTCGTTTGCGCACCTCGCGCGAAAGGACTCGGCGGAATTCCATTCCTGGCATCCAAATCCCGCGGGGGTATCTATGACCAGGCGCATGTGTCAGACGATCAATGCGAGCTCCCCAATCAACAATTTCCTTGGTCCTCTGTGCAGCCTCATTCACATGAATTTCTACCAAGCGCTGGTTATTCGTGTAGTCACCTTCAACAATCATGTCCTCAAAAAAAGCTTCTTCACAGTCTCGGCTATCTCCTGGTAATCCAAAAATCTCGATGCACGCGCGACTATCGACATCTATATCGCCATCAGCTGTGAGTGTTGCACCGCTTTTTCCAATAACGCTCTTGGTTACGACAGTGACATCGGAGCCCAAGTCTGCAGCTTCAATTACAGCTCTAGCGCCTGCGCCTTCTGTCCCCACAATCAAAACGTCGCAATCAAGTTGAATTTCATTTATGGAGATACTCATAATTTGACCGCTTTCACATTGTTTGATGTACGTCGACCCAATCTCATCTGATTTCAATCAATTCACGTGGAGTCACTGTCAAAAGTTCTGGTCCATAGTCACGAACCACCAAATTTTCTTCTGCAATGAATGTTCCAAGATCTTCATCAGTCCATCCAGGCTCAATCGTGAATGTCATACCAGACCTGAATCTTGTATCGTCATATTCCGCGATATGTGGTGGCTCGGTACTCATCAGACCGATTCCATGACCTACTCGTCCGGCACTAAAGTTGAAATGCAAACCAGCGTCCGCTGCATTTTTTTCTAAGTTTTGAACAATGTCTTTAGGTTGCCTGTCGGGAAAAACTTGTCTTACGGCTGATCGAGTCAATTTGATCATTGCGTTCCAATTATCTGTTTGACCTTGACTGGCTTGACCGATAACTGCGGCTCGGCAATGATCTGTCCAATAGCCGCAGAACACAACACCGAGGTCAATCCAAAGCATGTCACCACGCTGTAAAACTCGATCTCGAGGTAGACCGGCAGTTCTATCATAGAAACCCTTGCCTGACGTCACAATATAAAACCCGGGCCGACCGCCTTCTTGTGAAATTTTTTCGCCAAGCAACATTGATGCTTGTATTTCGGTCATTCCCATCTTGATATTTTTGAAACAATAATCAAATGCTTGAGCGGCGATCCTCCCAGATTCTCTTAGCAAAGATATTTCAGCTTCGCTTTTGATTAACCTGATGTCCCAGATTTCTTTGCCGATATCAACTAGGGGATTGGGCGACAATTGGTTGCGTAAGGCTTCAAATTCGTGAACTGTGAGCCCCATTCGGTGTTCAGCTCCTAGTTCCATTCCTATCTGGCCTGGACTAATTCCCAGCTCGATAAGGATTTTTGTGACTTGATCTATCGGTGCAAAATTCAAATCCGTATATCCTCTGACATCCGAGAACCAACAATCTCGTTCTGCATCACGAAGTGGGAATTCGTGCACTACTAATACAGGATTCCCTTCGGTGGGAACAATCACAAAAACTGGTCGACAAAAAGTGGACCACGGAGCGAAGTGGTGATACCCCGCAAAATAGTTATAGTTTGCCTCCGAAGTAAGTATCGCACCTGAGCACCCAGCCGATTTAAGTCTGCTCTGCAAAGATCTAATCCGATTCTCATATTCAGATTGTGAAAATCCTGGGTGAATCAAATTTGTACTCCTTGTCCCGCTCTAATTCCTGTCATTGTCAAAACTGCCGCGGCAAGGGCAATTGACTTCTCGTCTATGTCATATCTCGGATCGTGCCAGCCATATGGAGGACGATTGGCTTGTCTTTCGCCAACGAAGAAGTAACAGCCAGGAATTGACTCTAGATAGAATGAAAAATCGTCTCCGCCGAGCGATGGAATTGCAGCCAATACACCTTTGGGTCCTGTAACATCCGTAATCCCGCTCGCAACATAACTAGTTACCCGTTCATCATTGACAAGTGCAGGCACCATTCGCTCAATCTTGAGATGAATCGCAGTGCCAAATCTAACCTCAACTGATCGTGCCACATCTTGAATTACCGTTTCGAGCGCTTTGCCTAAGTCAGGATTCAAATATCGGAGAGTTGCTTCCAGAATCGCCTTACTCGGAATCACATTGGCCGCGGTACCGGATTCAACTTTTCCTACCGAGAGCACTACAGATTCTCGACTATCAATGCGCCGATTAATTGCAATCTGCCAGTCAGATATCAATGCCGCTAGTGACGAAATTGGATCTGAACCCAAATATGGTTCGGCGCCATGACTGCCATCTCCTTCAATTTGACAATAAATCGTTGTAATGCATGCCATTACTGGACCACTAGATACGCCAAAATACCCTGCATCAATCGCTGGGTTCCCGTGAAAACCGATGATCGCGCGCAGTGGAAGTTGTTGCAGCACTCCGCTTTCGATAATCGCTTTTGCTCCTAGGTCGATTTCTTCAGCAGGTTGAAAAAGGCACGCAATGCTCGGTGGCGAGTCTTGCTCAGATAGCAAGATTGTTGCTCCAACTAAAGCTGCTACTTGCGCATCATGTCCGCACACATGCGACTTGCCGTTTACCAGGGATACATATTCTGTATCATTGAATTCAACTATCGGAAGTGCATCAATTGAGGCACGCAATAGCACAGTTGGGTTATCGCCGACTATCGCCAAAACACCAGTTTTGGCAATCTCAGATACTTTCACCCCTGAAGAATTCTCTTCGATAATCCCACGAATCCGCAAAGCAGTTTCGAATTCCTCAAAGCCAAGCTCAGGACGTCGATGGATGTTCCGACGCAGATCTATCAATTTGGGAGAAAGCCCCTGAGCCCGAGAGAGGACTCGACTGCTCAACTCCGAGTCAATCAAGTCACGCAAAACTTACTCCTTCAGATGCAAAGACTTCTGTATATTGAATACATTATCGAATGATTCGTCTGAAGTCAAATCTAGGATTCTGCAGGAGTTCAGATTGGACTTACTGTACGGAGTCCCAACGTTGCTTTAGGCTTTGTGCAACTTCATCGAAGCGGCCGATAAGTGACTGTACCTCACCGAAATCTCCGCGTCGCATGGCCGATATCTGGCGATAATGAGTTTTCACCACGAATTCTTCCCTGAAGAATTTGGGCTCGATCATTACCAAAGCAAGTCGTAACTGCCCGGCCAACTGATCCCACATTTCTAACAGTTTGCTGTTTCCGCAACTTTTGACGAGTAACCGATGGAACTGCAGATCCGTTGTAATGATTTCAGGAAGTCCAAGTTCAGAGTTAAGTGCGCGATCGAGAGACGCTTCTAACTCACGGAAAATCTCTTCGTTCTGGAGACGAGTAACGGCCATAGCTGCACAAAGTTCAATCGCAAACCTAGCTTCATAGATTTCCAAAATATCAGTACCTTTGAATTTGCGAACATTCGTACCTTTGCGTGGAGTTGACACCAATAGTCCGTCTTTTTCTAGCACCCGAATAGCCTCTCGGAGAGGTGGCCGACTAACTCCTAATTGATCGGCAAACTTCTGTTCGTTGATTCGCTCTCCCGGTGCTACCGCACCAGTCAAAATAGCTTCGCGGAGAACCTCGACGACACGCTCTCGGAGACTGGCTGAATCAAGAAGAAACACCTTGGGCGCTGAATCAGATTTGGATTTTTTTGTCATCTCGACGTCAAATCGGTGTTACTACGTGAGGCATACTACATTCAGGTCTAATGTTGCGAAATAGGTTCCAACCTCGCTGCCTACTGCTCTATTTTATCGCCATCGTCCGCATGATCAATTATTGCAGGCAATTACACCACCAGGTAGAGCCCCAGTTAGCTTGCCATTAGTTTGCACTGCCACACCATTGACGAATGTTGCTCTGTAACCACCTTCTGGTCGCCGAAGGCGCACATTTCCCCCTGGAAGGTCTTTGGCGAATACGTCGTCATCATAATGAAGTTCATCAATGGCGAACACAACGATGTCGCCGATTTGTCCTAGTGCGATTTCCCCTCTATTTTGCAGTCCTAATACCGTCGCCTGCCTCCCCGTAAGTTGATGTATTGCGGATTCTACAGAAAAGTCTTTTCTATCGCGAACATGTCGTGTCAAAAAAAGAGTTGTATCACCGGAAGCGCAAAGCATTTGAACATGGGCACCGGCGTCAGAAGAACTAATCAAGACTGATGGATCCTTCATTAATTCGGCGAGTCGATTTGCATCACCATTCTGTACCCCAATCACAGTCACCCCTGGACGACAATCATTCGCCAGAACAAAATCGGCAAAGATATCGGACGGATGACCTTCACGCGAAGAGATCAGGTCATGCAATGTTTTGCCGATCCATTTCGTGTTCTCTTCGCCCACTACATCAACAAATCTAATTAGTTCCGGTCGATGCCTTGGAAACAGTGGCTCGAATTTTACAGGATCCCATTCTCTGCGCGCAAGTGCTCGCCACTCTGGGTCATTCAACATTGAACGTTTATCGCTTTCGGACGCTTTGATGAGCTGATGCCAAGAATGTGGCATTGACATAAACATGATCGACTTATTCCAGTTGATTCTTAGATCAATACTTCGCGGCGAAAGCAATGGATAAACAGATGCCCCTTCCTGATTTAAGCTATGGACGAGTTCCAAAAGACCGGCCACATATTCGGGTCTTGCTTGGTCGTCAACAAAACCATTGAACATCAACGGGACACCCTTTTCTGCGCATTTTCGTGCCAGATATTTCAACGGGACTTCTGGATTTGGGTGAATACTTCCAAACAAGAACTCAACGACTCCGTTTTTGTAGCGACCTACCACATCAACCAACAAATCAAACTCAGACAAGTCAGTGATTCTTGAAGGAATCGGTCGCCCGTCTTCATCTGCATCAAAGAAAGACACAGACATGCCAAATGCACCTGCGCGCATTGATCGATCTAATAGATTCGCCATTTCATCTCGTTCACTTTGGGTTGACTGCCTGATCCATGCATCTTCGCCCATTACCGCCATGCGAATAGGGGCATGTCCAACTAGTGCGGCAATATTCGCTCCCGATCCCTGCCTGTTCACAGCATCTCGATAACCCTCAAATTCCGTCCAAGTCCATGGCAGGGAATCAAACAAATCGCGTGGAATATCTTCAAGATAGGAGAAGAGATTACAAAGATCAGTTCGACTCTTGTCGTCACCTTTGTGCGGGTACAACGTTAAACCACAGTTTCCAACCAACATTGTTGTCACTCCGTGAAGAGGCTCTGGGTCAAGTGTGGGGTTCCAAAAAACAGTTGCATCCGTGTGTGTATGACTATCGATAAATCCGGGTGATACGAATGCTCCGCCCGCATCATAAATGTCTTCATCGCCAGCGGATAAGTCGGGGCCAACCTCAACAATGACTCCATTCTTGATTCGAACATCTCCCCTAAATCGGGGTGCACCGGTTCCGTCAAGAATTTGCCCACCCTTGATTAAAAGATTTCCTCCCATGGCGATTGACTCCTCACCTGAATAAATTGAGAATTCGACCCTAATTTCTAACCTGTGACAATAAATTGACTCAATAAAGCCTCTCTAAACTGTTCATTCCCAAAATCTATCAACCTCATCTTGATCCTCGGAAATTATTCGAACTTCAACCGCTTTGTTGTCTTCGAATTGAAAAACTAAAGTGTCTTTTGTACGAATAAACCGACTATCACAAGCCCCCTCAACAATTATGATTCCGAGGACATAACGTTCGCCTCCTACGATTTCAACGATTTCAACAACACGAAAAGTATCCTTTGAGCGGGCAATTACTTCTTTGCACAGCGACAGAATTGACTCGGGACCGCAATACCTCCCCGATATTGAACTGTTTCCTGGTTCAATCCAAATAGCCGTCGACGCAAATAGGTCGTAGACCGGGTCTTCCTGACCATAGTTGTCAAGAAAATTTCTTACCTTCTCGCTTGGAGTTAACAAGGTTGACATCACTCAATCGTTTTGTTTGGGCAATGTCAACCTTGCTCGATAGCAAGACTCAGCCCTGAAATGCGATTGTAAACTTCTCGATCCAGTCGTCCTTGAATTTCGCATACACCGCGTTCTGAACTGGGATGGCATATTTAGCCAGTTCTTCATCGGTAAACGGATAGGCAGGCTGGCCCATCATATAGTCAGCAATCTCAGCTTCAGAACTGACAGGCACTGCACCAATTGCTTGGTTGAAATCTGTCTGTGCACGGGCCCCAATCAATTCATTGATAAATGCTTCAGCCCAGTACTTTACGTTTTCTGGAGTACCTGCCGGAATATAAACCCCATCAGAGGCCAGCATTACCCCTTCTTCTGGGACCGCAAGCGCACCATTCCCATTTTCGATTGCCAATACGTTTCCGGGCAAAGAAAAAGCAATTTCAATCTCCCCAGAATTCAGCATCGTAATCATCTCTGTATCACTCGTATAAATAGCCTTGATATTTGGCTTCAACTCACGGCATCGATCCCATACTTTAGTGAGATCATCAGTTGCTGGGTCTAGACCCAACACTTTGCCTAATGACCAGACCAAGACATTTGGATCAAGATTTATACCAATCTTGCCTTTATATTTTGGTTCCCATAACTCATCCCACTTAAATACTTCTGGAAGAGTTACGAGGTCCTTCCGATATAGCAGAGGGACGGTATACGTATAAAGATTCACCCAATTTGTGGTTCCGTCGTCTGCTATTCCAGCCGCACTCAATTTTGAGTAGTTGGACATTGACGCAGAATTGAGCGACATTGCGTATCCTTGCTGTGATGCAACGTAAGCTTCACTTGTTGTTGTATAGACAATGTCAACTGGAGGTCGTGTACCCGCTTTAAATGCTTCTTCGACCTTTACTCGCATCTCCATAAAGTCAGTCAAGTCAAATTCGACATTGATACCGGTTGCGGCTGTGAATGCAACCGCAGCAAATTTTTCAATGCTTGTGGAGTAGGGATCGCCCCAAGACCTCATGATAATCTTGGAAGGCTTTTCTGGCTCGGCGCCATCCGAATTGTCACCGTTGTCTGAATTCCCGCCACAGGCGGCAATCAAAAGTGAACCCAAAGCAAGAGTCCCACCTCCGAAAATCAACTGCCTACGACTAATTGAGTTTCGCAAGTTGTATAGAACTGGCAAACTTTGGTATTTGACCGATTTTTCCATCTGATTTACTCCCATGTGTCGAACTCGAGTTACCTGAATATTGAATTGTCGCGCCATAGGCGCTTGTGTATACAATAGCCTGAACAAGCGCAATCTGCAAGTGGTCTCGGGAAGTGAATATGGTCGAAAAGTTTCATGAAGTCAGGGTCCCTAAATGGGGCTCTACTATGACCGAAGCAACCATAGTGCGGTGGCATAGGTCAGTTGGGGACACCGTAATTGAGGGTCAACAGTTGCTCGACCTGGAAACTGACAAGATTGAAGCCACAGTTGATGCTCCAGCATCAGGGATTCTTGTTGAAGTGTGCCATCAAGTCGGAGACTCAATACCGGTTGGCCAATTAATTGCCCTCATTGGGGAACCGTAGTGCTACTCGAAGGAAAAACAATTGTCGTTACAGGTGCGGGATCTGGCATCGGAAAGGCAACGGCACGGTATGCCGCGTCCGAAGGAGCGATTGTTGTTGCTTGGGACTTGAATCTTCTTGCTGCGCAGGCCACAGCATCTGAAGTAAATGGATCTGCTGTATGTTGTGACGTTGCGATTGCAGACTCAGTTGAATCCGCCTCTAACGAAACTTCCAAAAACCATAAACTTGTTGATGGGCTCGTCAACGCAGCAGGAATTTTCATCGTTGAAGGCAGCGTTGAGGCTTGCAGTCTCGACGATTGGGAAAAAGTAATCGGCGTAAATTTGCGCGGAACATTTTTGTGCTCAAAATACCTGATGCCTAAGATTAGATTCAGCAAAGGGAGCATCGTTAATATCGCGTCCTTGTATGGTTTTCGTGGCTACCCTGATGAAGTGGCCTATGACGCATCTAAGGGTGCGATAGTCAACCTGACAAGACAGATGGCTATCCAATATGCCCCTGTCGGGGTGCGAGTCAATGCTGTAGCACCAGGTGAGATTCTTACTCCGATGACACGTAAGCAGTTTCATCCAAATCGCACAGACAGCGAGCAGATTGCAGAAATTGCGAAAAGGGTTCCGATGGGTCGCATGGGCTCACCCGAAGAAGTTGCCAGAGTAATCGGCTTTCTCCTTTCAGAAAATGCTTCTTACGTTAGTGGCACAATTATTCCTGTTGACGGCGCCTTTCTTGCTGGATAATCACGTAGTGGAAACATAGATCCACTTTGCTTATGACGACTAGACACGTGATGACAGTCCGTGGCCCAGTGAACCCAGAGTCAATTGGGTTTACAACAATGCACGATCATATGTTCTGTGATGCAACAGCGTGGTGGATGCCAGAAACTTTTGAAGATAGCGAAATCGCAGTGCAGAGTCTGACAGTGTCAAATTCTGGTCTGGCAAGATGGAACGCGTTAGGGATTCGGGATAATTTATTGATTTCAAAAGATGACTATGAAACTCAGCTTGAAGAGATTTCTGCTTTTGCACACGCTGGTGGTTCGTGTTTGGTAGATCCCACTTGTGAAGGCCTATCCCCCCAGCCTCTTCTGTTGCAACAAATTTCTAGGGACCTTGACCTTCATGTAGTTGCTGGATCGGGAATCTATGTTCACAATGCGCACCCAAAGTGGGTTGAAAATGCTTCATTGTCCGAAATCGAAACATTCATTGATCGACAGGTGCGGATCGGAATTGAAGGAACCGATGTACTGCCAGGGATCATCGGAGAAGTCGGAACATCAAACCCCCCATCAACTCGAGAGATGCTTGTTGTTCGTGCTGCGGCTCGAATCGGTGCAGCTACTGACACTGTGGTTGCAGTTCATCTCACAACCCCCGGCATGCACGCACCAGAAATAGTTGATGTTATGACTAATGAGGGAATAGCCGCTGACCGAATTGTTCTTTGCCATATGGACGAAGTACTTAATCTTGGATATCACTTGGCCGTTCTCAAACGTGGCGCGACCGTTGAATTCGATACCTTCGGCTTTGAGGGCTACTTCGCTCGCCTTTGGAAAACCCCGTCTGACAATGAAAAAATGGGCTTTCTTGTTGAGTTACTGAAACTTGGTTATGCCAACCAAATTGTAATTGGACATGATGTTGCGCTTAAGTGTCAGTTACATCGTTTTGGTGGCCTCGGATACGACCATATTCCAAGACGCATAGTTCCAACGCTGCTTAAACACTATTCGGTGAATTCATCGCATATCAGAGCACTAACGATTGACAATCCACGAAAGCTGCTGTCTCGCGCCGGCTCTGGTCTCGATTTCGGAGCTGAGAGAACTAGCTAACACCCGACTAGGACAAAAGTTGACTTTCGGGGAAGTTTAAACTCGAGCATGCACGAGCGCGGGCCGTACGCCTGACCACCGACCTCGACGAATGTTACGGCCATACGCGCTCGATCCCCTGGGACCGAGCCACCGTGTCGCTATACCACTACCACGCGTCTGCCGACTATACGTACGAGATGAGCTGCTTCAGGGGTACGTCCAAGTAGGGCTCGGTGGTGAGGCGCCTCGCCGTTTCGGTCGACGTCGTGAGGGTTCTTTTCGTCGGTGAGCCATGGGTGTAAATCAATCTGATCCGCGGGGACCCGCTTGAGGCTTTGACCTTGCCTAAGACGACGCCCGCCGCCGATACGCTCAGGCGCGACGCGGTGCGAGTGCCCGCGTCGCCATCGCGGGTGTAGTTCAATGGCAGAACATCAGCTTCCCAAGCTGAGAACGCGGGTTCGATTCCCGTCTCCCGCTCTCACTAGCCATTTCTGACTCGCTTGCGCTGCGTTCGTAGCACGCTGAAAGCACGACGGTCCGTCATGCGCTCGTGCGGCTTGCCAGTCGTGCTATCGTGGACTCTTCCGCGCAAAACCGCCGATTGAGCCCCCGTCACAGGTGCGTCTCATGGCCCGAGCACAGGAGTAATCACATGAGAGACCAAGGGACGACGCTGAACTCACTGGAGGACCCGACGATCCCTGTGCGGCTCAGGATCGCTGCAGCGTGGACCAGTTTCATGTTCCTCTACATCTACGTGGACCACCTCGCGCTCTACAAGCCCGGCTTCATCGACGAGATCCTGGGAGGGACCGTCCACGAGTTCGAGACCGGCCCGACGTTCGTCGGCTTGGCGCTCACACTGGTCGCCATCCCGAGCTTGATGATCCTGCTCTCGGTGACACTGCCCGCCCGTGCCAACCGCACGGTCAACCTCGTCGTGGCAGCGCTCTACATCCCCGTGTCGATCTACAACGCCGCAGGGGAGCCCTGGTCATACGCCTACTTCTACGGATTCTCCGTCGGACTCGAGGTCCTGATCCTGCTCGTCATCCTGCGATCCGCCTGGACGTGGCCCCGCGCATCCACTTTTCAATAGGAATTTCAACGATGTGTCTCTTGCTTCCCACGCAAGTTTCTAACTGCTGAGATTTCGGTGCAACGTGACGAAAAGGCTGTAAATACAGGGCTATTTCTTCGTGTCTGCGTAGCAGAGATACGCAAAATCTTGGGAGAAATCTTGGGAGAATCACCACAATCATTCCGATGTTGGGAGCGACGTTGGGAGTTAGTGGGGGTGCACGCTCGGAGAATAACTGTAAGTCATGTAGTGCGCAACGCGGGCGAAGTGTTGTGGTGGCACCTTTGCTTCCCAAGCAAAGAGGGCGGGTTCGATTCCCGGCGCCCGCTCCACCTGAATTGTCGTAATCGCAAACATTCTTTGTAGGAGCCAAATAGGTTTCGTCCCTGAAGTAGTACGTCGCTCTGAGTTGGATTTGAATCTCCGCACAATTCCGTGGTTGCCCTTCGATGTTGTGAGCAATCCTGGGGGAAACCAATGGCGTGGTGCCGACTGGACCATCACGTTTGACGGCAGCGAATACCAGCTGACCACGACGGCAGGCGCTCGAACCTTGTCGCCTTCAGCTGATGCGCCGCTTGCCGTGCGATGGCGGTGGTTTCGACGCTTCCCGTACTTGGGCCCGGAACGGCTGGTCCGGCTCTCTGGTCTGTCGAGACATGAAATCGCGCGGCTGCTGCTCGCCGCAATGCTTGCAGAAGCTGTTCGCTGGTCTGAGATGGTGGGCTCGGTACTTGAAGGAGCTGCGGTTGCGCAACGTTGGATCCCTCGGGAAACTATTGAGAGCCTCACCCACCGACATCCTGGAACCCGTGTTGTGGAGCGGGTTGAGAAGAGTGGTGCTGCTGGGATGCTCTCCCCCAACGAAACGACCGCACTGCAACGACTGCGGCTCGATCTAAACCAGCACTTCGCGGAAGTGAATGAGTACGTCCGGCTCGCCGAACTGTCGACGCAGAGAGCCTTCTTTGACGGGATTGAGCGTCAGCCCCTGACCGAAGAACGGGCGAACACGGTCATCGCATTCGACAACCGAGTACAAGTAGTTGCGGCAGCGGGATCTGGGAAAACCTCGGTGATGGTTGCCCGCGCCGCCTATGCGGTGCATCGAGGTTTT
>Ga0233424_10000617_pt1 | contig 41932 bp, 38 predicted proteins | sample Watercolumn_Towu_FD_181011 | JGI IMG/M metagenome (GOLD analysis project Ga0233424, IMG submission 181011) | Freshwater microbial communities from Lake Towuti, South Sulawesi, Indonesia - Watercolumn_Towuti2014_125_MG | ecosystem: Environmental > Aquatic > Freshwater > Lake | place: Indonesia...
CTCGGCGCGCGCTCACACATGCAAGGACGCAGATGAACGATTCCGCGGCACACCGCGACGAATGGACGGCGAGCGAAGAGCTGGCGGAGCGGATGATCCCGCTCATCGGGGCTCTCAAGCGCGAGCGCGACGTGGTCACCTCGTTGCACGGGCATCGCCTGCTCGGCCTCTCGGCCACCGGCCTCGTCGAGGTGCACGAGCGCGTGGCCCAGCTCGGACACGAGCGCCTGGCGGTCGAGGACAGCCTGGCGGTGCTCGAGGGCATCCACGCCCTGGCCCCCGGAGCCTCGTCGATCGACGTGGCCCGCCTCGTGGAAGGGCACGCCTCGAGTGGACGCCCGCTCGGGGAGTACCTGGCCGAGACCCTGGCCCCGGCCGTCGGCGCGGTCCCGGCACCGCCGACCGACGTCGTGCTCTACGGCTTCGGGCGCATCGGCCGCCTGCTGGCCCGCATCCTCATCGCGCACACCGGCGGGGGCAGCGGACTCCGGCTCCGCGCCATCGTCGTGCGCCGCGGCTCCGAGAACGACCTCGTCAAGCGCGCGTCTCTGCTGCTGCGCGACTCGGTGCATGGCCGCTTCGCGGGCTCGGTCACGGTGGACGAGGACGCCGAGCAGATCATCGCCAACGGCACGCGCATCCAGGTCATCTACTCCGACGACCCGGCGGCCGTCGATTACACGGCCTACGGCATCGACGACGCGATCGTCGTCGACAACACCGGCCGCTGGCGTGACGAGGCCGGACTCTCCCAGCACCTCCGCGCGAAGGGCGTCGCCCGCGTGCTGCTGACCGCCCCCGGCAAGGGCCCGCTGAAGAACATCGTGCAGGGCATCAACGACGACACGATCACCGAGGAAGACCGCATCGTCTCCGCGGCGTCGTGCACGACCAACGCCATCACCCCGGTGCTCGCCGCGATCGACGAGGCCTACGGCGTCGTGAAGGGTCACGTCGAGACCGTGCACTCGTTCACGAACGACCAGAACCTCATCGACAACTTCCACAAGGGTGACCGCCGCGGTCGCTCCGCCGTGCTGAACATGGTCATCACCGAGACCGGGGCGGCGAAGGCCGTGGCCAAGGCTCTGCCGCAGCTCGAGGGCAAGCTCACGGGCAGCGCGATCCGCGTCCCCACGCCGGACGTCTCGCTCGCGGTGCTGCACCTCACACTGGAGCGCCCCGCCACCAAGGACCAGGTCAACGACTACCTGCGCCGGGTCTCGCTGCACTCGAAGCTCCGGCAGCAGATCGACTACGTGGAGAGCCCGGAGGTGGTCTCCACGGACTTCGTCGGCTCGCACCGCGCGGGCATCGTCGATGGCCTGGCCACGATCGCCGACGAGGACACCCTCATCCTTTACGTCTGGTACGACAACGAGTTCGGCTACTCCTGCCAGGTGATCCGGGTGCTGGAGACCATGGCGGGGTCGCACCCGGTCGTGCTCCCCGCCCGCCGCGAAGTCACCCTCTGACCCCTCCCGTCCACCCACCCCCTTCCGCCCAGCCCGGCCCCCTGCGTGCGCATGCAACGGGCCGGGGCAGGCGAAAGGGGGTGGGTCGCGGCATGATGAGGGGTATGAAGACCTCACGATGGCGGGAGGAGCGGCTGCGGTTCCAAGGGCTCACGGCGCCGGAGCCGGACGTGGCGGGGGCGGCGGCGCGGCTTCTCGCGACGCAGAGCCAGGACTTCACGGCCGGACGGTGGGCGCTGGCCCTGCGGACGAAAGGCGACGTACGGCTTCGTGACGTCGACGCCGCGTTCGACCGTGGGGACCTCGTCCGGGCCTGGGCCATGCGGGGGACGCTGCACACGATCCCCGCGCGCGACCTCGGCTGGGTGCTGGAGGTCACGGCCGCACGACAGCTGCAGCAGGCGGCCTCCCGGCAGCGGCAGCTCGGCATCGACGACGACATGATCGACACGGTCGTCCGGGAGCTCACGCCGCGGCTCCGTGACGGCGGCCTCACCCGGGGCGAGATCTTCCCGGTGCTCGAGGGCATCGGCATCGACCCCTCAGGGCAGCGCGGCATCCACCTGCTGTTCGCGCTGACGGTCTCCGGCGTGCTCGTGCAGGGGCCGGTCGTGCCGCGGGAGGGCATCACGCGGGAGCAGCGGTTCGTGCTCGCGGCGGACCACATCCGCGATCACGCCCACCCGGAGGACCCGCTGGCCGAGCTGTTCGTCCGCTACGTCGAGGGACACGGGCCCGCCGGGGTCGCGGACTTCGCGTGGTGGTCGGGGCTGACGCTCGGGCGGTCCAGGGAGGCGGCGGAGCGCGCGGCGACACGGGTGACCGAGGCCGACGACGGGGTCTTCGTCGGCCGCACCCCGCCCCGGCGCGCGGCAGGCCGTCCGGCCGTGTTCGCCCTCGGAGCCTTCGACGAGTACTACATCTCCTACGCCGACCGCACCGTCGTCTGTGACCCCGAGTACCTCGCCGCCGTCGGACCGGGGAAGAACGGGATGGTCCGGGCGACCGTCGTGGAGCACGGCCGCGTGATCGGCTGCTGGACGCACGCCGCCGCCGCCCACACCACCCCTCCGGAGCTCTTCACTGCACCCGAGGATCCCGCCGCCGTCGCCTCCGCACTCGCCCGCTTCGCCGCGTTCCTCGCCTGACCTCGCGTCGACCCACCCCCTTCCGCGCGTCCCGGCCCCTTACGGCCGCGCGTAACGGGCCGGGGTGGACGCAAGGGGGTGGGTCGACGTCACTCGCTGGCGTGGCGACCGAGGAAGTTGTAGACCTCGTTGTCGTCCACGCCGGGGAACATGCCGCGGGGGAGCGGCGAGAACATGTGGGTGTGCACGCGGGCGCTCGGCCACGCCCGACCCTTCCAGCGCTCAGTGAGCTCGGCCGACGGGCGACGGCAGCACGCCTCGTCGGGGCAGGTCGACACGGCCCTGTCGTTCGTCTCGCGTCCCCGCCACCACCGGGCGTCGTCGAACGGCACGCCGACCGTGACGGAGAACTCGCCCTCGCTCGACGACCCGGTCTGCGTGGAGCACCAGAACGTGCCGGACGGGGTGTCCGTGTACTGGTGGTGCTCGACGGTGCGGTTCTGCTCCGTGAAGGCGGAGCGGGCCTGGAACTTCCGGCACACCCGCTGTCCCTCCACCGCTCCCGTCACGTCCATCGGCAGCGGCAGGTCGTCGTTCTCGTAGACGCGCGTGATGGCTCCGGTCGAGTCGACGCGCAGGAAGTGCAGCGACATGCCGAGGTGCTGCGTGAGCAGGTTGGTCATGCGCATACCGGCGGCCTCGTGCGTCACGCCGAACCCGTCGCGGAAGTCCTCCACCGCGAGGTTGCGGTCCTTCTTCGCCTGCTGCAGGAAGGCCACCGCGGCGGTCTCCGGCATCAGGCAGCACGCGGCGAAGTAGTTGATCTCCAGGCGCTGCTGCAGGAAGTCGGCGTAGTCGGTCGGCGGCGTGTGCCCGAGCAGGCGGTGCGCCATGGCCTGCAGCGCCATGGACCGCAGGCCGTGTCCGCCGGGGATGGACGCCGGGGGCAGGTAGATGCGGCCGTTCTCGAGGTCGGTGACCGAGCGCGTCGAGTGCGGCAGATCGTTGACGTAGATGAGCTCGAAGCCGAGCTTCTCAGCCATGATGCTCACGGTGCGGTGGGTCAGGGCGCCCTGCGAATGGCCGGCCGCCTTGAGCTGCTTCTCCGCGAGCTTCTCGATGTCCGGGAGGTAGTTGTTCTGCGCGCGCATCCGCAGGCGCAGCTCCGTGTTGGCGCGACGGGCCTCCTCAGGGGTCGCGATGGCCTCGCGCTCGCGGCGCTGCAGCTCGCGGTGCAGCCCGAGGATGGACTCGATGGTCTCGTCGCTCATGCCCTTCGTGACCCGGACGGGCGACACCCCGAGTTGACGGAAGACCGGACTCTCCTGCGCCCGCTCCAGCTCGATCTCCAGGGCCGCGCGTCGGTTCGGCGGCTCGCCGGAGATGAGGTCGGTCACCTCCGTGCCGGTGGCCTGCGCGATCGCCTGGAGGAGGGAGAGCTTGGGCTCGCGCTTGCCGTTCTCGATGAGGCTGAGCTGGGAGCCGGCGACCCCGACGACGGCTCCCAGCTCGTCGAGCGTGTAGCCCTTCTCCAGGCGGCGGTGCCGGATGCGGTGGCCGAGGGTCGTGAGGTGGATGCCGGAGGACGCCATAGTTTGAGTCTAGCGAAAGAAGCGTGATTCTTATCGCTCGATTTGGCCGAAAGTCCGCGCCGAGGGCGAAGAAGATGGAAGCAACGCCCCACACTTCGAAGGAGCAGTCATGGCCATGGCCGAAGTCCTCACCCCTCGCACGTCCCCTGTCGCCCCGACGCGCACGTTCGGCACCGCCCCCTCCTACGACACCCCTGCGATGGCGGAACTCGTGGCCTGGGTCGAAGAGATCCGCGCGCTCACGCAGCCGGACGCCGTGCACTGGGTGGACGGCTCGCGCGCTGAGAACGACTGGCTGCTGCGCGGACTCGTCGACGAGGGCAAGCTCATCAAGCTGAACCCCGAGTGGCGTCCCGGCTCGTACCTGGCGCGCTCGCACCCCAGCGACGTCGCCCGTACCGAGGCCCGCACCTTCATCGCCTCGGAGCGCGAGGAGGACGCCGGCCCCACCAACAACTGGGCCGACCCCGCCGAGATGCACACGAAGATGGACGAGATCTTCGAGGGCTCGATGCGCGGTCGCACGATGTACGTCGTGCCGTTCTCGATGGGTCGCGTCGGCGGCCCCCTCTCGCACATCGGCGTGCAGATCACCGACAGCGCCTACGCGGTCGCGTCGATCGGCATCATGACCCGCGTGGGCGACGAGGTCACCCGCCAGATCGCCGAGGGCGCGCCCTGGGTCAAGACCGTGCACTCCGTCGGCGCTCCGCTGGAGCCGGGCGAGCCGGACGTCGAGTGGCCCTGCAACGACGACAAGTACATCGTGCATTTCCCCGAGACGCTCGAGGTGTACTCGTACGGATCGGGCTACGGCGGCAACGCGATCCTCGCAAAGAAGTGCTTCGCGCTGCGCATCGCGTCGGTGATCGCCCGGGACGAGGGCTGGCTCGCCGAGCACATGCTCCTCATCCGCGTGATCGATCCGCAGGGCAAGGCGTACCACGTGGCCGCCGCGTTCCCGTCGGCCTGCGGCAAGACCAACCTCGCGATGCTGCGTCCGACGATCCCGGGCTGGAAGGTCGAGACCCTCGGCGACGACATCGCCTGGATCCGCCCCGGCGAGGACGGACGACTCTGGGCGATCAACCCGGAGGCCGGCTTCTTCGGCGTCGCGCCCGGCACCGGAGAGTCGACCAACGTCACCGCGGTCGAGACGCTGTGGGGCAACACGATCTTCACCAACGTCGCGCTCCGTCCCGATGGTGACGTGTGGTGGGAGGGCCTGACCGACGAGGCGCCTGCGAACCTGATCGACTGGGAGGGCAACGACTGGACGCCCGACTCCGGTCGTCCCGCGGCGCACCCCAACTCGCGCTTCACCGTGTCGGCGGCCCAGTGCCCGCAGATCTCCGAGGACTGGGAGGAGGCCGTGCCGCTCGACGTCATCCTGTTCGGCGGACGCCGCGCGAGCAACGTGCCGCTCGTCGTCGAGGCCACCGACTGGACCCACGGCGTGTTCCTGGGCTCGAACATCTCCTCCGAGCGCACGGCGGCGGCCGAGGGCACGGTCGGCGAGCTGCGCCGCGACCCCTTCGCGATGCTGCCGTTCTGCGGCTACAACATGGCCGACTACTTCGGTCACTGGCTGAAGGTCGGCAGCGGCCTGCGCTTCGACCGTGCACCGCGCATCTTCCAGGTGAACTGGTTCCGTCGCGGAGCGGACGGCCGGTTCCTCTGGCCCGGGTTCGGCGACAACTCCCGCGTCGTCGACTGGATCATCCGCCGGGTGGCCGGTGACGTGCCGGCGGTGGACAGCCCCATCGGACGCCTGCCGCGCGTGGAGGACCTCAACCTCGACGGGCTCGACATCCCCGCGGAAGACCTCGACGAGCTCTTCTCGGTCGACCCCGAGGCGTGGAAGGCCGAGGCCGACCTCACGGAGGAGTTCTACGACACCTTCGGCGACCGGGTGCCCGCGGCCCTCCGCACGGAGCTCGCGTCGCTGCGCTACCGCCTCGCGAAGGCGTAGCCCCCAGACCGGTGCCGGTTCGGGGGAGCCGGCACCCTCGGCCTCCGGGTCGAGACAGACCCGCGAAGGCGGGGCATCAGAGACGAACCCATGGCTGAGTGGTCTCCGACGCCCCGCCTTCGTGGCACCCACTTCCGCCGAGACCCCGGTTTCGCGTCGAGACCCCGCCCCGCATACGTGCGGAAGGCGGGGTCTCGGCGGAAACGCGGGGTCCCGGCGGTGGACAGAGGGGGGAGAGGGGGGAGGGGGAGTCAGGCGAGGAGCTGGTGGCGGGCGAGGTCGCGGTAGAGCGGGGTCGACTCCACGAGCTCGGCGTGCGTGCCCTGTCCGACGACCACGCCGTCCTGCAGCACCACGATGAGGTCGCTGTCGACGACGGTGGACAGACGGTGCGCGATCACGACGAGCGTGCGGTCGGTGGCGACCGCGTCGATGGCCTCGCGCATGCGCTGCTCGTTCACGCCGTCGAGCGACGAGGTCGACTCGTCCAGCAGGAGGATCGGGGCGTCCGTGAGGAGTGCCCGGGCGATCGCGAGCCGCTGCCGTTCGCCCCCGGAGAGCATCACGCCGTCCTCGCCGACCGGAGCGTCGACCCCGAGGGGGTTCCGCTCCAGCACGTCGCCGAGGTTCACGGCGCGGAGCACGCGCTCGCAGTCCGCATCGGTGGCGCCGGGGGAAGCGAGACGCAGGTTCTCGGCGAGGGTGCCGGCGAGGGTGGGGGCGTCCTGCTCGACGTAGCCGAAGTGCGCGCGCAGCTCGTCGCGCGCGTAGGTGCGGGTGTCGTGTCCCTTCAGGCGGATGGAGCCGCCCGTCGGGTCGTAGAAGCGCTCGATGAGGGAGAGGATGGTGCTCTTCCCCGCCCCGCTGGGACCGACCAGCGCCACCCGTGCCCCGCGCGGGACCGCGAACGACACCCCGCGGAGCACCTCGTGGTCCTGCGGGTCGACGGCGGCCTCGGTCTGCTCCAGGTGCGCATCGGCGAGCAGGGTCTGCGCCTCCCTCGCGGCGGCACGGCGGGCGGCGACGACGTTCTCCGGGTAGCGGAACCGCACGTCGCGGAACTCCAGGGCGGGGGCGTCCGCACCGGGCTCCTCGTCACGGGGCAGTGCGGCGGCGGTGGCGGCGTCGTCCTGGGTCTCGGTGGGCAGGTCGAGGACCTCCTGGATGCGGCCGAGCGCGCCGAGGGCCTGGTTGACGGAGGTGATCGCGCCGAACGTCGAGGCGAGGGGCATCACCAGCAGGAAGAGGAACATCACGAACGAGATGAGGGCCGCGATCGAGATGGCTCCGGCGGCGACGCGGAAGCCGCCGACGCCGAGCACGACGAGGAGGGAGAGCTGGAGGGCGATGCCGGCGACCGGCACCACGAGCGAGGAGATCTTCGCGATCCGCACGCCGATGCCATAGGCCTCAGAGGCCCGCTCCGTCACCGCCGCGGTCTCCCGCTCGGTCGCGCCCGAGGCCCGGATGGTGCGGATGGACCCGACGGCCCGCTCGACGCCCGAGGCCAGCTCGCCGACCTTCTCCTGCTGGGCGGTGGACGCCGTGCGGATCCGGCCGCTGAGGGCGACGACGACCACGACGGAGACGCCGATCACCACGACGATGAGCAGCAGCAGCACGGGGTCGATGAGCAGCATCGCGATCAGCGCCCCGGCGAAGAGGACGACGTTGCCGACCGCGTCGGCGAGCCCCTGCGTGAGGACGGCATAGAGGAGCGTGGTGTCGGTGCCCACACGGGAGACGAGGTCGCCGGTGCGCCGTGCGTCGAACTCGGACGTCGGCAGGTGAAGGATGCGGGCGATGAGCTTGCGGCGGCTGGAGTAGACGACCGCGGTGCCGGTGCGCTGCAGCAGGTAGTGCTGGAACCCCGAGATGATCGACGACACGATCACGAAACCGACGAGCAGCCACACGAGCACGCCGATCGTGCCGTCGGATTGCACGGCCTCGATGACCTGGCCCACGAGGAGGGGCTGCACGAGCGAGGTCGCGGCGCCGAACACGCTGAGGACGGCGACGACGACGAGGGTGCGCTTGTGCTCGAAGAGGAAGGGGAGGAGCTGGCGGAAGGTGGCGCGGGGCCCGTCGGCCGGTGCGCCCCGTCCGCGTCGGCGTGCTGTCGCCGTGCGGGACATGGGGGACCTCGATCTGGAGATGGTACTTCGACCGTACTCGGGGGACGGCCGTTTCCTATGGGGCGGCTGTATGGGCTCAGGTGCGCCCGAAGCGCCGATGTGCCGCCTGTTTGGTGACGCCGAGGGCGCTCGCGATCGCCTGCCACGAGTAGCCGCTCGTGCGGGCGCGACGGACCTGGGACTCTTCGGCGCGCGCGAGCTCCTTGCGCAACGCGGCCAGGCGGTGAAGCTCGGCGAGGGGTCCGCCGCCCTCGGCCGCGGCGATGGTGGTCGGTTGAGACATGGGGACCTCCTTCGCGTCAATATTCGTTGACGCGGCGGGCCCGCGTCAAGAAGTGTTGACGAGCACGTTGTCCACAGCACGGCCTTGCCCGCATGTGGAGCGCATGCGATGCTGACAGGATGGCTCGCATGCTGCAAGTGAGGAACCTGCCGGATGAGGTTCACGCTCGGCTCAAAGAGCGTGCCGCGGCGGAACGCATGAGCCTGTCGGACTACGTCGCGCGCGAGCTGGAGGACCTCGTCCGGTACCGCAGCAATGCGGAAGTCCTGGAGGCATCGCGGGCACGGGCGCGCGCCGCCGGTGTCTCCCTGACGCGCGAGAGCATCCTCGCCGCCCGTGATCGTGAACGGGACGGGCGCAGGTGAGCGTGTCGTCCGAGGCGGTCGTGCTCGACGCCTCGGCGGCGATCGAGGCCCTGCTCGGCGAGGAGGTCTGGACGCACGGCGAGGAGTTCCATGCACACGCGGGTCTCGACATCGAGGTCCTGTCCGTGCTGCGCCGGCTCACGATGCGGTCGTCGATGCCGGCACACGCTGCCCGCGAGGCCCTCGATGCGTTCGGGGCGTTGCAGATCACCCGCCATCCGCTGCGTCGTCTCATCCCACGGATCTGGTCGCTGCGCGAGGACGTCTCCGCGTACGACGCCGGTTATGTCGCGCTCGCCGAGGCCCTCGACGTCCCTCTGCTCACGGCCGATCACCGGCTGGCGAAGACGGCGGCCCGGTACTGCGACGTCGTGGTGCTGTGAGCACCCGGCCAGGCGAGAACACCCCACCCGCTCCGAGACTAGGGTGAGCGGATGCCGGAGAAGTGGATACTGTTCGACGTCGGCGGCGTGCTCGAGGTCGTCGACGATGACGCCTGGCAGGACCAGTGGTGGGCGCGCTGGTGCCGTGAGGCTGACATCACGCCCCAGGAAGCGGATGAGCGCCTGGCGGCTGCGGCACTCCCGAGGATCGACCTCGAAGCGGGAGTGGCTGAGGCGTTCTGGGAGGGACTCGGGGCGGTGCTGCGTCTCGACAGTGACCGCCAGGCGCAGATGCGTGCGGAGTTCTGGGATTCCTACTGCGGTCATGCCGACTCGGAGCTGATCGCGCACGCCGCGACGCTGCGGGGAAGGGCGAGGGTGGCGATCCTCTCGAACTCGGCGGATGGCGCGCGCGAGGAGGAGGAACGGCGCTACGGGTTCTCTGCGGTGTTCGATCCCATCTGTTACAGCCACGAGCTGGGAGTGGCGAAACCCGACGCCCGGGCGTACCGCAGCGCGCTCCAACGGATGGATGCGGCCCCGGAGGATGTCCTCCTCATCGATGACCACGTGGAGGCCGTCCGCGGCGCCCGTGAGATCGGAATGTCAGCGCTCCTCCACCGGAGCACCCCGCAGACCGTAGCCGCGATCGAGCAGTTCCTCCGGGCCTGAGCGCACCATGACAGCGAACGGCGCCCGTGTCCGAGGACACGGGCGCCGTTCGTCGTTCGGTCGGCCTCTAGAGCTCGACGGCGGAGGCGAGGCCGAGGTCGTCCTCGTAGTCGTGGTCCTTCGTCTCCGGGGTGAAGATGAGTGCGATGAAGGTCAGCACCGCCATCGACGAGAGGTACAGCCCCACGAGCCAGGGCTCGCCGCCGACGGCCGCCCACAAGGCCACCGCGATGAACGGCGCCACGGCCGCACCGAGGATCGACGACACGTTGTACGCGATCGCCGAGCCCGAGTAGCGAACGTTCGTCGGGAAGAGCTCCGGCAGGAGGGCGCCCATCGGGCCGAACGTCGTACCCATGAGCATGAAGCCGAACACGAGGAAGGCCTGGGTGAGAGCGCCGGTGAACTTCGGGTCCGCCTGCGGGAGCAGGAAGATGTTGAACGACAGGCCGAAGACGACGATGAGTCCGGTGACCCACAGCAGCAGCTTGCGGCGCCCGATGGCGTCGGCGATCGGCCCGGACAGCAGCGTGAAGATGCCGAAGAACACGACGCCGATGATCTGCATGAGCACGAAGTCCGTGTAGCCGAAGCCGAGGCCCGGATAGAACTGCGCTGCGAACGCGCTCGGGTCGAAGTCCTTTCCCGTCGCCTCCGCGGCAGCACGGGCGGCGGCCGAGGCGGTCTCCAGGTCGGCGGCCTTCGTGCCGTAGGTGAGCGTGAAGTTCGTCATCAGGTAGAACAGCACGTACGTCGCCAGCATGATGAACGTGCCGAGGATGAGCTGCTTCCAGTGGTGCCGGAACACGGTCGCGAGCGGGAGCTTGCGGATGGCCCCGGTCTTCTCCGCCTTCTTGAACGTGTCCGACTCGACGAGACGGAGCCGCACCCACAGGCCGATGATGACCATGACGGCGGAGAACAGGAACGGCACGCGCCAGCCCCAGGAGAGGAAGGCCTCGGACTTCAGCGCCGGGTCCTCGGGGTGGGGGAGCGCGAAGTTGATGGCGAGGAAGATGCCGTTCGCGATGATGAACCCGAGCGGCGCGCCGAGCTGCGGGAACGAGCCGTACCAGGCGCGCTTGCCCTTCGGGGCGTTCTCGGTGGCCACCAGCGCCGCGCCCGACCACTCGCCGCCCAGCGCGAAGCCCTGAGCGAGACGGAGGATCAGCAGGAGCAGCGGGGCGACCCAGCCGATCTGCTGGAAGGTGGGCAGGAGACCGATCACGAAGGTCGCGATGCCCATGGTGAGGAGCGATGCGACGAGGGTGGCCTTGCGCCCGAACTTGTCGCCGAAGTGACCGAAGACGACGGCGCCGATCGGGCGGGCGACCATCGCCGCGCCGAAGACGGCGAACGACGACAGCAGCGACGCGGTGTCGTTCGTGCTGGGGAAGAAGAGCGTGGGGAAGACGAGCACGGCTGCCGTCGCATAGACGTAGAAGTCGTAGAACTCGATGGTGGTGCCGACGAGGCTCGCGGTGATGACGCGCGAGCGGGGGTTCGCGGGGGTGGTGGCGGTGCTCAAGGGGTCTCCGATCCTCCGCCGGTATACCAGCGGACTCGGGCGAGTCTACGCCTTCCTGGGAGTTCGCTGGACGTTCATGACGGGACGGTGCCGAGCGCGTCTGTGCCGCCGCGTAGAGTCGGGGGAGACCGGCCGGAGGGGGACCATGACCACGCGGATGCTGCTCCTCGCCGACACGCACGTCCCGAAGCGCGCGAAGCGGCTGCCGGACGCGGTGCTCCGGGCGATCGACGAGGCCGACGTCGTCGTGCACGCGGGGGACTGGGTCGATCTCGCCACCGTCGAGCTGCTCCAGGCCCGCGCGCGCGTGCTCCACGGCGTGCACGGCAACAACGACGGCCCCGAGATCCGCCGGGTGCTGCCGGAGATCGCGCGGTTCACCGTGGAGGACACCGCCGTCGCCGTCATCCACGAGACGGGCGCCGCGACGGGGCGGGAGAAGCGGATGGATCTGGCCTTCCCTGACACCGACCTGCTGGTCTTCGGGCACTCGCACATCCCGTGGGACACCGTGACGCCGAACGGACTGCGGCTGCTCAACCCGGGCTCTCCCACCGACCGGCGCCGGCAGCCGGTGCACACGATGATGCACGTCGTCGTCGACGGACGCGATGTCGAGGCGACCCTGGTGCCGGTCCGATGACCGACGACGGAGCCGATGTCCCGATCGCCTACCGGGCACCGATGCGCTCCCGCGACGACGCCGTCGCCCCGGGGGTCGCCGTCGAGCGCGCGCTCGCCGGAGGTGTGTGCGGCATGGGCGGGCGGCTCGACAGCCCGCCTCGCTCACTGACCACGGCGCTCGCGGCCGTCGACGCCCGTCATGGCGAGCGGGCGGCGCGGCGGCTGGAGCGCTTCGCGGCGCTTCCGACGGGAACCCTCGTCTGGACGCGGGACGTCGACGGGTACTTCTGGCTCGGGACGCTGACGGGGCCGTGGCGCTACGACGAGGATCCGGCGGCGGTGGCGGCAGACCTCGTGCACGTGCGCGACTGCACCTGGACGTCGACCCCGGTGGCGCCCCCCGATGTCCCGCCGGGCGTCACGGCCACGTTCGCCCGCGGGGGACGCAACGGCCAGCGCATCCGCACGGCCGGGGTCGGGGAGCAGTCAGCCGCACTCTGGGAGCGCAGCCTCCGCTGATCCGCGCCTCAGCGCCAGATCGCGGCGATGGCCGCGTTGACCGCGGTGAGGATGCCCACGAGCCAGAAGACCGCGGGCGGCACCACCTGGTCGCGCTTCTGGCGCGCCGTGCCGATCCCGAGCAGGGCGCCGATGGCGAGGAGGATGACGAGCTTCGTGCCGATCTTGGCGTAGTTCATCTCGACGCCCTCGGGAAGGCCCCACGGGGCGGCGAGGGCGAGGCCGGCGACCGCGGCGATCGTCATGCCGATGGTCATCAGACGCGTGAACACCCGCTTGCCGCCGAACGCCTGCGCCGCCCAGGCCCCGAAGAGCACGGCGAAGCCGATGAGGTGGACGAAGAGCACGATGTGGCGCAGGGTCTCCATGCCCTCACCGTACGAGAGTGCGGTGTTCCGCGCCACCAAGGCACGCCTGACCTCGCGCCCGCGATCGGGCGCGAGGCGAAGGGAGTCAGCCGCGCAGCTCGCGGATCACGAGGGCGGTGCGCAGTGCGGCGTCCGCGGCCTCCGCGCCCTTGTCCTCCTTCGAGCCCTGCAGGCCCGCGCGGTCCAGCCCCTGCTTCTCGTCGTCGAGCGTGAGCAGCCCGAACCCGACCGGCTTGCCGGCATCGAGGGAGACGCGGGTGAGTCCGTCGGTCGCCGCCGCCGAGACGTACTCGAAGTGCGGCGTGCCGCCACGGATGATGACCCCGAGGGCGACCACCGCGTCCGCACCGCCGGCGAAGGCGGCCTGTGCGGCCACGGCGAGCTCGAACGAACCGGGCACTCGCACGAGCCGATGCGTCGCCCCCGCCTCGTCGAGCACCCGCTGGGCGCCGGCGATCAGGCCGTTCGAGATCACCTCATGCCAGGTGCCGGCGATCACGACGATCTCCAGCCCCCGCCCGTCGATGTTCCCCGTCTTCGGTGCTCCGGCGCCGCTCATTCCTCGTCCTTTCCTGCCGCGAGGGCCTCGGCGAGCTCTGCTTCGCCGATGATGTGGCCCATGCGGTCGCGCTTGGTCTCCAGGTACTGGTGGTTGTTCGGGCCCACGCCCACGATCAGCGGCACCTGCTCGACGACGTCGAGGCCGAGCTCGCGCAGCTTGTTCACCTTGTCGGTGTTGTTGGTGAGCAGCCGGACCTTCGAGACGCCCAGGTCGGTGAGGATCCCGGCCGCCGCGGCGTAGTCGCGGGCGTCCGCCGGGAGCCCCAGTGCCAGGTTCGCGTCGACGGTGTCCAGGCCGTCCTCCTGCAGGCTGTAGGCCCGCAGCTTGTTGATGAGCCCGATGCCGCGCCCCTCGTGCCCCCGCATGTAGATGACGATCCCGCCCTCGCGGTCGATCGCGTCCAGCGCGGCATCGAGCTGCGGCCCGCACTCGCACTTCTGGGAGCCGAACGCCTCGCCGGTGAGGCACTCGGAGTGCACGCGCACGAGGGCGGTCTCGGTCGGCTCGCCTGACACGACCGCGATGTGGTCGGTGCCGGTGACGCGGTCCTTGTAGGCAAGGAAGCGGAACGTGCCGTGGTCGGTGGGCACGGTGGCGTCGGCACGGAGGCTCACGCGGCGTCCGCGCTGGGCGGCCGGTGTGGCTCCGTCTGGGTCGATCTCGTTGAGGTGCGCGATGAGCTGCTCGATCGTGATGACCGGCACGCCGTCGCGGGCGCCCAGTTCGAGAAGCCCGGGAAGCCGCATCATGCTGCCGTCCTCGGCGACGACCTCCGCGATCGCGCCGACGGGCCGGAGGCCGGCGAGCTTCATGAGCTCGACCGCGGCCTCGGTGTGACCGCTGCGCTCGCGCACACCGCCGTCGACGGCCCGGAGCGGCAGCACGTGGCCGGGACGGATGATGCTCGTCGCCGTCGAGGACGGATCGGCGAGGACGTTGAGGGTGTGCGCGCGGTCGCTCGCGCTGATCCCCGTCGTCACCCCTTCCGCGGCGTCGACGCTCACGGTGTAGGCGGTGGAGCGGGCGTCTTCACTGGCCGCGACCATCGGCGGGAGGTTGAGGCTGTCCGCGAGGTCGGTGGGCATCGGCGCGCAGATGAAGCCGGACGACCAGCGCACCGTCCACGCCACCCATTCGGGGGTGGCGAGCTCGGCGGAGAGGACGACGTCCCCCTCGTTCTCGCGGTTCTCGTCGTCGGCCACGAGCACGGGCCGGCCGGCGCGCAGCGCCTCCAGGGCTTCGGGGATGGTTGCCAGGCTCATCGCGAGCCCCCTTCCGGTGCGGCGCGGAAGGCGAGCAGCCGCTCGACGTGCCGCGCGAGGATGTCGGTCTCGAGGTTCACGCGGTCGCCGACCGCGCGGGTGCCGAGGGTGGTCGCCGCCAGGGTCTCCGGGATGAGCGACACCTCGAACCAGTGCCCGCCCCGGGTCCCCGCGCCCTCCTGGGTCCCTGAGCCCTCCCGGGTCCCCGCGCCCTCCTGGGTCCCTGAGCCTGTCGAAGGGGTCGAAGGGTCCGAAGGGCTCACCGCGCTCACCGTCAGGGAGGTGCCGTCGACCGAGATGGAGCCCTTGTCGACGACGAGTGGCGCGAGGTCGTCCGGAAGGCTGATGCGGAGCACGCTCCACTGCGCGCCCGGGCGCACCTCGAGCACGACACCGGTGCCGTCGACGTGGCCCTGCACGATGTGCCCGCCGAGCCGGGCGCCCACGGGCATCGCCTTCTCGATGTTGACCCTGGTCCCGACGGTCGCCGTGCCGAGGGCCGCGACGTCGAGCGTCTGCTTCATGACGTCGGCGTCGAAGGTCTCGGCGGTGGAGCCGACGACGGTCAGGCAGACGCCGGAGACCGCGATCGACTCCCCGTGCACGGCGTCGGCGGCCGCCTTCGGGGCGCGGACGGTGAGCCGCCAGCCGTCGCCCGACTCGGCGATGGCGGTGACCTCGCCGATCTCCTCGATGATTCCGGTGAACATCAGAGGCTTCCCTTCTCCGGGCCGGTGTGGTCCGGGTCGTCCGCGTCCGCAGGATGCGCGATCGCGAGCAGGTCTACGCCCAACGGCAGCCATTCGTCCACGACGAGGCGGCGCGCCTCGTCGATCGAGCGGACGCCGATGTCGGACACGGCCAGGCGGCTCCCGCCCAGGAGGACCGGGGCGACGTAGGCGAGCACACGGTCCGCGAGTCCGGCGGCGAGGAACGCGCTGGCGAGCGTCGGGCCGCCTTCCACGAACAGTGTCTGGATGCCGCGCGCGTGCAGCGCGGCGAGGACGGCCGACAGGTCGTGCGTGTCGAAGAACACCGGCGTGTGCGGATGACGGTGCACCGCCGCATCCGCAGGGGTGGGCCGCGCGCCGATCACGACCGGGACGGGCTGATGCGGAAGGAGCTCGTCCCCGGCGCGGGCGGTGAGCGCGGGGTCGTCGGCGAGCACGGTGCCGGTGCCGACCGCGATGGCGTCGGCCTCGGCGCGTCGTCGGTGCACATCGGCACGCGCCTCGGGACCGGTGATCCACTGGCTGGTGCCGTCGTCCGCCGCAGCCCTGCCATCGAGGCTCTGCGCCCACTTCACGGTGACGTGCGGACGGCCGCGCCGCGCCGCGAAGAGCCAGTCGCCGATCAGCGTGCGCGCCTCCGCGGCCCGTTCGCCGGACTCGACGCTCACGCCCGCGGCGCGCAGCCGCTCCGCGCCGCCGCCGGAGACCTCACCCGGGTCGTCGAGGGCGTAGACGACCCGTGCCACCCCGGCCTCGATGAGCGCGAGCGCGCAGGGACCGGTGCGACCGGTGTGGTTGCAGGGTTCGAGGGTGACGACCGCGGTCGCGCCGCGTGCGGCGCCGGGGGCGAGCTTCGACAGCGCGTCGACCTCGGCGTGCGGAGTGCCGGAGCCCCGGTGCCAGCCCTCGGCCAGCACCTCGCCGTCGGGGGAGAGGAGCACGGCGCCCACCTGCGGGTTGACTCCGCGGGGGCCACGGGTCGCGAGGGCGAGCGCGCGATCCATCGCGCGGCGCTCTGTCGCGGTCACTGCCATCCGTCGTCCTCTCTGCGGCCTCGGGGTCGCTGCAGGGTGGCGGAACGGACGCACGCGCGTGCGCCTCGTGCTGCCTCCCTTCCGGACTAGCGAGGTGTCCCTCGCATCACCGTCGGTTCCGGAATTCCACCGGATCGGCATCCCGATCACTCGGAACGCTCGCGGACTGTCACCGCCGGTTCGGATTCCCACCGACCCCGGAGCACGTTGCTGCTCTGAGTGTACTCAACGCGTCCGCGCCCGTTTCATTCCGTGGCAGGGGCCGTTCCCGGCTTCTCACTTGAGCAGGCGGGAGAGCCGCCGGTCGGCGAGCACCTTGCCGCCGGTCTGACAGGTGGGGCAGTACTCCAGGGAGCGGTCGGCGAAGAAGACGCTGCGCACCCCATCGCCGCAGACCGGACACGCCTCGCCCCGGCGGGCGTGCACCCGCATGCCGCGGCGCTTGGCGTCCTTGAGATCAGCCGGAGGTTTGCCCGCGGCGGCCGCGACGGCCTCGGCGAGGGTCTCCTGCATCGCCGCGAACAGGCGGTCGATCTCGGCGTCGTCCAGCGTGCCGGCGATCGCGTACGGCGACATGCGGGCCGCGTGCAGGATCTCGTCCGAGTAGGCGTTGCCGATGCCCGCGATCACGCCCTGGTCGCGCAGCAGACCCTTGATCTGCATCCGTCGGTCGTCCAGCAGTGCGGCGAAGGCGTCGCGGGTGAAGGACGGATCGAGCGGGTCGGGGCCGAGCCGGGCGATGCCGGGCACCTCGGCGGGGTCGCGGACCACGTACAGGGCCAGCGACTTCTTCGTCCCGGCCTCGGTCAGGTCGAAGCCGCTGCCGTCGTCGAGGGCGATCCGCAGCGCGATGGGCGACTTGCCCGGCTTGAGGAGCGTGGTCGGCAGGGTGTCGTACCAGCGCAGCCATCCGGCCTTCGCCAGGTGGAAGACGAGGTGCAGCTCGGACCCGCAGGAGAGCACCACGAACTTGCCGCGGCGCTCCGCCCCGGTGATCGCCGCGCCTTCCAGTGCCGAGATCGGCGGGTCGTAGGTCTTCAGCGCGGCGATCGCGGCCACGGAGGCACGGGTGATCGTGCGTCCGGTGGTGCGCTCGCCGAGGAACGCGACGAGTCCTTCGACCTCCGGCATCTCAGGCATGCAGCCATCCTGTCACCGGGGTCCGACGCTGTCACGCGTGGGACGTGCGGTCAGAGCATCGGCCACTCGACCGGCGTCCGGTCGTCGTCGCGCAGCAGCCCGGCGAGCCAGCCGTCGTCCCGTCCGCGCTGGCTGGTGAGTCCCTGACGCATGGTGCCCTCGAAGCGGAAGCCGAGGGCGCGGGCGGCGCGGGCGGAGGGGACGTTGCCCACGACGGCCTGCCAGCGGATGCGGGCGAGGCCGAGCTCCGCGAAGCCCCAGTCGAGCACGGCCCGCGCGGCCTCGACGAGGTAGCCGCGGCCGCGGGCGTCCGCGACGACCCAGTAGCCGAGCTCGGCATGGCCCCCGGCCGGATGCTCCCCGATGTGGTGGAGTCCGACCATGCCCACGAGGACGTCGTCGGCGTAGACACCCCAGACGGTCTGCGAGCCGTCCTCCCACCACTGCTCGACGAGGGCGACGAAGTCCTCCGCGTCCTGCCGGAAGTAGGGGGAGGGCACCGTCGTCCACCGCGCGATCTCGGGGTCCTGGCACGCCTCGGTGATCGCGTCGACATCCGCCTCCGTCGGGGCGTGGAGGACGAGTCGTGCGGTGGTGAGGGTGACCCGAAGCATCCCTCCAGCCTAAAACGCTCGACCCGGCCCCTTCGGTTCGCCCCGGCCCCTTCCGCGCGTCCGTAACGGGGTGGGAGGCACGGAAAGGGGTGGGATGCAGGGAAGCCGACCGCAGTGTCCGTGGGCGCGATTAGGCTTGTCCGGTGACTGTTCCGGGGATTCTGCGCGCCTTGGAAGAGGCGTCTCTGTATCGTGACGCTCTCGCCTGGGCGCACACCGACGCCGACCTCGGCCTGGTCGACGGGCTCGACGCGCCCGTGCTCGCCGGTCTGCTCGCCAAGCGTGCGGCGGCCGGCCACCCGGCGGCGCTGCTGGCCGTGGTGCCCACGGGGCGCCGGGCGGAATCGGTCGCGCAGGCCCTGGAGACGTACGTCCCGGACGCCGAGGTGCTCACCTTCCCCGCCTGGGAGACGCTGCCGCACGAGCGCCTCAGCCCCAGCCCGGACACGGTCGGCCTGCGACTGCAGACCCTGCGCCGCATCGCCGAATGGTCAGGGGAGCGTCCCCTCGTGGTCGTGGCCTCGGTGCGCGCCGCGCTCCAGCCCATCGCCGGGAACCTCGGCGACATCGTGCCACTGGAGCTGGCGGTGGGCAGCCGCGGCAATGAGCTCGACCACGTCGCCGAGCAGCTCGTCGAACGGGCATACTCCCGCGTCGACATGGTGTCGCGACGGGGCGAGTTCGCCGTCCGCGGCGGCATCCTCGACGTCTTCCCGCCCACGTCCGAGCACCCGTACCGCGTGGAGTTCTTCGGCGACGAGATCGATCAGATCCGCGCGTTCTCCGTGGCGGACCAGCGTTCCCTCCCGGGCGACGTGCCGCGCGTCGACCTGCCGCCCAGCCGCGAGCTCCTGCTCACGGCCGAGGTGCGGGAGCGCGCCAGGGCGCTCATCGGGGGCTTCCCGGCCATCAGCGGCATGCTCGAGAAGATGGCCGAGGGCATCCCGGTCGAGGGCATGGAGTCGCTGCTGCCCGCGGTCGCCTACCCCCTCAAGTCGCTCGTCGAGTATCTGCCCGAAGGCAGTGCCACCGCCGTCATCGACCCGGAGCGCTCGACCGCCCGCGCCCTCACCCTCGGCGAGACGAACCGCGAGTTCCTCGACGCCGCCTGGAGCGCGGCGACCTCCGGTGCCTCGGCCCCCATCGACCTCGGCGCCGGCGACTTCCTCACCATCGCCGACCTGCGCGAGGTCGTCCGCGACCGCGGTGGCGTCTGGTGGCGGCTGAGTCCGTTCGGGATCGGCGATGCGACAGCGGAGAGCGTCGAGGCGGCCACCGTCATCCCGTCGTTCCACGGCAACGTCGACGGCGCCATCGCCTTCGTCGACGCGAAGGTCGCCGACGGCTGGCGCGTGGTCGTCCTCGCGACCGGTCACGGCCTCGTCGACCGCGCCCGCGACGTGCTCTCCGACCGCGGCATCGCGGCGCGGGTCGTCGAGACCATCGCGGACGCGCCGGACCCGGGGGTCGCGACGCTCACCGTGGGCGGCGTCGAGGCCGGCTTCCAGGTGCCGGAGGCGAAGCTCGCCGTCCTCACCGACAACGAGTTCTACGGCCGCACCATCGGCGGCGACCAGCGCGTCGTCAAGAAGCTCGCCTCCCGTCGGAAGAACGTCGTCGATCCGCTGCAGCTCAAGCAGGGCGACTTCGTCGTGCATGCCACGCACGGCATCGGCCGCTTCGTCGAGATGACCCAGCGCGAGGTCTCCACCGGGGGCCGCAACGCCGCGAAGTCCGTCCGCGACTACCTCGTGCTGGAGTATGCGCCGTCGAAGCGCGGCTACCCCGGCGACAAGCTGTTCGTCCCCACCGACCAGCTCGATCTCCTGTCGAAGTACGTCGGCGGCGAGGCCCCGACGCTGTCGAAGATGGGCGGCAGCGATTGGGCGCAGGCCAAGGGCAAGGCGCGCAAGGCGGTCCGCGACATCGCCGTCGAGCTCGTCAAGCTCTACTCCGCCCGGATGAGCGCCAAGGGGTACGCCTTCGGCCCGGACACCCCCTGGCAGCGCGAGCTGGAGGAGGCGTTCCCGTTCGCGGAGACCCAGGACCAGCTGCAGACCATCGACGAGATCAAGGCCGACATGGAGCGGCCCATCCCGATGGATCGGCTGCTCTCCGGCGACGTCGGCTTCGGCAAGACCGAGGTCGCGGTCCGCGCGGCTTTCAAGGCGATCCAGGACGGCAAGCAGGTGGCGATGCTCGTCCCGACCACCCTGCTCGTCAAGCAGCACCTCGAGACGTTCACGGAGCGCTTCGCCGGGTTCCCGGTCAAGGTGCGGCCGCTGTCGCGGTTCCAGACCGACAAGGAGGCGCGGCTCACGCTGCAGGGCCTGCTCGACGGCTCGGTGGACATGGTGATCGGCACGCACCGCATCCTCACGGAGCAGGTGCTGTTCAAGGATCTCGGCCTCATGATCATCGACGAGGAGCAGCGCTTCGGCGTCGAGCACAAGGACGCGCTGAAGAAGATGAAGACCAACGTCGACATCCTCGCCATGAGCGCCACCCCGATCCCGCGCACGCTGGAGATGGCGGTCACCGGCATCCGCGAGATGTCGACGCTCGCCACGCCCCCGGAGGACCGGCACCCGATCCTCTCGTTCGTCGGACCCCGCAGCGACAAGCAGATCGCCGCCGCCATCCGCCGCGAGATCCTCCGCGAGGGGCAGGTCTTCTTCGTGCACAACCGCGTGCAGTCGATCCAGCGGGTCGCGGCCGAGCTCGCCGAGCTGGTCCCGGAGGCGCGGATCGCCGTGGCGCACGGGCAGATGGGGGAGCACGCGCTGGAGCAGGTCGTCGACGACTTCTGGGAGCGCAAGTTCGACGTCCTCGTCTCGACCACGATCATCGAGACCGGCCTCGACATCTCCAACGCGAACACGATCATCATCGACCGCGCCGACAAGTACGGGCTGAGCCAGCTGCACCAGCTCCGCGGACGCGTGGGCCGCGGACGCGAGCGCGCCTACGCGTACTTCCTCTACGACGACATGAAGCCGCTGAGCGAGACCGCGGCCGATCGGCTGCAGACCATCGCGGTCAACAACGACCTCGGCTCCGGAATGCAGGTCGCCCTCAAGGACCTCGAGCTGCGCGGTGCCGGAAACCTCCTCGGCGCCGAGCAGGCCGGGCACATCGCCGGAGTCGGCTTCGACCTGTATCTGCGCATGATCGGCGAGGCCGTCGCGACCTTCCGCGGCGAGGAGGTCGAGACCGGACAGGAGCTCCGCCTCGAGCTGCCGCTCGACGCCCGCATCCCCGAGGACTACATCGACAGCGAGCGCCTCCGGCTCGAGGCGTACCAGAAGCTCTCCGCCGCCTCGGCCGCGACCGCGAAGGACGACGCCATCGACCTCGTGGTGGAGGAGCTCGTCGACCGGTACGGCACGCCGCCGGAGGAGGTCACCGGACTCGTGTCGATCGCGCGACTGCGGCGCCGGGCGGCCAGGGCCGGGCTCACCGACGTCGTGGCCATGGGGTCGAACCTGCGCCTCGCGCCCGCCCGCCTCGAGGACTCCATCAAGGTCCGGCTGCAGCGGCTGTATCCGAAGGCGAAGCTCGTCTCCGGCGGGGAGGCGCTGGTCGTGCCGATGCCCACGGTGCCCGCGGCGGTCGGCGTGGGCGTGGAGCCGCTTCCCGACGCGGAGCTGCTCGCCTGGGTCGACCAGCTGTTCACCGCCATCTTCCCCGAGCCCGCCAAGCCCGAGTGACCCGGCCCTCGGCGGTGGCGTCCGCCTCCGCCGTGCACAACTCCGGAGTCGGCGTACGACACGCCGTCGGGAGCGGCTCGGGGCCGGCGTGTCGGTGATGATCTCCGAAGTCGTGCACGCCGCAGACGCCGCGGGCTAGTCTGGCCGCATGTTGTACGAGCACCTCGGGGCTCGCCCCCGCATCCACGACACCGCCGTCGTCGCTCCCACCGCCGTCATCTCCGGCGACGTGGAGCTCGGACCGGGCTGCCAGGTGCTGCACGGCGCCGTCATCACCGCGGAGGGCGGCCCGATCACCCTCGGCGCGCACGTCATCGTGATGGAGAACGCGCTGATCAGGGCGACTGCGGCCAACGCCGTCCACATCGGGGCGCACACCCTCGTCGGGACACTGGCCAGCATCGCCGGGGCGACCGTGGGCGAGGAGGTGTTCTTCGCGTCCGGAGCCCGGATCTTCAACGGGGCGCTCGTCGGGGATCGCTGCGAGGTGCGGGTCAACGCCATCGTGCATCGCCGGGCCGTGCTGCCGTCGGGGACGGTGGTGCCGATCGGGTGGGTCGCGGTTGGCGATCCGGTGCAGCTGCTCTCACCCGACCGGGACGCCGAGATCGCGGCCGCACAGCCCGAGCTCGACTTCCCCGGACACGTCTTCGGCGTCGATCGGGACACTCCCGACCTCATGGTGCAGCTCACGGAGCGCTACGGCAGCTCCCTCGCGCGGCACGCCGACGACCGCCAGGTCTGACCCCGTCCTTCGAATCGCCCGAATAGTCGCATCTCGGCCGGATTTGGGACCATTCAGGCGATTCGAACGGGTCAGATGACGCCCTGGGCGAGCATCGCCGCGGCGACGCGCTCGAAGCCGGCGATGTTGGCACCGGCCACGTAGTCGCCCGGGACGCCGTGGCGCTCGGCGGCCTCGAAGGCGGCGTGGTGGATGTCGCCCATGATCTCGCGCAGCTTGTTCTCGCTGTCGCCGAAGCTCCAGCGCTGCCGCGAGGCGTTCTGGCTCATCTCCAGCGCCGAGGTCGCGACACCGCCGGCGTTCGCGGCCTTGCCAGGGGCGAACAGCACGCCCGCCTTCTGGAAGGCCTCGACGGCCTCGGGCACGCACGGCATGTTGGCGCCCTCGGACACGGCGCGCACGCCGTTCGCGATCAGGGCCTCCGCATCGGCGAGGCTGACCTCGTTCTGGGTGGCGGAGGGCACCGCGATGTCGACGGGCACCTCCCACACGCTGCCGCTCTCCACGAAGCGGGCGCTCGGGCGGCGGTTCGCGTACTCGACGATGCGGGCGCGCTCGACCTCCTTGAGCTGACGCAGCAGGTCGAGGTCGATGCCCGCGTCGTCGACGACGTAGCCGGAGGAGTCGGAGGCCGTGACCGCAGTCGCGCCGAGCTGCGCGGCCTTCTGGATCGCGTAGATCGCCACGTTGCCGGAGCCCGAGATGCCGACGCGCTTGCCGTCGAGGGAGTCGCCGTGCACGCCGAGCATCTCCTGCGCGAAGAACACCGCGCCGTAGCCCGTGGCCTCCGTCCGCACCTCGGCGCCGCCCCATCCGGTGCCCTTGCCCGTGAACATGCCGGACTCGTGGCGGTTGGTGACCTTGCGGTACTGGCCGAAGAGGTAGCCGATCTCGCGGCCGCCGACGCCGATGTCGCCTGCAGGGACGTCGGTGTGCTCGCCGAGGTGCCGGTAGAGCTCGTTCATGAACGACTGGCAGAAGCGCATGACCTCGGCGTCGGACTTGCCGTGCGGGTCGAAGTCGGAGCCGCCCTTGCCGCCGCCGATGCCCTGGCCGGTGAGCGCGTTCTTGAAGATCTGCTCGAAGCCGAGGAACTTGATGATCGAGAGGTTGACCGACGGGTGGAACCGCAGGCCGCCCTTGTACGGACCGAGCACGGAGGAGAACTGGATGCGGTACCCGCGGTTGACCTGCAGCTTCCCGGCGTCGTCGACCCACGGCACGCGGAACATGATCTGCCGTTCCGGCTCGACCAGGCGCTCCAGGATCCCGCCGTCCACGTATTCCGGGTGGCGCTCCAGGACGGGTGCGATCGAGTGCAGCACCTCGTGGACGGCCTGGTGGAACTCCGGCTCGTGCGGGCTGCGTGCCAGCACCGTGTCGAAGACGGGCTGCACGGAGTCGGCGAGCGGGTGGAAGTCGGTGGGGGTGGTGACGGTCACGCGGGAGGGCTTTCTGATGGGGGATGGGGTGCGGGCGATCGTGTCGCGCGCGAAAGCAGAGCCGGGTGAGGCGGAGGTTTCACTCTAGCGTCGGCGACGAGGGCCTCCGCACACGCGGCAGGAGGGCTCGGGTCACCCGGTGTTCTGCAGGCCGGCGGCGACCCCGCTGACGGACAGGAGGAGCAGGCGCTGCTGTTCGGCGTCGGCTCCCGATCCCTCCGGCTGCTCCGGCGCCGACCGGAGCGCGCGGAGCGCCCGCAGCTGCAGGAGGGAGAGGGCGTCGACGTACGGGCTGCGCAGCTGGACCGCCCGCTGCAGAACGGGCTTGTTCTCCAGCAGCCCCTCGCCTCCCGTGAGGCGGATGACCCAGCGACGGGTGAGGGCGAGCTCGTCGAGCACCAGGGCGGCGAGGTCGTCGCGGTCGCCGAGGGCGAGGTACTGCCGGGCGATGCGCTCGTCGGTCTTGGCGAGGCTCATCGCGACGTTGTCGACCAGAGTGCGCAGCAGCGGCCACTCGCGGTAGGCCTCCGTGAGCAGTTCCTCGTCGCCGACGGCCTCGAGCGCGGTGCCGAGTCCGAGCCAGCCGGCGAGGTTGATCCGGGCCTGCGTCCACGCGAACACCCAGGGGATGGCCCTGAGGTCTTCCAGCGACTCCACCGAGAGGCCGCGGCGGGCGGGACGCGACCCGAGCGCGAGCAGACCGATCTCCTCCATCGGGGTCACGGTCGCGAACCACGGGGCGAAGCCCTCGGCCTTGACGAGCGCGAAGAACCGCTCGCGGGAGGCGGCGTCCATCGTCGCGGCGACGTCGGCGTAGCGGGCGGCCGCGCGGCTCGTGCGCTCCTCGACCGTGGGGGAGGAGGCCAGCAGCGTCGCGGCGGCGACCTGGTCGATGTGCCGCATCGCGATCGCGGGCTCGCCGTAGCGGGCGAAGATGACCTCGCCCTGCTCGGTGAGCTTGAACCGACCGTCGACGGAGTGCGGGGGCTGCGCGAGGATCGCGGAGTTGGCGGGGCCGCCGCCACGGCCGAGCGCCCCGCCGCGGCCGTGGAAGAGGGTCAGCTCGATGCCGGACTCCTGCGCCCAGCGGGCGATCTTCTCCTGCGCCGTGTACAGCGCGAGGTTCGCGGCGACGGGCCCGACGTCCTTGGAGGAGTCGGAGTAGCCGAGCATGACCTCCAGCCGGTTGCCGGTCGCGGCCATCCGCTCGCGGAACTCCGGGAAGGTGACGGCCTCGGCGAGGATCCCCGGGGCCGCCTGGAGGTCGGCGAAGGTCTCGAACAGCGGCACGACGTCGAGCACCGGGGCGTCGTCGCCGAGCGCGTGACGGGCCAGCTCGTACACGTTCGCGAGGTCGGAGGCCGCCTGCGTGAAGGAGACGACGTAGCGACCCGCGGCGCGCAGTCCGCGGTCGCGCTGGATGTCCGCGATCGCGCGGAACACCTCCAGCACCTCCTCGGTCTGCGTGCTGATCGGACCGCCGGCCTCGAGCTCGGCCAGGGCCTTCGCGTGCACCTGGGAGTGCTGACGGACTTCGAGCTCCGTGAGGTGGAAGCCGTAGGTCTCGACCTGCCAGATCAGATGCTGCACGCCGCCGAACGCGTGGCGTCGGGCTCCGGCGGCGACGAGGGAGGACTGCACGGCGCGCAGCTCCGCGAGCAGCTCCTCCGGACCCGTGTACCCCTCCTCGTCACCACGCCGTGTTGCCGCCACGCGGCGGGCCATGACGAGGACGACCCGGCGGTGCGGCTCGTCAGGGGAGCGGGCCGCCAGCTCGTCGGCGACCGTCGGCTCCGCGTCGGCGAAACGCTCCCAGAGCGCGGTGACCTCGGCGCTGGGCGGGGTGTCGTCCGCGGCGAGCGTGAGCGTGCGGCCGATCCGGTCGAGCGCCCGCTCGAGGCCGCGGAGCACGTGGTCGGAGGCGATCTGCGAGGCCTCACGGGTCACCGCGGCTGTGACGAACGGGTTGCCGTCGCGGTCGCCGCCGACCCAGGAGCCGATCCGTACGAACGCCGGGACGACCGGGGCGCTGGCACCGGACTCCTCGCCGCGGAGGGCGTCGTCGATCCGGCGGTAGACGTGGGGGACCGTGGTGAACAGCGTCTCGTCGAAGACGCCCATGACGGTGCGGACCTCGTCGGTCGGGGAGGGCTTCTGCGCGCGCAGCGGCGCCGTGCGCCACAGGGTGTCGATCTCCTCGAGCATCCGGCGGCGGGCGCGGTGCTCCTCGGAGCCGCCTGCGCTCGCCGCGTCGTGCTGGGTGAGCAGCTCGGAGAGGCGGCGGATGCTCGACGAGACCGCGCGGCGCCGGGCCTCGGTCGGGTGGGCCGTGAAGACGGGGTGGAAGCGCAGACCGTCCAGACGACGGCGGGCCTCGTCGTCGCCGACCTCCTCGCGCAGCCGGGCGTACGCCCCCGCGACCGTGTCCGTCGCCAGGGCCCCTGAGCCCGTCGAAGGGCCTGAGCCCACCTGTGTCCCTGAGCCCACCTGGGTCCCTGAGCCCACCTGGGTCCCTGAGCCTGTCGAAGGGGCCTGCCCCGCCCGCTCCCGGAGCACGCGCACCCGCTGGTGCTCCTCGGCGAGGTTCACGAGGTGGAAGTAGCAGGTGAACGCGCGGGCGACCTCGTCGGCACGGGCGATCGTGAAGGAGTCGGCGATCGCCGCGGCGCGGTCGAACGCGTCGGAGCTGTGGTCCTCGTAGGCCTGGATCGTCGCGAGGCGCAGGCGCTCGACGTCCTCGAAGAGGTCGTCGCCGCCGGCCTCACGGAGCACCTGGCCGAGGAGCTGGCCCAGCATCCGCACGTCGGAGCGCATGGCATCGGGAATGCCGCGACCGGCTTCGAAACGACCGATCACGCGGATGGCCTCGGTGGGCGTCGGCTCGGAGAAAGCGGGGGAATCGGGGGTCACCCTCCGAGAGTAGCCGGGTGGATCGGGGTGTCCTGCACGCATGACGACCGTGTGACGCCGCGGCCTACGATGGACGGGATGCGCATCACAGCGAACCCCCTCCGCGGGCAGCAGTTCCCCGCCGTCCTCCTGCTCGTGGCCGCCGGCCTGGGCCTCCTCTTCGCGAACCTGCCCACGCACGACGCGATCGCCGGGCTGCTGGACACGCACCTCGCCGTCCCGGGGACGGCGCTGGACCTCTCGATCGCGCACTGGGTGTCGGACGGACTGCTCGCGATCTTCTTCCTCGTCGTGGCGATCGAGCTGCGGCACGAGCTCACCCACGGCGAGCTCGACTCCCCGCGGAAGGCCGTGCAGCCCGCCATCGCGGCCACCGGCGGCGTGCTCGTGCCGATCCTCGTGTACCTGCTGATCGCGGGAGGGCCGGAGACGGCGTCCGGCTGGCCGATCCCGACCGCCACCGATATCGCCTTCGCGCTCGGCGTGCTGGCGATGTTCGGACGAGGACTCCCGTCCCGGGTGCGGGTGTTCCTGCTGGCCCTCGCGATCCTCGACGACATCATCGGCATCATCTTCATCGCGGTGCTCTTCGCGCACGACGTGCAGTGGCTCCTGTTCGGGCTCGCGATCGTCGGGGTGGCGGTGTTCTGGCTGCTGAGCCGCCTGCTGCACGCCACCGGACACACGCTCGTCGCGGTCGCGATGGCCGTCGTCGGCGTCATCACGTGGGGCCTCGTCGCCTCGTCCGGCATCCACGCGACCATCGCCGGCGTAATGCTCGGCCTCGTCATGGCGCCGGTACCCGCCGGACGCACCCGGCATGCGCTGGAGCCGACCGTGAACGGCGCGATCCTGCCGCTCTTCGCCTTCGTGGCGGCCTTCGTCGTCATCCCCGCCGTCTCGCCGACGGCCCTCTCCCCGGCCTTCTGGGCGATCGTGGTGGCCCTTCCGGTGGGGAAGATCATCGGCATCTCCCTGTTCGGCTGGCTCGCCATGCGCATCCGTCCGAAGGGGGCCGACCCGGCCCTGCCGTTCGCGGACATCCTCGCCGCCGGTGCCCTGGGCGGCATCGGATTCACCGTCTCGCTCCTGCTCGCGAACCTCGCGTTCGAGGGCGACGCGGTCATCCGCGACCAGGCGATCCTCGGCGTCCTCGTGGGGTCGCTCCTCGCGCTGATCCTCTCCGGCATCGTCGTCACCCTGCGCGCCCGGTGGTACCGTCGCGCTGCGCCCATCCCCGCCTGAGCCGCAGTCCGGAGGAAGCATGACCAGCGAGCAGCGAGGCCCCGAGGACATCGACGATCCGCTGCGCGCGGCCGCGGAGACCATGCGTGCGGTGCGGGAACGGTGCGTGTGGTCGCAGCGCATCACGCACCGCGACCTCGTGCCGTACCTCATCGAGGAATCGCACGAGGTGATCGACGCGGTCGAGGACGGCTCGCGCGCCGACCTCCGCGAGGAGCTGGGCGATCTGCTGTGGCAGGTGCTGTTCCATGCCGCGATCGCGGCACAGGACCCGGACGACCCGTTCGACATCGACGACGTCGCCCGCACGCTCACCGAGAAGATGGTGCGGCGGCATCCGCACGTGTTCGGCGACGAGGTCGCGGAGACGCCGGAGGAGGTGCTCGTGCACTGGAACGCCGCCAAAGCGGCGGAGAAGCGCACCCGCCGCAGCGTGCTCGACGGGATCCCGCGCGCGATGCCCGCCCTCGCCCGGGCCCAGAAGATGTCGGGTCGTGCCGCCGGCGCCGGCGTGGTGCCCGCGCAGCTGACCGCCCTGCGCCCGTCCTCAGAGGAGGAGCTCGGCGATGCCCTCCTCGCCCTCGTGGACACCGCTCGGGCCGAGGGCTGGGACGCGGAGCGCGCCCTCCGGGAACGGCTGACGCGCCTGGAGGACGAGGTCCGCGCCGCCGAGGCCGGTTGATCGGACACGGACACCGCCGCCGACCTGGGAAGATGGACGGGTGGCTACCGTGAACGCGCCGCGCGGCATGCGCGACTTCCTCCCCGCCGACAAGGCCCGCCGTGAGCGGGTGCTCTCCGTCATCCGCGACCGCTATCGCGCGCACGGATTCGACGAGATCGAGACCCCCGTGGTCGAGGAGTACGACCGGCTGCATGCCGGCATCGGCGGCGACAACGAGAAGCTGTCGTTCAACATCCTGCGCCGCGGCCTGGATGCGGAGGCCGTCCGCGCCGCCGCCGACGACCCCGCGGAGCTCTCCGACCTCGGCCTGCGCTACGACCTGACGGTGCCGCTCGCCCGCTTCTACGCGAGCAACAGGGGACAGCTCCCCGGCGTCTTCCGGTCCATCCAGATCGGTCCCGTCTGGCGGGCCGAGCGTCCGCAGAAGGGGCGCTACCGCCAGTTCGTCCAGTGCGACATCGACATCATCGGCGACGCGTCCGCGCGCGCCGAGGCCGAGCTGCTGGCCGCGTCGCTCGACGCCGTCGACGCCCTGGGCCTGGAGGGCGCGAGCGTGCGGATCAACGACCGCCGCGTGCTGGAATCGATGCTGGAGCACTTCGGGTTCACCGAGGACGAGCGCCCGCAGGTGCTGATCACGATCGACAAGCTCGACAAGATCGGGCCGGAGGGTGTGGCCGCCGAGCTCCGCGAGCGCGGGGCCACGACGACCGCGGTCGACGCGTTCCAGGCCTTCCTCGGTCGTCCGCAGACGCTCGAGTACCACCCGTTCGGTGACCGCCAGATCCGCAAGGCGCTCCCGGACGGCGCGCCGGACGAGCTCGTCGCCCACCTCGTCGGCATCGGCGAGGCGGTCGCGGCGGGGCGCGGGCAGGACGACATCCCGCTCGTGTTCGACCCGTTCCTGGTCCGCGGCATGGGCTACTACACCGGGACGATCTTCGAGCTCGCGCACCCGTCGGTGACGTATTCGCTCGGTGGCGGAGGACGGTACGACGGCATGATCGGCCGGTTCCTCCAGCAGGACGTGCCGGCGGTGGGCTTCTCCCTCGGGTTCGAGCGCCTGGTCGACCTCGTCTCGACGGACCCGGCCACCGCGGCGCAGGCGATCGTGCTGGTCCACGACGCGGCCGTCCCCGTGGCGGAGCTCGTGGCGCACAAGACGGCCCTCGTCGCGAAGGGCGCGCGGGTGCGACTCGAGCAGCGCACGAAGAACCTCAAGGCGCTGCTGGAACGGTCGGCGGCGGACGGGTACACCCACTTCGCGAGCGTGCGCCCCGGAGACGACGAGCTCGAGGTCAAGACGCTGGCCTGAGTCACCCCCCGTCGGGACGGGGCGTTCACCGGGCGTTCACGGCGGTCCGCTGGAATCGCGCCGTGCGTCGTCTGCCCCTGCTGACCCTGGTCGCGCTCGCCGCCGCGCTCGTCGTGGGTGCACGCACGGTCCTCGACCGGCAGGCCGCCGTCGCGCGTCGGCGCATCGGAAAGCCGCTGGGGCAGCAGTCTCTCGACGCCGACCGTGTCTGGCGCCCGGGGCTCGAGGGCGAGCCGCTCGACCTCCTGCTGCTGGGCGACTCCCTCGCTGCCGGCCTGGGAGCGGCACGGCGGAAGGAGACCCTCGGGGCACGGCTCGCGAAGGCGACGGCACGCCGACTCGGGCGTCCCGTGCGGCTGCGCACCGCCGCGGTCGTGGGCGCGGAGTCGCGGGATCTCGACGGGCAGCTCTCCCGCCTCCCCGCGGACTATCGCCCTGACGTCGCCGTGGTCGTGGTCGGCGGCAACGACGTCACCCATCGCCTCCCGGCAGCGGAGTCGGCCCGCCACCTGCGCGAGGCCATCGTCCGCCTGCAGGCTCGCGGCGCCCGCGTCGTCGTCGGCACCTGCCCCGACCTCGGTGCCCTGCGCGCGGTGCCGCAGCCGCTGCGCCGCATCGCCTCCGGTCTGTCCCGACGGCTGGCGGAGGCGCAGGCGGAGGCCGCGCACCGGGAAGGAGCGGAGACGGTGGACCTGCGGCGGGCTGTCGGCCCGATGTTCTTCGACGAGCCGGAGGAGATGTTCAGCCTCGACCGCTTCCACCCGAGCGCCCTCGGCTACCGCCGCACCGCGGAGGCGCTGCTGCCGGCCGTCGAGCGGGCCGCCCTGGTCGCGCTCAGCTCCCGGCGGTCTCCGGCGTCGCGCTGAACGAGGCCGCCCACTCTGCGACTCGTCGTGCGCTCTCCTCGTCGGAGAGGTCCTCCACGCGGGTCATGATCGACCAGCGGACGCCGAACGGGTCGCGGATGCTGGCGTAGCGGTCGCCGGAGACGAACAGGGACGGCGCCTCGCGGACGGTCGCCCCCGCCGCGACGGCGCGCGCGACCACGGCGTCCACGTCCGGCACATACAGGCCCATCGAGTAGCAGTCATCGTCGCCGGAAGGCGCGGGCACGAGGTGGTACTCGGGGCTGGGCTCGCCGAGCTGGAGCCGTCCGAGCCCGAAGTCGAGGTCGGCATGCGCGACGACACCGCCGAACTCCGTCACGTCGACCACGCGGGCGCCGAAGACGTCCCGGTAGAACTCGACGGCGCGGGCGGCGTCGGGGATCGCGAGGAAGGGGGTGAGCGAGGTCGCGCTGTGCGGGCGGCCGTCGGTGGTGTGTGCGCCGGTCACGCCGGCCGGAGGTGTCTGATCGGTCATGCGGCCACGGTAGGCGGGGGAGGGCACCCGCCGCTTGAAGATCCGCGACACGTCGCCGACGCCGCGTCGGTGGCGCGTTCTACGCTGGGGCGATGGTCGACCGGACGCGCGGAGTGCTCTATCCCGCACGGCTGCCCTCGTTCCATCGGCTGCCGCCGCCCGCAGAGGCCGCCGCGCTCGTCGCCTGGTTCTGGATCCCGGAGTGGAGCCTTCCGGAGGGCGAGGTGTCCCGGCAGGAGATCGTCTCGTATCCGGCCGTCAACCTCGTCGTCGCCCCGGAGGGCGTGTCGATCTCAGGCGCCACGACCCGCGCGTCGACCAGGGAGCTGCGGGGGTCGGGGTGGGCTGTCGGCGCTCTGCTCCGCCCTGCCGCGGTCCCTGCCCTCACGGACGACCCTCCGGCCCTGATCGACGCGGAGCGGGCCTTCGACGCCCCCGATCTGCACGCGGCGGTGACGACGGCGATGCGGACCGCGCCCGAACGCCGGGAGCGCGCCGTCGCGGTCTTCTCCGCATGGCTGTCGCAGCGCGTCGGCCCGGTCGGCGCGGCGGGGCGGCAGGCCAACGCGATGCTCGACGTGCTGCTGGGGGAGGGGGCGGCGCTGACGCCGGAGGAAGCGGCGACCCGACTCGCGCTCTCGGTGCGCACGCTGCAGCGGCTCACGCACCGCACCGTCGGGCTCTCGCCGGGCGCGATCATCCGCCGCCGCCGGCTGCAGGAGGCGGCGCAGCGTCTCCGCGAGGAGCCGGAGACGGACCTGACGGCGCTCGCCGCCGCGCTGGGATACGCCGACCACGCCCATCTCACGCGCGACTTCGCGGCCGTCCTCGGCCTGCCGCCGCGCGACTATCGCACCAGGGTCTCCGGCTGAGGCGATCAGCCGCGCTGCTGCTGCCGCCGCACTCGCCGCACCCGCAGCGCCCGCCCCGCGATCCCGAGCAGCACGACACCCACGCCGACGAGCGAGGCGAGGGCGGGAAGCGTGCTCACCAGTGCGAGACAGCCGAGGGCTCCGCCCACCTGCAGCGCTCGGGGGTATCGTCGGGCCGCGCCGTGCTGGCGGAACGCGGCGGCGTTCGCGATGAGGTAGTACAGCAGCACGCCGAAGGACGAGAACCCGATCACCTCGCGGAGATCCCCGACGAGCACGAGCGCGATCACGATCACGGCGATGGCGACCTCGGCGCGGCGCGGTACTTGATGGCGCTCGTCGATGCGGGCGAGGAACCGCGGCAGGTCCCCCTCTCGCGCCATGGCGAGTGTCGTGCGGCCGATGCCGGTGAGCAGAGCGAGCAGGGCGCCGAGGGAGGCGGCGGCCGCGGCGACCCGCACGACGGGGACGAACGCCGACCAGCCGGCGGCGGTGAGGACGTCGGCCAGGGGCGCGGCGGCCCCCCGCGCGTCGCCACCGAGGACGAGGAGCACCACGACGCCGACGAGCGCGTAGACGACGACGGCGCCGCCGAGGGCGAGCACGATCGCGCGGGGGATCGTGCGCGCGGGATCCACCACCTCCTCACCCATCGTGGCGATCCGGGCGTAGCCGGCGAAGGCGAAGAACAGCAGTCCGGCGCCCTGGAGCACGCCGTACACGGTCGTGTCGGGGAGCGGCGCAGGGGAGGCGGTTGGCGCGGCGCCGAGGCCGACCGCGACCACGACCGAGAGCCCGAGCAGCGAGCAGGCCACGAGGATGCGGGTCGCCAGCGCCGTCCGCGTCACCCCCAGGCAGTTCACGACCGCGAGCGCGGCGACGGCGATCACGGCGACCGGGGCCTGCCACCCCGCGGGAGCGGCGTAGGCGGCGAAGGTCATGGCCATGGCGGCGCAGCTCGCGATCTTGCCGATCACGAAGCTCCAGCCGGCGACGAAGCCCCACCACGGTCCGATCTCCGCTCGCGCATAGGCGTACGTGCCTCCTGCCACGGGGTGCACGGCCGCGAGCTGTGCCGAGGCGGTGGCGTTGGCGTAGGCGACCGCGGCGGCGATTCCGAGGGCGAGGAGGATCCCCATGCCGGCGACCTCGACGGCCGGTCCCCAGACCGCGAACACGCCGGCACCGATCATCGAGCCGAGGCCGATGGCGACGGCGTCCGGCAGCGTCAGGCGGCGGGCGAGGGGCATCCGGTCATCGTCCCACGCCGGGGTGAACGGCCGGTGACGTGTCAGCCGCGGGACGCGGTGACGCGCTTCTTCTCGCGGATGTAGACCTCGCGGCGCACCTTCGCCACGACGTCTCCGTCGCGATCGGTGATGACCGTCTCGAACCACTCGAGCACCTTCGCGCCGCCGTGGGCGCGCTGCCGCAGCTCCTCCGCCTTCTCCCGCGTCACCTCGAACTCCGCGGTCAGCACCCCGCGCCCCGGCTTGAGGAACTCGATCTCGCCACGGGTGTCCCACACGACGTAGTCCCGCCCGAGCTGATGCATGACGAGCATGAAGAAGTACGGGTCGGTCATCGCCGACATCGATCCGCCGAACGCCGTCTTGACGTAGTTGCGGGTGAGGAGGTTCACGTGCAGCTCCACGGTCGCGTGGGTCCAGTCGTCGCTGAACCGGCGGACGCGGATGCCGCTGCACAGGTTGGGGATCCAGAGGCTCATGCCGAGGGCGAGGCGGCGGGGCGTGATGCGCATGAGGTCAGTGTGGAGGATGCGCCGAGTCCCCGCGAAGACGTCTGGAGGGTTGGCACAGTTGTTCTAGTTCACATAGAATAACTAGCGAAGGGAGGTGCCATGCTCATCCGCGTCGATGTCGACAGCCCACACGCGCTCTACGACCAGGTCGCCGCCTCGGTGCGCGCCGACATCCTCTCCGGTGCTCTCGCCCCCGGCGATCGTCTGCCGGCCGCCCGCGACGTGGCCGCCGCGCTCGACATCAATCAGCACACCGTCCTGCACGCCTACCAGCGCCTCCGCGACGAGGGCCTGGTCGACCTCCGGCGGGGGAGGGGCGCCGTGATCGCCGCCTCCGCCGCGCCGCTCGCCGAACTCTCTCACGAGATCGATGGGCTGATCCGGCGGGCGGCGGCCCTGGGCGTCTCCGCCGAGACCCTCGCCGGCATCGTCCGCACGCACCGCGCAGAAGCCGAACCTCCCACCCCCGCCGCGACCCCCCAGGAGGCCTCCCATGACGACGCCTGACCCCACCCGCACCCCTCCGGCCACCCTGCGCCGCGCGCGACGGGCCTTCGTCCTCGTGGCGCTCGTCCTCCCGGTGCTCATCGTCGCGATCTCCGCTCTCGTGCTCACGGCCTGGCTGCCGTCGTTCCCCACCGACGTCGCGATCCACTGGGGCGTCGACGGGGCGGACGGTTTCGGCCCGGCCGCCACCTACCTCTGGGTGCTCCTCGGCGTCGGTCTCGGGATCCCGGTGCTCCTGACCGTCACGACACTGGTCGCCGTCGGGGCGCACTGGGGCGCGACCGCCCGTCTGCTCGGAGCGACCGCGGCCGGCATGTCGGCGTTCGCGGGCGTGATCTGCCTGGGCTCCCTCGCGATCCAGCGCGACCTCCCGCCCTCCGGAGAGGTCCCGGGCATCGCGGGAGTGATGGCACTGGCCTGGGCGGCTCTCCTCGGCGTGGGCGCGATGGCGTGGTTCGTGCAGCCGCGCGTGCAGTCGGTGCCCGGCGCCGCTCTCGAGCCCCGCCACGACGTGCGGGTCGGCGACGGCGAGCGGGTCGTCTGGGTGGGCACCACGACCATGCCCACCGGTGCCCTCGTCTTCCTCCTGCTCGTGCTGCTCGGGCTCGTGGCGCTCGCCGTGGCGATGCTCCTCACGGGCACCCCGCTGGCCTGGGTCTCGGGTCTGGTCGCCCTCGTCGTCGGGTTCGCGCTGGCGGCGACCGCCTCGTTCCGGGTGCGCGTCACGCCGGACGGCATCGACGCCCGTGCCGTGATCGGGTGGCCTCGGAAGACCATCCCGGTGGCAGAGATCGCGTCGGCCAGGGCCGTGCGCATGTCGCCCTTCGGCGAGTTCGGCGGCTGGGGGTGGCGTCTCGCTCCCGACGGCCGCAGCGGGATCGTGATGCGCCAGGGGTCGGCGATCGAGGTGCATCGCCGCGACCACGGACCGTTCGTCATCACGATCGACGGGGCGGAGGAGGCGGCCGCACTCCTGCAGGCCTACGTGGACCGATCCGCGGGGTCGGCCGCCGCCGGGGAGACCGGGCGGGTGGCGCCATGACCGTCCTGACGACGCCGACCCGCGTGCCCTGGCGCGCGGTCCTCATCTTCACCCTCACGGCCTGCGGGCTCGCGGCTCTCGTCTGCCTGCCCCTCTGGCTCGGCGACGGCCTCGCCGAACCCTTCGCGGGAGCGCTCCTCCCCGTGATGATGTTCACGCCCGCGGCCGCGGTGCTCGTCGTCATGCTCACCACGGGCGTACCGAGGAAGGGCGACCGGGCGCGCTTCCTCGGGCTGTGGCCGCTGCGGCCCGCGAAGCGCGTCGTCGGGCTGCTGGTCACGGCCTGGCTCGTGCCGCCGGTGCTCGTCGCCCTCGGCGTCCTCCTCGCGGCCGCTTTCGGGTGGGTGCGGCTCGACCTCACCTTCTCGGCCTTCGCGGATCAGCTCGCCCAGGCGCTTCCCCCGGGGACGCCGGTGCCGCCGGTCGGCGTGGTCGTGTTCGCACAGCTCGCCGCGATCCCGGTCGGGGCGCTGGTGAACAGCGTGCTCGCCTTCGGCGAGGAGCTCGGCTGGCGCGGCTGGCTGCTCCCGGCGCTGCGCCCGCTCGGCACCTGGCCAGCGCTCCTGCTCAGCGGGGCGATCTGGGGACTGTGGCACAGCCCCGTCATCCTCCTCGGCTACAACTTCGGCCGGACGGACGTCACCGGCGTGCTGTTCATGATCGGCGGCTGCGTGGCGTGGGGTGTGCTGTTCGGCTGGCTGCGGCTGCGCTCCGGCTCGCTGTGGCCGGCGGTCGCCGCGCACGGGGCCCTGAACGCCGCCGCGGGCCTGGTCGTGATCGTCGCCGCGGTACAGCCCGACCTCGCCCTCGCCGGAGCGCTCGGTGTCGCGGGCTGGATCGTCGCCGCCGTCGTGGCCCTCGTCCTCGTGCTCACGGGGCAGTTCCGCCGACAGCCGGGGCTCGCCGTGCCGCGCACCCCGCCCACCCCGCCGACGCTTGACGGCCGGCCGGCGCCGGGGGTTGGCTGAGCACATGGAATCCACTCCCGCCGCCTGGGCCCGCGCCGACACCTTCCTCGCCGACATGCTCGTGGGCACGGATCCGGCTTTGGAGCACGCGCTCGAAGCGCAGCGGGCGGCGGGGCTGCCCGAGATCGAGGTCGCCCCGGTCGCGGGGAAGCTGCTGAACCTCCTCGTACGGATGAGCGGCGCGCGCCGCGTGCTGGAGATCGGGACCCTCGGCGGCTACTCGACGATCTGGATGGCCCGCGCCGTCGGTCCCGAGGGGCAGGTGATGACGATCGAGGCGGAGGCCGACAACGCCGCCGTCGCCCGCGCGAGCATCGATGCCGCCGGGGTGGGGGACCGGGTCGACATCCGCGTCGGACGAGGAGCCGATGTGCTTCCGACCCTCGTCGGCGGCTTCGACCTCGTCTTCATCGACGCCGACAAGGAGTCGAACACCGTGTACCTGGACTGGGCCGCGAAGCTGGGTCGCCCGGGCACCGTTGTCGTGCTCGACAACATCGGCCGCGACGGCGAGATCGTCCGCGACGACTCGACGGACCCCAAGGTGAACGGCACCCGCGCGGGGCTGCGGATGCTCGGGGAGGACCCGCGCTTCGACGCCACGGCGCTGCAGACGGTCGGGATCAAGGGATGGGACGGCATCGCGCTCGCCCTCGTCGTCTGACTCCGGCGCCCCGCCCCGCCGGGGATAGACTGGGCGCGGATCGACGACGCTCCACACACCCTTCCATCCTGAGCAAGGAGCACATCAGTGGCACTGATCGAGGCTGTAGGCGCACGCGAGATTCTCGACTCGCGCGGAAACCCGACCGTCGAGGTGGAGGTGCTCCTCGACGACGGCATCGTGCAGCGCGCCGCCGTCCCCTCCGGTGCCTCGACCGGCGCCTTCGAGGCGTACGAGCTGCGGGACGGCGACAAGAGCCGCTACGGCGGCAAGGGCGTGCTCAAAGCCGTCGAGGCGGTCATCGACGAGCTCGGCCCGGCCATCGAGGGCGTGGAGGCGAGCGAGCAGCGCATCGTCGACGAGATCCTCATCGAGGTCGACGGCACGGACAACAAGAAGCGCGTCGGCGCCAACGCCATCCTCGGCGTGAGCCTCGCGGTCGCGAAGGCCGCCGCGGACTCCGCCGACCTGCCGCTGTTCCGCTACCTCGGCGGTCCGAACGCGCACGTGCTGCCCGTCCCGCTGTTCAACGTCATCAACGGCGGAGAGCACGCTGACAACGGCATCGACATGCAGGAGTTCTTCCTCGCCCCGATCGGCGCGGAGACCTACTCCGAGGCGCTGCGCTGGGGCGTGGAGACCTACCACGTGCTGCGCGCGGAGCTGAAGGCCGCCGGCTACGCGACGGGTCTCGGCGACGAGGGCGGCTTCGCCCCCGACCTGCCCAGCAACCGCGAAGGCCTCGACTTCCTCGTCAAGGCGATCGAGAAGGCCGGCTTCACGCCCGGCACCGACATCGCGCTCGGCCTCGACGTCGCCGCCACCGAGTTCTTCAACGACGGCGTCTACCGCCTCGACAACAAGGACTGGGACGCCGAGGCGCTCACCGAGTACTACGTCGGGCTCGTCAACGACTTCCCGATCGTCACGATCGAGGACGCGCTCGCCGAGGACGACTGGGACAACTGGAAGCACCTCACCGAGGCGCTGGGGTCGAAGGTCCAGCTGGTCGGTGACGACCTGTTCGTCACCAACCCGCAGCGTCTCGCCGACGGCATCACGCGCGGCGTCGCCAACTCGCTCCTGGTGAAGGTCAACCAGATCGGCACGCTCACCGAGACGTTCGACGCGGTCAGCCTCGCGCAGCGTTCGGGCTACACGGCGATGCTCTCGCACCGTTCGGGTGAGACCGAGGACACGACGATCGCCGACCTCGTGGTCGCCACGAATGCCGGCCAGATCAAGGCGGGTGCCCCGGCGCGCAGCGAGCGCGTCGCGAAGTACAACCAGCTGCTGCGCATCGAGGAGGAGCTGGGCGACGCCGCGGTCTTCGCCGGGCGTTCCGCCTTCCCGCGCTACCAGGGCTGAGCACCCGCGACAGCAATGACGCCGCATCCGCGGCAGGACCGCGCCGCCCGGATGGCGACAGAGACGAAGGAGGAGCCGTGGCACGACGACCGGCTCCTCCTTCGCCGTCTCCCGGGCCTGCGACAGCGCGCCGCGCCGCCTCGACATCGCGGCAGCCGCGGGGTGGTGCGACGGCCGCCCCTCGCGTGGACGTGCGCGAGTGGGCATCGGGCATCCGGCTCTCCGCCTTCTCGGTGATCATGCTCTCCCTCGTCGTGCTGGGAGCCTGGGTGCTCGTGCCCACGCTCGGCACCTTCATCGACCAGCGGCAGAAGATCGCGGCGCTGGAGCAGTCGGTGCAGGTGAGCGAGGACGAGATCGCGGCGCTGACCGCGGAGCGTGAACGGTGGGAAGACCCTGCGTACATCACCACGCAGGCCCGCGAGCGCCTCTACTACGTGAAGCCGGGCGAGGTCGTGTACCTCATCGACAATGACCTCGATCCGTCCACCCTCCCGCGCGAGCAGGATCCGGTGAGCGACACCCTCGAGGAGAAGCCCGCCGACTGGATGCCGCAGCTGCTGCGCACCCTCGTCTCCGCGGGCTTGAGCGACACGGCCGCCGCCCCCGGCTGAACGCTCGTTCCGAGCATCCTCCCGGCCGGCTCCCCTACGCTGGTGGGGTGACCAACCCGCCGTTCCCCGCGCCCACTTCCGCCGAGCTCGCCGTCGTGTCGACCCAGCTCGGACGACCCGCACGCGGCGTCGTCGGCATCGCGGCGCGCTGCCGCTGTGGCAACCCCACGGTGGTGGCCACCACTCCGCGGCTGCCGGACGGGACGCCGTTCCCCACGTTCTACTACCTCACGCATCCGGCGGCGACCGCGGCGATGTCGACGCTCGAAGCGAACCAGGTCATGCCCGAGCTCGCGGCGCTGCTCGCGGAGGACGAGGCCGTGGCCGCGGCGTATCGGTCCGCCCACGAGGCGTACCTCGCGGACCGCGCGCAGTTCGGCGAGGTGCCCGAGATCGACGGGATCTCCGCCGGGGGCATGCCGACGCGAGTGAAGTGCCTGCACGCCCTCGCTGGGCACGCCCTGGCGGCGGGTGCCGGCGTGAACCCGATCGGTGACGCAGCTCTCGCTCGCAGCTCCTGGTCGCCCGAGGTCTGCCGCTGCGAGGAGCCCGGAGCCGCCCTCCGCGACGATCCGGCACGCTCGGCATGACGCGGCGACGGATGCTGCGCGGCGCCGTCGCCCTCGTGGCGGTGGCGGCATCCGTCCTGCTCCTCGGGTCGACTGCGACCCCGACCCCGACGCCGCCGCCGGTCGCCGACGACCCCGCGGACCCGGTCCGTGCGGCGGAGTATTGGCTGGACGGTGCAGGGATCAGGGACGCATGGCAGACGACGCGCGGAGAAGGCGTCACCATCGCCGTCATCGACACCGGCATCGGCAAGGTCCCGGAGGTGTTCGGGGACGCGGTGGTCGGCGGGACCGACGTCTCCGGTGCCGGCACCCCGGACGGCCGCACGCCGCTGGGCGCGGTGGACGGCAACCACGGATCCTGGGTGGCTTCCCTCGCGGCGGGGCGCGGCAAGGCTGACGGCACGGGCATGATCGGCGTCGCGCCGGAGGCCGACCTGCTGTCGGTCTCGGTGGGCTTCGGCGCCGCGGCAGCCGTGCCGTTCACCGAGCAGGTGGCGAAGGGCATCCGATGGGCGGTCGATCACGGTGCCGACATCATCAACCTGTCGTTCACGACGAACACCCTCGACTGGGACGAGAGCTGGGACGACGCGTTCCTGTACGCCTTCGAGCACGATGTCGTCGTGGTCGTCGCCGCCGGCAACCGGGGGAGTGGCACGAACATCATCGGAGCGCCCGCCACGATCCCCGGCGTGCTCACGGTCGGCGGTGTCGACCAGACCGGAACGGCCAGCATCGAGGCATCGACGCAGGGCATCACCATCGGGATCTCGGCGCCGAGCGAGGGGCTGCTCGGGGTGTCGGCGGACGGCGAGGTCGTCTCGTGGAGCGGAACCAGCGGTGCGGCTCCGATCGTGGCAGGTGTCGCGGCGCTGATCCGCTCGGCGCATCCCGACATCTCGGCGAACGACGTCATCAACCGCATCATCAAGACGGCCATGCCGGTGGCCGACGCACAGAAGCCGCGAGACCCGCTCTACGGCTTCGGGCTCGTGGACGCGGACGCGGCGATCTCGGCGAACATCCCCTCCGTGAGCGAGAACCCGATGGGAGATCTGGCGGAATGGGTGCGGCTGTTCCGTCGTGCAGACAGCGTGCCCACGCCGGAACCGTCTCTCGGCCCGGTGGAGATCCCGCCGCTGCCGGACGCCGACGCCCCGACCGAGGCCGGTTCACCGCTGCTTCCCAGCGCCGATTCCCTGCGCTACGGTACCCTGCCGCTCATCGCCCTCACCGTCCCTGGTATCCTGGTAGCGCTTGGCGTCACCGCAGCTGCCCGGCGCATCCGATCGGCGCGCGTTCCCGTACGCCACAATCCCGACTCCGAGGAGTAGTTCTTCTGTGCCTCAGAACAGCACTGTGCCCAAGATCCTGATCGTCGGCGGAGGGTACGCAGGTTTCTACACTGCGTGGAAGCTCGAGAAGCATCTGCGCAAGGGCGAGGCCGACGTGACCATGGTCGACCCGCTGCCGTACATGACGTACCAGCCGTTCCTCCCCGAGGTCGCCGCGGGCTCCATCGAGGCCCGTCACTCGGTGGTCGCGCACCGCCGTCACCTCAAGCGCACCCACGTGCTCACCGCCAAGGTGACCAACATCAACCACGCGCAGAAGGTCGCCACCATCACGCCGCCCGTCGGCGAGCCGTACGAGTTCGCGTACGACCAGATCGTCGTCACCGCGGGCGCCGTCTCGCGCACGTTCCCGATCCCCGGCATCGCCGACAACGCCATCGGGCTCAAGACGATCGAAGAGGCCGTCGCCATCCGTGACAAGGTCATGTCGAACTTCGACAAGGC
>Ga0233424_10000619_pt1 | contig 41737 bp, 35 predicted proteins | sample Watercolumn_Towu_FD_181011 | JGI IMG/M metagenome (GOLD analysis project Ga0233424, IMG submission 181011) | Freshwater microbial communities from Lake Towuti, South Sulawesi, Indonesia - Watercolumn_Towuti2014_125_MG | ecosystem: Environmental > Aquatic > Freshwater > Lake | place: Indonesia...
CTTGAAGTAGCCAATACATCTATCTTTGCTTTTGGAAATTTTTTCCTCAGGGCTTCAACAGAAGGAAGGGTCAGGACAGTCTCCCCAATACCCCAGAGCTGGATGACCAGGATTTTATTGATGCGGTTTAAATCGCCCAATGGCTTCTTTTTACTGAAAAAAGCCAGAAAATTGCATATGAAGTTTCCTGCATGCCTGTCGATGAATTTTATAGCGGCTACCATACAGCAGTGTTTTATCACAGCTTATTTAAACCTATACTTTGCCGGACTAAGAAAAATTATCTCCTGCCCTTTCTTTTTTTAATGGCCATTTCCCTGACAACAGTTTCCAGCAGCTTCTGGCTTTTCCTTGTGACTGTGTAAGTGTAGAAAATGGCTGCAATCAAAAAAAGAAACCCGCTCATTATAAAAAAGTCAAAAGCCCTGAAAAAGCCCAGCGGTTTTAGTATTGGGTCTAAAATAAATGGAAACATTGTAATAACAATGAACAATATCCATAAAACCATCCAAAAGCCGAATTCCCTTGCGGTAAACTCCCTTCTTTTGTAATTTAAAAAAGAGTAATAGACCATGAACAAGCCAAACAAAAAGCCCGCTATCTGTATTCCAAGCACCATTTTACCTGTTAAGCAGCCTCCACCGAACCATGTTGATTACTATCCTAATCCCGTCAAGGATTGTAGTGCCTTTATACTTGTCAGAGTATATTGTCCTGATTGGAATCTGCACATATTTTAACCTTTGCTTTCCGGCCCTTGATATCATCTCAGATTCCATCGAATAGTCGCTGGCATTCCACCTTATTTTTTTATAGGCATCCCCTGAAAATGCCCTGAATCCGCACTGGGTGTCATTCAGCCTTATTCCGTACAGAATATTCACTGCACCCGATATGAACCAGTTCCCGAACCTGAGGACAACGGGCATTTTGCTGCTGGCTTTCCTGTAGCTGAAGACAAGGTCATATCTTTCAAGCTTTTCAGTCAGCCTTGGTATGTCTTCAGGATTGTGCTGCGCATCCGCATCCAGGGCAACAATGAATTTTGCGCCTTTCCCGACTGCAAAATCGCACCCCGTCTTGAGGGCAGCGCCTTTCCCGAGGTTCACTATATGGCTGAGCACAATAGCTCCTGCTCTGCCTGCAAGCTCTCCTGTCCTGTCTTTTGAGCCGTCGTCAACCAAAACCACATTACCGGCATATTTTTTGGTTTTTTTGATTATTTTGACAATATTCTTCTGCTCATTATAAGCCGGAATCACAGCCCAAACATTGCTTGCTTTCATTTAAGAACTATTTGTGTTGTTTTTTGATGAATCTATGCCTGAATCATTCTTTTGAATGGCTGGAGCTTTTAAGTATTTTACATAATCATCATTGACAGCTGCATCTTTCCCGCTCCAGTCAATCTTGTAAGTGTATATGTCTGTTCCTGTAAGGCCTTTTTCATGCCTGAATAACTTAAAGTATTTTAGCCCGTGCCCCTGCATATAAAACATTCTTGTAAACATTCCCCCCGTCAGTTCCTTGCTTGACAGCACAGCCTCAAGATCATTTTCATTTTTTGGGATTATTGTCATGCCGAATTCAAGGGTAGTTCCATTGAACCATTTCTGGAAAATTCCATTTTCTGTCGTAAAGGCAGCCGTTTTCGGCCTTGTAATCCCCTGCTGGCCGATTCCAAAGGCGTCATAGCTGCTGAGGTTTACCTGCAGCCCGTTGCTGCATGCATAAACTTCATTGCTGTTTTTGCTGCACCCTACAACTCCCCCATAGCCCGGCCACGGGGCAACCCAGCTGTTTGCTTCGCTGTCGCTTGCAATTGCCTGCACTTCAAAATAGGTGTTCTCCGCTTTTTCTTTTGTGTAATTGTATCTGTTCATCATTCTTTCCACAGCCTGCTCCTGCGGCAGTTTCCTGTTCTGCCATATTTCAGCCCTTTCAAAATTCCAGCTGCCAAAATGGCTCCACACCCCGCTTTTGCCTATCATATCCTCTGATGCGATAAAATAGGCTTCCGGAGCCTCGCAATGCGTGAATGAAAGAATTTTCTCAGCCTGCTTTCCGTCAAATCCGGATGACTTCAGCTTATTCTCAGCTTCTTTCTTATCCAGCAGGATAATCTCATTCAGTATTTTTAATGACAGGCCGGTGTCCTTATTTGCGCTGTATAATGCATTGAATGCGTTGTTGCTTCCGCAGTCCAGCATCCTAAGGATTCCTATGGCCTGCTCCTCGCTGTCTGTCATTAAAAGCTTGCCAACCCAGTGCGCAGCCGGGTAAGTTTGAGTAGTTCCGTCAAATGTGACTCTTCTGTCGGCAAGCGCTTTAAAGTGGTGCCCAAAATCCCACCATGACGTTATGATCGCATTTTCGCTTGAGTTCTGCTTTATCGCAGTCAAAGTATTGTGCCATGCATCATTAATCATAGGCACGTCACTTCTTGCAGCGCTGACAGCCCCTCTTGCAGGGTCAACATAAAAAATCCAAAGAAGCATAACAATCAATATGCTGGCTGCAATGAGCCTGTGTATCTTCAGCTCTTTTGTCAGCCATTTGGATGCATAACCATATATCTTTCCAAGAGCGACTCCAAAAGCAACGCTAAAAGCCGGGGCAAGCAATAGGGTGAACCTTATGCCCTTGATGCTTGCAAAAATCGTTGAGACTATCCAAAGGGACAATAGTATGGAAAGCTTGAAATCATAGCTCGAATCTTTTTTGTAGATGGAAATGCCGATTCTTGCAAAAATAGGCAGCATTATCCAAAGCAGCAGGCCAAAAACAGGTATGTCAGAAACCCTCCTCAATAAGAAGTACGCTCCATAAAAGATAATTGTGCCGATTATATAAAAAAAATCAAACTTCCTTATCCCGTCTTTTCTTGATATTGCCAGAATCAGGCCCAGCAGGCTTATAAAAAAAAGAAATTGCCCTCCGATTGAGTTTATGATCCCGTTGATTGAGCCTTCGTTCAGTTCTGCGACAGTTGTGAACACATTCGGCCACAGGTCTGCCGATACGGGAGCTTTGATTGAAGGAAAGCTCAATGGCCCCAGGAAGCTGCCGCTGAAAGTGCGCCATCCTGAAAATAGCACAACGAATGCCAGCGTTGAGAAGAAATAAACTAGGCCCACAATAACAGCATTTCTGATGGCCGTATTTGAAGCCAAGGTCCAAAGGCTTTTTTTTACTTCGCTGAAATTTACCAAAACAAGATATAAGAATGTTATTGCAATGGTCGCGAGCAAAAAGTCAAATATGTACCACCATCCGCTCCATGCAGTCGTGAACAGCCCTGTGAAAAATCCGGCCAATGCAGCCAGCGATATTATTTTAAATTTGCCGCTTAGGTCTATAGTATATATGAACAGCCACGTGACAATCAGCGGAAAGAGCACCACCCATACATCATTGTCCGGATGCAGGCTTCTTGACAAAAAGGCGCCGTTGACAGCCATCATAAGTCCTGCAAAAAATCCGCCAATGTTGCCGGCAATTTTTCTTGCTATCAGGAACACAAGCAGCACGCATACTGCCGAAAAGAATATGACAAGGTAAAAGCCGGAGCGCATTAATGTCAGGTCATGGATAAAAAAATTCAGCAATTTGTAGAAATAAGCCCACATATATGAATGGAACATGTCCGGGACAACGAACCTCCCGATAGGCGCCAGTTGGTGGGTGTCAAAAGACCTGCCGTCTTTCAGTATATCCCCAGGATAGCCGTGCTCCACGATATTCTTTGCGTACCTGAACCAGTAATAAGGGTCGATGTCGGGCATGTAAAGTTTGCCGCTCTCGTCCTGGAAAAATGATCTGAAATAGGCGGATGTTGCCGTTATCTGCTGGTCAATTTGCTGCTTGTTCTGCCCAATCACCTTTTGAAGCTCAGTTTCAACAAGGGCGTTCTTGTTTGCATCCGGCAAATTCGGATACTGCTGGTCAATTGAAGACCTTATCTGCGATTTTATGCCGCTTATCACGCTATTCGCAGCCCAGTCATCTGTTATCGGCAGGAATCCGGCCTGAATCCTTATGTAAATAGAAAGAATTATTGGAATCAGGGCAATGAAAACAATGCCGTATTTTTTGAAGAAATCAATGGCTTTGCCCCAGTTCACTGATATTTCTTCATCGCCTTTCCCCCATTCTCCTCCTGATTTGAAGAATTTTTTAATTCTATCCGCATCAAATGACAGGTTTAGTTCATCATCATCCTTTTTTTCCCCATTTGTTTGGGAGACTGGCTCATTTTCTGCTTTTTTCTCCTCCTCTTTTTTGCCGCTTTTGAAGAAATTCTTTATCTTGCCGAGGTCAATGCTTATCTCGTCGTCTTCCTTAGAATCCATAGCTTATAGCCACCTTCCTGAAGGGAAAGAACATATTTTAAAAAGGTTTTTGTTGTTAAATTCAAAATTTCAGTTTTTGTAAAATGTTATTTAAGCTGCATTAAACAAACTTTTAGGAATAGGAGGTTTCTTTGTACAACATACTGGTTTGTAAAACTGGATCATCTCAACGCACTTTGGAGCCGATAATTTCCAGCCATATTCAAAACCCTGGAGAAAATTAAAAGTTATTTTGTCCCAATCTTCTTCCGGTATGCGCTTATTTTTTAAATCTTCTAGCAAAGCGTGATTGGCCTTCTCCGCAAATGTTGAAAAAGGGCTCATGGCTTTTTCTCTTTTATGATGATATATAAGCCTATCTATAGGTTTTCAGGAAAAAATACCCTTGACAAAATACAAAAATCTCGGCTCCCTGAGCAATAGGTTTGCAACCAGCGGTATTGGCGTGTCCCTGTCGTATTTTTTCAGTATTTTCCCTACTTTCTCCTGATTCATCAGGCCAAGCAGCCTGTCATAATCCCTGTCCGAGAATTTGTTCAGGACATTTCTTATTTTAAGGTGCAGAAGCAGCTCTCTTCCGGAATTTTTTCTGAATTCCCTGTTGTAATTTTTATTGCCGATGATGCAGTCACACAAAGTATGGGCAGCTTTCAATGATGGGATTATTCCTCCGCCTGTTGTGGCTTTTACTTGGGCGGCTGCATCGCCAATCAGGTATATATTGTCTTTTTGTATCAATTTTTTTGGGTTGTACAGCGGTATTAGGCCGGATTCCCAGCATATGATATCCTTGCTGCCCGTCCTATTCTTTAGAAATTTGTAGAAATGCTCCTGCGCATTCTCAAGGCAGCCGATGCCGAGCCTTGCGACAGTCTCTGATTCCGGCACGACCCATCCGAAAAAATTCGGAAAATCCTGCCCAAAATAAGCCTCAAAAGCAGTTGTATCCATTTCAAGCTTTACTTTTGCCTGCATGCCTATGTAATTCTTTGAGCCTGAGTTCATAGCCGCAGCTTTCGCGACAGGGGAGTAAGGCCCGTCAGCCCCGACAATAATGTCTGTTTTGATTTTTTTTGTCTTGTTGTTTTTTTTGTCTTTTATAATAACAAAATTCCTGCCGTCAAGCCCGATGAACTGATGGCTCAGCATTATTTTAGCCCCTTCATCATCCGCCATTTCTGCCACAAACCTGTCAAACCTGTCGCGCCACATCACGATTTCATCGACATTGACCGATATCCTGTTGTTTTTGCTCACAACAGCAACTTTATCCAGTTTTTTGGCTATTATATCTTTCTCCAGCTTGAAAAACTTCTCAATAGAATTGGTGACTATGCCTGTGCATTGAACCGGACTTCCGATCTTGCTGTGCTCCTCAATGATTGTCACCTCTTTGCCCTGCCTTGCCAGCAAATAGCCTAAATAGCTGCCGGCAGGCCCCCCTCCCACAATTGTTATCATGGAATTGGGTGTATTCATTCTGTATTTATAGATAATGTCAAATAACCCTAAATTTGTACCTACTATCCAATAACGAAAACTTTAAAAAGGGCTGGATACTACCATATTATGGTGGAATTTAATGAAGAAATCCCTTTTGGCGTTTTTAATGATTTTTGCAGTATTGCTTAGCGGCATTTCCCACGCTGATTCTGAGTTTGGGAACGCAGATGACGTTTCAATAGACAGGGTCAAGGTCAATGGAAAAACTGTTTCAGAAAGCAGGACAAACTTCATAGATGAGTCAGATGAATTTGATGTCAATATAGATTTGACAGCTACAGAAAGCATAAGCAATATGCATGTCGAGGCTATTTTGACTGACTTAAGCGCAGGAAACACAATTTCTGACTCAACAGGCACTTTCTCGCTTAAAACAAACCAGAGCACTTTGGTGGCTTTAAACCTTCAGCTGATAAATGTTCTCAAGAGGCAAAACGACTTCAGGCTGGCTGTTAGGATAGTTGACGTTGACGGGGATGTTGAGGAAAAAACTTACGGCCTTAAGCTGGCTGGAGGTGCTAAAGGGGGGGCAGGTGAAGCGCTTGATGTTTCAATCGACAAGGTGGAAATTGAGGGGGATGCCCTTGCAGAAAACGAGAATAATTTTTTAATTGTGGATAAAGGCAAGAAAAAGCTTAACTTGAAAGTAAGGCTGACATCGCTTGAGGATATTGAGGATGCGCATATTGATGCAGTTCTTGCTTTTGAAAATGGGGATGTTGTTGCGGATGCAACAGCAACTTTTGATATTGCAGACGGGGAAAATGCGGCAAAGGACCTTGAATTGCCGCTGATAAGCAAGTTTGAGCAGAATAATTTCAGGCTGAGGGTCACTGTGGTTGATGCAGAAGGGGATTCAGAGCAGAAGCTGTATGGGCTGAAGATAAGCCAGAAAAAGTTTCCTTTTGTCATAAGCAGCATTGAGGTGCCGGAAGGCAATGCAGAAGCCGGAAAATCAATCCTTGTAAAGGTGAATTTTAAGAATAGCGGAGTTGTGCCCCTCGAGGGCATTCTTGTAAAGGCAGGCATACCTGAGCTTGGAATTTCCTCAGCAAGATTTGTCGACCGGATAAAGGAAAGCGAAAATTCTGCTTTTGAGGATGAATTTATCATAAAGATTCCTGAAAGCGCAGGCACAGGCACTTATACCTTAAGGGCGGAATTGGTTTCACAATTCGGGAATGAGAATGAAATAAGGGAAATTCCTTTTTTCATCGAGGGCGTGAGCGGGCAAAAGTCGCAGATTGTGAATGAAAAGCTTGTCATAAATGTACCGATAGGGATTCAGGATATAAAGAACGACGGCAGCGAAGTTATTTATCCGATTGTCCTCACCAACCAGGGCCCTGATGCAAACACATACACTTTATTGCTTGACGGGGCTGGCTGGGCAAAGTTAAGGCTGAGCGACTCAAACGTTTTTGTCATAAAGCCGCAGGAGTCAAAGACAATCAGCGTGTTTGCTTCCACAACAACAAATGCATTGGGGGAGCAGACATTTCTAGCCACGGTAAAAAGCAATGGCAAGGCGCTGAAGCAGGTTCCATTGAAAGGAAATGTTGTTGCAGTCAGGGGCATTCTGGCAGCCAAATTAAAGAGCCTGCTGCTGGTGCTTTTGATTTCAATCGCGATAGCGCTTGCTGCAGCCGGCCTGTTTTTTGGGGCAGGCAAATTAATGCATCACAACAATGAAGAGATTCCTGACAAGTCAGAAGGCGAAACTTACTATTGATGCTTCATGAGCCTTAAAAAAATACAGGTGATTTTGGTATTCTTGTTTTTTGCTAGCTTTGTGTATGCGCAGGATTATTCGCTGTATTCCGGAAATTTTTATGAGCTTGGGGAAAATCAGGAAAAGATAGAGTTTGAATTTTTCAACGGCACTTACAGCATTTGCGAAAATGAGAGAAAATCCGTCCCGATTTTGGTTGCCAATAACGCAAATACCGATGATAGGTATTCCTTAAGCGCATTCGGCGCCGGCTGGGCTGTTATTGGCGTCAAGGAGTTTTCATTGCCAAAAAGGCAAAGCAGCGTTGTTTTTTTGGAATTGGCTCCGCCAGCAAATACAAGGGGAAAGTACTCTATTGGCGTGGATTCCTTTTCGTCAAATAACGCGAGAAAAGGTTTGATTCTGGATGTGGATGTCCGGAAATGTTATTCCCTAAGGCTTGAGCTTCAGGAGGAGGACAAAGCCTGCGGCGGAATAATCAGGCTTTATGAAGGGGAAATAACAAATGACGGAGAGCAAAAGATTGATGTTGATTTGGGCTTAAATGCCCCAAATTGGGCCAGCCTTGGCCATAATTCTTTTTCAATTGCCCCTAACGGCACGGAAAACTTTGAGCTGGCTGCGGATATTCCAGCCGGCGCAAAAGGGATTTTTAATGTTTTTTTAAGCGCATCAGCCAGAAATTTTCCGTCCTTAAAATCGGAAAAAAAATTAAGCATAGAGGCAGTGCCAAAATATGACTGCTACAGGGCAGACATCATATCTGATTCAAAAATAGAAACCAGCTACTCAAATGCTTATATCCCTGTCCAGATAAGAAACGGCGGTATAAAGCAGGCGCAATATGAAATAAGCCTTGAAGCTCCATCATGGATTTCCATTGAGCCAAAAAGATTAACTGTGAATCCCGGGCAGCTTGGAAACGTTAACTTAAATATGAGCCCGGGCAGCGAGATTGCAGAAGGAAAGTACCAAGTTAAAATTTATGCCAAATTCTCGGATGCTGTATATTCAAAAAATATTGAGGTTAAGCTGAGCAAAAACAGGTTTTTGAAAGGCCTGAAGTCATTTTTTGCATTTTACCTGTATTATATCTATGCCATTTTAGCTGTCCTGGCTGTTCTGCTTATTTTCAGAAAGCAAATATCAGGCAAAATAAGGGCATTATATAAAACTTACAGGACGAAAAAGGCAAGATTAAAGTCGCTGGAAGCGGCAAGAAAGGCAAGGGAGACAAATAGGCAGCTAAGGCATCTGGAGAAGGCCGGATTCCAAGTTGAAAAAACAGAAAAGCAAGGCTGCAATAAGCTGATTTTATTTTTTATTGGACTGGTTATTGCTGTTTTAGCCTTATCATTTTCAGCATACCATTTTGATTTCCCTGTTTCAAAAGAATTCATAAGGGGCTATTACCTTTATTTTATTGCAGGATTCCTAATCTCCGTTTTTATCATCTTTTTGATTGAGTTCTACAGGCCGCTGTTTAAATTATTGGGAAAATTAAAATAAAAAATGGGGACGCGAGGATTTGAACCCCGATCCGCCGCTATCGCCATATTGGTTTCTTAATCTTGGGTGTATTCTCAGAGATAACTGGAGGCGGCTATACTGGCCAGGTTGTACTACATCCCCATGGCATCCAAGAATTAAATATTGTTATTTAAAGATTGTTGTTTTGGAAACTTATTTTATCGCCTTTTTCCGTCCTCGTTTTTTTTATTGTCCCCTTCGGCAGTTCAACGGCATACATCGCTTTCTTTTTAGATTTGTAAAATGCAAACGGCCTGAAATTCTCCTTTTTGTCCACCACAGTTTTGTTTTTGCCGAGGAACAGCACGTCAATCGGGTAAAAGACAAAAATCATGTGCAGTGAAATCATTCTTTCCTCTGCAAATTTGAAAATCAATGCGTTGTTTTTGCTTCTCGAGAACATCAAGCCCATTGCTTGGGAAAAAACATCGTCCAAAATCCCGGCATTCCCGCTTATCGCTGTTTTTTTCGTTGAGTTTTTGACAATCATCTTTCTTTCAGTGTTTTCTTCAAAATATCAGTCAAAAAATATAAGCCATTGGGTTAAATTCGAAACATTTAAATACTTTTTATTTTTAATGTTTTTTATTGGGGTTGGCATATTTTGTGATTGTGGGCTTTCATATGTTTTTAGCTGAAAATTGCAAATGACTGTCATTTATTTAAATAGTAAAAATCAAAACATTTAAATATATGCTGCGAAATCAATAACCTTTACTTCGTCGCAGCATAAAGAGGAGTGATGATGGAAAAAGAGGGAAAGCTAAGTTTAATATTTATTTTAATTGCTTCTTTGATATTTGTATTAGTGTATGTTGCGTCAGTTGTTAGCCTGGTGCCGCAGGATTTTCCTGCAAACAACACGAATGCAAGCGCAACCAGGGGGTTTGGTGTTTCTACTACTACATCAGTAACGTTCTTTAACGGCACTAGGGCCCAATTCAAGTGCAATGTAACTAGTTTGAACACCACAACCACAAACATAACAAACGTTTCGCTATTCATTAATGTTTCAACCGGAACATCTTTTAACACAGACAATAAGACATCTGTAAAAAACCAAACATTGAATACAACAACAAAAGCTATTGGTGTGGGAGAGACTATAATATTCAATGTAACAACACCCTTTAATGACGGACGTTATGTATGGTGGTGTGAATCACAAGACAATCAGACTGGCACAACTCCACAGATAGTATATAATGCGTCTGACTACAGCTTCTTCACAATAGACACAACGCCCCCCGTATTCAACAACAGCAAGGTGTACAACACATCAGTAAATCCTAAATACTCAACCGGGGACTTGGTTGCTATACAAGTAAATGTCTCTGACATGCTTACGCTCATCAGCGCGGCAAAGCTTTTTGTAAATTTATCCGGGACAGCAAACAATGAGGTTAACAGGACTGTTAATGAAACAAGCCCCGTCAATCTTACTTTGCTAAATCTATCATTCAGATTGCCAGGCAATTCATTATTTTCGGTCCTGAACTTTACCATAATGGTAAATGACTCAGTTCACAACTATAATATTACTCCGGCAGTCTTATTGGTTGTAGAGGGAGACGGAACTCCTCCGGCCATTGCCCTGAACAAGCCGGATACTGTGTTTAACCAGTCAAGTGCTACAGCTCCTGACTTTAACTTTACAGCAGTTGACAACAATGATTCGCTTTCATTTAACCTAACTTGCGGCATCAACATATCATTGGGAGCCTCCCTATTTGCAACTGTAACTCCTATAACAGCAACTAACGGAACCCCGCAGATTAACACAACCACAACTAAATTGTCCAACGGCACATTCACATGGAATGTAAGCTGCACAGATCCTGCTGGCAATTCAAACACTTCATTGTCAAGAACATTTACTGTGGACCAAATAGCCCCTTTCAAGCTGTACTTTAATCTTACCAATTCTTCTCAATATAATAATTTGGGAGATACTGCTAATGTTTACGAGCTTGGCACAGGAAGCGGCACTTCAAGAGCGCAAGGAGAAACTAACACAAGTATAATATTTATAAAAGCTAATTGGACGGATAATTTAACACAGCCATCAATGGCCCTGTTCCAGTTCTTTAACGTCAGTGCTAATAGTGGCGCTGGCGCATGGCAAACTCTTAACGTTACTAATATAACTGGTTCTTCAGGTCCAAACATAGGCGGATGGAGCAATTTGTCATTCCCAATACCGCAAGGACATAACGAGTTTGAAGGAAAGAATGTAAGCTTCAGGATTGTGGCAAATGATACATTGAATAATCTGAATACCTCAGCTATCAAGAATATTACAATCCAGATTAATGACACAACTGTGCCTACTGTAACTATAAACGGCACCATTGCTGTGAATGGCACAAACATCACTAACACAAGGCCATTAATAAGCTGGGCTGTAACCGAGCCTAACCAGCTGACAAGCATTAATGTAAGCGTTGACAGCACTTTGCCGCCAACAGATGGCGGATTACAAGGATGTAACAGAGCTGCATTCTTCAGCTCATCAGCAGCAGGCGACAATAATGTGGAAACTGGGGATGGCGGCAGAGGATGGAGAAATGGCTCATTCCAGATTTCAGCAACATTAAACTGCCCATTAGGCAATGGAACACACTTTGTCAATATAACTACAGTAGATGCATGGGGCAATAAAATAGTAACTGGGCACACATTTACTATTCAGGCAGATGTTACACCAGTTATATCCTTCAATGAGATATATTATGGCAATGCTATAGTGAGTGAGCAGTCAGCTGTAAACCAGTCTAACGTAACCCCTTTCGCTAATTTAAACTTTAGTGCAGTAAGCGGAGGAACTGGGGTAATGAAGACTTTCAGCTGGACTTCAAGCTGCAATACATCCACAACAACACTTTCAAGCCAAGTTTCGGATTTCACGTCTGTAAATCTTTCATCTATTGGACCATTTAATTACAGCGGCTGCTACAACACAGAAGCCAATCAAACCGTAACTATAACAGTAGCAGACTCTGTTGGGAATTCTGTAACCAATTTGTTCCAGTTTGCAGTTGACCATTTAGGCCCGTCAATAGCAGTCCAAAGCCCGACTGATGGAGCAAGAATCACAGGCAATGTGGATGTTAACGTAACTGCAATGGACAAGATGAACAGGGTAGCTTCCATCAGATATTTCCTGGATGGAGGATTGACAATATTTAACCATACCATAAATACAACTCCAATAACACCAGAGCAAGGAACAAATTCAACAATAGTAACTAGGACTATTAATTTCACGCCTGGAACGCACACAATCATAATGTCAGTCAATGATACACTAGGAAATGTCAGGAACAGCAGCCCAATCTCATTTACAGTTGTAGGTCCGATAATTCCAAGTTCGATTAACACCACCATTTACAACTATCTAGCTACCGTAAACCCTGGAATATCAATTAATCTCAGCATAAGGGTGCTAAACACAACCAGCGGAAATTACAGCCTTGCAGAGGTAACATCTGATTCGGATCAGACATTTGAGCTTTTCTTAAACATAAACGGCACAATGAACGTGTCAATAACAGACATCAATGGCTCTGGCGCCAATTGGGACAAGACAAACTTTTCGATTAAAATCAACGGCACTAATTTTTCAAGAGATGTAGATAATAACTTCACCGCCACGTTGTTGAAATTTGTTTTCTTTAACAACAGCTTTGAAGAATTCCTTCCAAATTCACTTGATTACTATGGAATTATAGAATTGCCATTCAATGTATCAGACGGCACAGGATCGCCTTATTTGGCGCAACAAATATGGTTCTTCCCAAATGGAAGCAATTTGACGCAAGCCACTGACAGGATTAATGTAAGCAAATGCACATCTGCATTTACAGCAACAACAACCACACCATGCTGGAATTATACCGCTTACCCAAGAGTTGGAAAAACACTGTTATTTGTGCCTCACTTCTCTGGTGGAGGAGGAGGAAATGACTCATGGGCTCCAACAGTAAACGTCACATTGCCAATCGGCAACCAAACAATAGGCATGTTTGAAGCGAATATAACTGTCTCAGCAGATGCTGTTTCATGCTTCTCTTCAGTAAACGGGACAGAAGCCAATAATGGAGCAAGAAACATATCCATGGCAAAGAGCGGAAACGTATGCATAGCCCAGACTGAAAGGTTCAAGAACCTAATGGCCAGCGATGGCGGGTATAACTTTACCTTTAGTGTTATAGACTCGTCAGGAAATGTAAACAGCTATATGTGGAAATTCAATGTATCAGACACCACAGCTCCCGACAACGGAATTGTCTCAGCTTCAGGCACAAAAGATGGTGCTACAATAACAATCACAGGCGCGAATGAAAGCGTAAATGTATCAGTTTACTTCAACACACAAAATGCGTCATTCAGCAATAATGCAGCAACAACTTCCTTCAACAAGACACAAACCGTTACAATATCTGGATTAACCACAGTTTCAACTGCCACAACATGGTTCTTCAACATAACAGTTTGCGACTTTAACGGCAACTGCAAGAACAATGGAACTTTTGAATTCACCCAGACTGCAACAGCAGCCGCAGCAGCCGCAGCATCATCATCCTCAAGTGGGGGAGGCGGTGGAGGGGCAGCAGCTCCAAGCACTGAAGCAGCATCAACATCGAAGAGATGGGACAGCTTGGATGCAGGCTCAAGCGCTGTTTTAACAATAAACAATGCCAATATAGCAGTAACAGGAGTGGTAGTGGATGTTAAGAGCGCTGTCACAAATGCAGAAGTCAAGGTAGCAAGCCTGACCTCAAACCCAATAGTAACTGCAGCAGCAGCCAAAGTCTACCAATACCTGCAGATAACCAAAAGCAATATTGCAGATACAGACGCTTCAAAGATAACGATCAGCTTCAAAGTGCCAAAATCATGGCTCACAAGCAATGGTGTTGCAGAAGGAGATGTGGTATTATACAGGTACAGCGATTCCAAGTGGAACAGCTTGCCAACCACAATGTCAGGCTCTGATGCAAACAATGTCCTGTATTCAGCTGCAACTCCTGGATTTAGCACTTTTGCAGTTGGAAGCAAGGAAGCAGCCCCGGCAGTGGCTCCTTCGCCAGCCGAAGCAGGAGCAGCTCCGGCAGCCGAAGCTCCAGTTCCGGCAGCCGAAGCAGGAGCAGCAGCTCCGAAAGAGGCTGCAATGGAGAAGAAAGGCATGAGCACAACTGCCATAGCTTGGATTGTTGTAGCAGTTATAGTTGTGATAGCAGGACTAGGCTACTTCATGATGCAGAAGAAGAAAGCTGAATAAGATTTCTTTTTATTTTAAGTTTTTATTAAGATTGCTACCTCTAACGAAATTTACCTTTAGAATTTCACCTTTATTCACTAAAGGGATCCAAATAAAGGAATCCAAATAAAGGAATCCAAATAAAGGAATCTAAAGATAGTTCTGGGCTTATTTTTATTAAGGATTAGTCAATGCTTATATAGTATAAACAGCCCATTGTCAAAATTACTTAAAACACGATGCAAACTATTAACTTTCCTAAAATAATGGATGTCATGCAAATAACCGATATTGAACTATCTGATGGCTGTAAGATGGCCCTTTTGGCTGGTTTCCTGCCTTATTTCGTTAAATTGAGTAATTGGTTTAATAAATCCCAATTTGCTGGATAAGCATAGGTAATTCCTAAAATATATAGCAAATGACGCAAAATTTGAGGAATAAACATGCCTTTTGCTTATTACAAACGGACAGCTATTGCTCAATAGATTTTGTCCGTAATTTTATATTTTATCAACGCAACTGTCTATACCGCTGGAAAAGAGCAGAAAGCCTTATAGTGTTTTAATACCTAGATTTTGATTGGAGCAACAATGAATATAGAATTAAAAATAAACCAAAAAAAGAAATAAATATTTCTACTCTATCCTTGTTGTTACCTGCCCTACATTTGTATGCGACAATCCGCCTGCATCAGAGGGGGTGGTGTATGTTACGTTAAACTGGCCGTTGTATTTTGACGAGCCGCTGTTTACGCAAACCATATTTGCCGTATACCTTCCGCCATTCAGTAAAGAGACCGACAGGCCTGTCTGCGCAGTGCATTGGCTTGCCTTCAAGTCTGTAATAGTCAAATCAAAACCCAGCGAATTCAGCAGGACTACATTAAGTGCTGTTGAAGTTGCCTTGTGGTCAATGCAGCCTATCCCGGCCTGCAAGGTGCATTTCGCCGGCAAAAATTTGTCCGGGCTTAAAACGCCGAAATAAGCAAGAGCCCCCACAGCAACCAGAACAACAAGTATGGCCCACCCATAGGTCATCAGGAATTCCATTGCAGCTTGTGATTTTCTGTTCATCATAAACTCACCTCATGCCCTCTTTTTATTCAACCTTAGTATTTAAGTTGCCGTAGGCTGTTTTTGTAAGGTTAGTCTCCTTTAAAGTGTACGCTAAAGTTATGTCTCCCTTAAACTTGTCTTTTGAGACCCCATTGCTGCAGCCGGTTAGGACATAAGTGTAGTCAGTTCCGCTGAGCATCTCCTTGTCAAATGCCGTTGTGCAGCTTCCCACCGTGATGCTGGTTACTTTAATTGTGGTTCCTTTGCTGTTCGTGATTACAAGAGTAGTTTGTGTTGGCTCCACTTTGTGGGCTATGCATGCCAAGCCCGGCTCCAGAATGCATTTTTCCGGCAAAAATTTCTCAGGGCTTAAAACGCCGAAATAAGCAAGAGCCGCTATTGCAGCAAGAACAACAAGTATGGCCCACCCATAGGTCATCAGGAATTCCATTGCTGCCTGAGATGCACGCGAGCTTGCTATTGGCATGCGAGTGACTCGTTTTACTCGCTCACATGCTACTGCTCGCAAGCATCTGCTTCGCTTGCTTAGCTCAGAGCGTTCTCGCGAACCCAATGACTTCCTGTTATTATTAATAGAACTCCTCATCAGATGCACCTCATTTTAAAAGCCATTTTTTTATTTAAATACCAATTGAACAACTAATATTTAAATCTGTCGAAATCCTTAAACAAAAAAGCCGAGCAATTTGCTGGATAAGCCCTGGGCTATGAAATACAATGTAAGTGAAATAAAAATAAATATGGGTATGTACCTGACTCCGGATTTTATGTTGCCCTTTTTTATGGTTGAGATCATCATTGCAGAGAAAAGCGAAGTGATGATTAATGATACAATCGCAAAAATCCTGAAGTCAGATTCTGTAACCCCGGTTCCGGAGAAGCTTATGGAAAGCCCTACACCTCCTGCCACGCTTGATGATGAGCCAAGCGCAGAGCCGAGGTTTTTTACAACCTCTATCAGCACCTGTGACAATGCAAACAGGAACGGGGCGGCAACAACGGTTGCAAATGTTATGAATATGACATAGGTTGTCACATTGGCAGACATCTCCTTGAGCATGGCCCTCTGCTCCTGTATGTTCGTTGCAATCCTGTTCAGCAAATCCCCTATCTTCCCTCCTGCTTCCACTCCCTCATTCAGCATGCTTATGGACCTTTTCAGCACAATTGAGTCATACCTAGAGGCAAACCTGTCCAGCGCTGTCTTCAGGTCAACCCCACCCATAGTCTCTTTGGCCACAATTTCTATTTCCTTTGCCAGCACCCAGAACCTCGGCCTGACAGCATACCACAAAGCCCTGTCAATTGTCATGCCTGCATTGATGTTTGAGGCAGCCAGCTGCAGAAAATCAGGCAATACTTCTTCTATGTCCACCTTCCTCCTGAAGATTTTCAGGTCAACTGCCATGTAAAACATGATCCACATAGCGAATATCAAAAGCACAAAAACAAGAATCCACAATACCAGCATGGAAGCGGCTATCGTGCCCCAGGAGATTCCGTAATTTGCCGAGAAATAATAAATGAGCCAGCCTGATATCGCAAGGTTGATGGCAACCGCTATGTTGAAAAAAACCTTGAATACCTTTTGGGTGTTTACCTCGATGCCTGCCCTTTCAAAATAAGCCTTTATCCTCTGCTTTCTCTCCTGGACAATTATCTGCTTGTCTTTTGCTTTCTTAAGCTTTTTTTTAAAGAAATCTATTCTTCTTTCAGGCTGCGCTTCAGTTTTCCTCTTGAAAAGGTTTTTTATGCTGAGCATTTCCTGTCCTAAAACTCTATCGCCGGCCGGGAAAACTTTACTATTGCTATGAACATGAACTGGACAAATCCAAGGAAGCATGCAAGCAATATCAGTATTGTCAGGCTCAGCTCAAATTGTATGAAAGATGAAAGTATGATGAGCATGGTGATTCCAAGCGAAGGGAGGATGACTGCAACAATCATGTAAAACATCGCCAATGGGTTCAGCTTTTTGCCGTACTTGTTGACTTCCGTTATCTGGTCCTTGGTTACCTGCTCCATGACGGAATAGAGGGATTTTGCGACATCAGAGCCTGTCCTTATGGAGTTTATTATCTGCCAGAGTATTTTCCTGAAGTCGTTTGAGGGTATGTACTCAACAGCCTCGTTCAATGCATCCTCCATGCTTGTCCCAAGGTCAACCTTGTCAGTTATCTCCTTGAAGTATTTTCCTATGATTTCGTAGTTCTTTGATATGTTCACCATTGCATTGTACAATGGAACTCCGGATTCAAGCTCTATGATTATGAACCTGCCTGCAAAGACTATCTCCTTGCTGATGTCCTTTTCCTTCTTTGATATCCTGACATCAGGCAGCCTTATCATGTAAAAGAACATGACAAGGAATATTAGGGGAACAATGACAAAAATCACCCCCTTAAAAACATCTAATTTTGCAAGCACCAAAACCAAAAAGACCCCCAGTCCGGTTGTCATGTAAAATGCTGAAATGAAAGTCTTCTTTATGAATTCTTCAGGCCTGTCATCCATCCCTGCCTGCTTGAGCTTGACCTTTAGGTTTGGGAATGCCTTTGCAATTCTCTGGAACAGCGTGTTTAAATTGCCTGCTTTCATTTTTAAAAATGGGTTATGTTTATTTTTTTGATTTTTCAATCCGTTCGGGCCTTGCCCTCACATAGTTGCTGCGCCTCGGGCAATCTGATATCAAATTAAATTTTTCTTGTGCTCCTCCATGAACGCGAGCAGTGACATGGTGAGCAAGGTTCTTGCGAACCTCGCATCTCACTGAGCGTTCTCGCAAGCATGTCGGCGCAAAATATATCAAAAGCGGGTCACCTCCAACCGCAAAATCGGTTGACGCTTTGATCAAGTGGGATTTCAAGCGAGTTGTGAGCGAGTTCAGTGAGTTGCGAGGCTCACGAGTTTGAGACTCGCTCGCCAGCTACCCGCTCACTCGCATGCCACTGCTCAATCCCGCGAATTTGCTTAAAGAGGTCGCTCCCGTGTTTGAAATTTTTTTTAAATTAATTTAATGATTTTATTGTCCTATTTTAAAAATTCAATCTGTAAATGGCCTGTTTTTCCTGACAAAACCCATCAGATTGTCCTTGTTTGTGTAGTATTCCGCCATCATCCTTCCCACAGTGTCTACTGTATTGATATTCTGCTTTGCAAGCCATTTCAGTATGGCTGCTTTTTCATTAAGTGATTTCATTATTTCGCTTCTTGAGAATCCTGTAAAAAGCTCTATAGTATTCATCAGGGACTTCGAGTTTGCGACCTTTTGCAGCATTCCTTTCCTTATGTCCAGCTGCAGAAGCACATTCGGCTCTGAATCAGGCATTATTTCAGCAATCTGGAACGTTTTTCTTAATCCTGTCCTCCTGTTCCTGTATTGCACAACCACCATGGAGATTGCAGGTATCATTGTTTTTGGGATTTCAATCGGGGGATTGGTAAGCCTTGTGATTGTCTCCTTGGCGTCATTGGCGTGCACTGTTGCATAAACTGAATGGCCGGTGTGAATGGCCTCAAAAAGCACCTCAGCTTCCCTTTTCCTCCTTATCTCTCCTACTATAATCCTGTCAGGCCTCATTCTTAGCGAATTGACAAGCAAATCAAGCATTGAAACCTCTCCTTTTCCCTCAGGATTGGCCAGCCTGGTTATCATCGGCACCCAGTGCAGGAATTTCGGCAATTGTATTTCTCTTGTGTCCTCTATGCTTATTATTCTCTGGTTTGGCGGGAAGAAATTTGCCACCACATTCAGCATAGAGGTCTTTCCGGTTGCTGTCCCCCCTGATATAAGTGTTGACAGCTCGAACTGCACTCCAAGCCATATCAAAGCGGCTGCATCAGCGGATATTGTGCTGTCATTGATAAAATCAGTTATCGTCCATGGCTTGGCCGCGAATTTCCTCAGCGTTATTGTGTTGCCTGCAATTGAAATAGGCTCAAGGGTTGCATTTACCCTGTCTCCGCCTTTCAGGTTGGCGTCCATCAGCGGGTCAAGGATAGTGAGCTGCCTGCCCACCCTCCTCCCAATCATGGTTGCATAATGCCTTATCTGGTCCTCATTTTGGAGCACAATGCTTGTCTTCAGCCACCCGAACTTTTTATGGTAAACCCATACAGGGTCTTCGGCATTGTTTACGGCAATCTCTTCAAGATTTTGATCATCCATCAGTATTTCTATGCTTCCGAGCCCGAGGCTTCTTTGTATGAGGTAAGACTTCAGGAAATTTGCCGTATTCGGATCAGCGTCAGGAAAATGCCTGTTTACAAGGTTTGTTATCGCGTCTATGAACCTTTGCTCTATAACCCCCGTGTCCTTTGTTGTCAATATGTCAACCATTCCAAGGCTTACCTGGGCAGTCAGCTCTTCCCTTATTTTTTCAAGTATCAGTTCTGTGTGCTTGCTTATCGTCGATATCGAGACATCGTAAATAGGCACGAATTCGCCTTTTTTCCTGTATACCCTGATTGTTATTGGTATGTTATCGGAGATGAAGTTATAGGTGGAAAGAATCTTGACGTCCTCTTTTTTTGGGATTAAAATATTTGCCTTTGGATTTTTCTCCTTCTTTTTCTTTTCATCCAGGGCAATCGGAGAGAGGCCTGTGATGTTCACTTCTCCCTTTTTCCCCGCTTCAGCAGAAGAATCAGCGCTCTCCTCAAGCTTCCTAAAGCTAAAATGCTTCAAGCTTATACACCTCTTTTTTTTGATGATTTTATATTTGAACTTAAATCAAAACGGGTCACCTCTATCACTTTGCTTCAAGAGGTCGTTCTCGTTTTTTGAAAATTTTTTAATTATATGTGTTGTTGTCAATAAATCTTATCTCTTAAACACTGAGCCGAATTCCTTGAGTTCGGATTCGAATTGCGATTTTTTTTTGTCCACCTCGTCAAACTTCTTTTCAAGATCAATCATCTCCTTGCCGACATCTCCTTTGCTTGCGCTCAGCTGGAAAGACTTGGCCTTTCTTATCAGCTCGATAAGGCTTTTTTCCAGCTCATCCCTGTCCTTGTTGACCCTGTCGACAAGATTGACTACAGCCAGCTTTTTCCTGAAGAAATCCTCCACTTTTTTGGTCACATTCTTCACATTTGAGACTTTCTTCTGCTTCTGGGATATTTTCTGGACTATCCTTTCCTGCAGCTCCAGCACTTTTTTTTCCTGCTCCTTGCTTTTGTCTATCAGGGGGTCTATCACTGCTTTTTCTTCCTCCACCCTCTGCTTTATGTCATCAATGAGCGTGTTCAGCTTCTCGATATGCACCTCTGAATTTTTTATGGCCTCATCTTCATCAACAACCCTTTTTTCTATCTGCCCGATGATTCCCTTAAGTTCGCTAAGTCTTTGGTTGAGTATTTTTTCGCTTTCCTCTATTGACTGGGCCTCGGCTTTTTCTTTGGAAAGGGTTTCTTTTTCCTTTTTTAGGTCCGTAATAAGTTCCCTGTACCTGTTTTGCTCCCTCAAAACCTGCTTTGTCAGCTCCTCTATCTTCTGCTTTGCGTCACTCTTCTGCTCCTCCACCTGCTTTTGCAGCTCTTCCTTCAATTGCTGGTACCTTTCCAGCTCTTTTAGGTCTTCCCTTACCGTGTCAAGCTCCATGCCCAGCTCGCTTTTCATAATGTCAAATTCCTTCTTGACCTTTTTCAGCTCATCAGCCTGCTTTCCAAGGAAGCTTAGGCTTACTTCTGCCTTCCTGACAAAAACGTCTTTCTTGCTTGTGAACTCCTTGGCCTTTACGTCAATCTCTTTTTTTGTAAGCTTTCTTTCAACAAGGTAAGGCTTTGTCAGCTTGTATTCAACGCTTATTATTCCCTCTTCCTCAAGAAAATCAACCCATTCCTGAGCAACAGTTGTGCTGACCCCAAGCTCTTTTGCAGCATCAGCCAGTGCAATCCTGCCCCTTTCCTTCACAAGATTGACTAGTTTATCCACTCCAGTCTCTATAACACTGCTTTCCACTTCCATCCTTGGCAAATTTTTGCATAATATCTTTAAAAACCTTGTGTTTTAGATATTTGAAAATTAATTTACTACTTTGAAGTGGAGCAGGATAGAAAGGTTTAAAAAGGGCATAATTGTCGTAATTAGATATGGGCAACCAAGCTTATGCAAATAGGGGGCACAGGCTAGGAACTAGTGATACTACCTACCCGCATGCTCCGGTTTCAAGGACGATACATCCCGGAAGAAGGGATGTTCACAATCACCATAATGCTTCTCAACTAGCAAGACTGGAAAGTTTAATGGGAGAGGCCACAGTACCAAATTACAAGCCGCTTGGAAAGGAAGGTGAAAAAATTCATGCAGATATCAAAAAATATTGGCAGAGGACTGTACCTTATGATGCCAATACTCAAGAACCTAATAAGCCCATTGCTGCACCTAAAAGTTTTTTTAGCAGGCTTAAGGATGGAGCAACTAAATCTTTAGCGGCATTAACAGCTGTCGCTTACTTAGCTGCAGGATGCGCTACTTATAGGATTAGAGTTGAAGGTATTGATGAAGCTTATGCCGCTTCCAGGCCAGACTTACCTAGGATTCCAATTAATGTTAATATAGGAAAGAGGCCGCAGGAGATTAATTTTTTTACTCCGCTATATTTAACTAGGCCAACTCAGTTTTTTTTTATTGATTATCCCTATTTCACTGATTTTGCGCACGAGGTAAACAGGATAGTTTGCAAGGAAGACGGACTTGCCAAAGCTCTTGGTGATGTTCAAATCCCAAATCACTATTCTCAGAGGATGGTAAGGGCAGCATGTGTTGATTATTCTGAGAGGGCCATGCATAAAACACTTGAAAAGCTAACTTCAGATCAAAGAAAACTGCTGGCAGAACAATTACAAAAAATAATTTCTGAACAAACCACAACCTATTCAGTTAAATCTTATTCAGAAAAAGGTATGGACCCCATTGTAAGAGAAATTATAAGTATAGTAGTTGATGCCCTAATCGTGTATGGTGCAATGTCACTTGCAACCCAAACAGGGCCATTTTCCCGTCATAAATACAGGCACAAACCTGACGTTCAGCAACCATCTTCAAGTGGAACATCAACAGGCACTTCATCCTCTCCTGCTACTCCAGCCCAAACTCCAACTACTACACCAACAACACCAGCTCCACCACCAGCAGCAGCTCCACCGCCAGCAGCAGCTCCACCACCAGCAGCTCCACCACCAGCAGCAGCTCCACCACCAGCAGCTCCACCGCCAGCAGCTCCACCACCAGCAGCTCCACCACCAATTTAAAGTTGGCTAAGCTAATGTAGTTATAACACTAAATTTTTTTAAAATAATTTAATTTTTCCTTAGAAAAATCATTTAAATCGTCACATTCCTCGCCTGATACAAATCTAAATGTTCATTCTTGCCGGGCCCAGGCGCAGGCAAGCTTCCGTCAATCTTGAACCATGTAGGCGTGTTATTTATCCTAAAATTAGTAGTTGATTTTGTTCCGAAATAAACATAATCAACAATGCTCATGTCTTTCAGCGTCAACCCTTGGGATTCAAACTCTTCCAGATTAACCAAACTTTCAATCCCATAAGTTGAATTCCCCAAATTCCCCTCAAATCTCATCAAAAAAGAAGGTGAGTCATTATGCGCTGTGTACCATGAATTATTCATATGCTTCAATAAATTCTGCACATTTCCGCCAATCACAAATTGTGTAAAATTAGTCTTGACTACTACATTTGTCACCCTTCCATTGCTGTTTACAATGTAAAGCGGATCTTCAAACCCAATAATGCTTACAGTATTCACTAAATACCTGTCCCTTACCCAATAGCTTGTGTTTCTTTTGTCCCTTATGTCAAGGCTTATATTAACACTTACATCTACACTCCAAGGGTCTGTATGGTTTATTTTGACATCGTTTATAGTGAAATTAAACTTAATGTCGACTTTGTCAGCTTCTGCAGAAATCTTGTTGGCCCAGTCTGTAAAAGTGGAGTCTTTCATCAGGCTCAGCTGCTGGTGATTTATCGTTCCATTCAAAAAAGATTCCTTAAACCTTTCATTTATATTGTCGATAAAAGTCCCGTTTGTGGCAATGAACTGGTTGAAGCTCAGCAAAGTCCTGAATGTAGCGATTTTTACACCTTTTCCAATATCTTTTTCAACATCTTTTATAAAAAAATTGACAGTTTCTATCCTGTTCTGCAAAACATCCATCTTCTCGCTTAGCCTGTATGTATTATAAGCGCTGTAAGTCGTTATTATTACTATAGTCAAAGCGATTGCTGATATTGTGTAAAAGATAGCTTTTTTTTTGAACATTTAATACAAACTAAAAGACTTTAACTATAGTTAAAGTTCATCAATAATCTTTTTGCTTTTTTCGTATTCTTTCTTTGTTATTCCTAATTCTATGCCTTTCTGCTTTGCAGATTCCTGCAGATCATAGATGCTTTTATGCAGCAATTCTGCAGCTTTCCCTATAGACATTCTGCCGCGGGAGCATAGCTTTAGCAAATATTCCTCTACGCCGCTGTACAAAAATTGCTTTATTGCAGTCGTTTTGTTCGTATTTTCGTCTCTGCTCTTCAACTCTGCTATTTTAAGCAGATTTTCGTCAATTCTTAATGGTTGTACTTGGCTCATTTTATCCACCTTTTATATCTTTATTTACCTGCTCAAAAATTTCTTTTCTTATTAAAGGCTTTAGGTTACCTAAGTAATAAAAAGCCTTTTCCTTGCTTATCTCGCTTTTTTTCATTAATGCTATGATTAAGTGTGCAGGCGATACATTTTTTATTGACATCTCATTTAAGTATGTTGTAAAACTTAGATCATCAGTGACTACTAAGTAACCTTTTCTATAGGCTTGAAATACTGATATTTCTCCTCTCCCAAAGCTTTTTTTTGGTTTCAGTTTTTTTGAATATTTCTCCCTTTTAATTACCAGTATTTTATTTTTTTCTGTCAAATCTCCTATTTTGTTGGCGTCTTCATAAAGTCTTTCTCTGCCTTGTTTTACAGCCTCATTATAAACGTCATCAGTTGTGCATATGTCAAAAGTATCGGATAAAAGCCCCAAAAAACCTGCTTTTGAAATCTTAATTAGGGCGTCGCTATCAAAGAGTAATTTATACATTTTTATACTATTGTATAGGAAAATATATATAAATCTTTCGCTGAATCCCCCTATTACGTAAATTTACGTGCGATGAGTTATTCCCACACCCTTATCTCAATCACTGCAGGCCCCCACAAGGAAGGAACTTTAGAAATGGTCAATGTATTAACATTTAGGTTGCTTGTGTCAATGTTGAAATCCAATCTTCCATCCTTGTCGGCATCGAGGTTATTGAACAATTGATATACAGAATTGTCAAGTGCGTCATCTGAATCATAGTTTTTGGAAGAGCTGGTATAGCTGCAGGCATCTCCACCACTATAGGTTGAAGGCACTTTTATAGTGGAAAATGTCTCGTCCTCGAAAGCCACATTCCACGAGCAGCCATCTGACTTTGCAACAACAGCGCTGTAGTCGGCAAAACCATTCAGCAGTAGGGTGTAGATGACTTTGTTGTCGAATGAGCCTCCTGTTTGGGCAGTTGAGTTTAAACCAGTGCTTATGGTGATTGCATTGCTTCCCTGATTTATATTGCTGACAGGAACATTGACTGCAAAAGGATCACCCAGCAGCTGATAATCACTGCCATAGTCACTAAGCCTGTAAACTGCATTGCCATTAACAATTAAATTGTCTGTCCATTTGCTTCCGGAATATGATGAAACTCTTGCATCCAGCACAGACGTGTTTGCATAGACTGTCAAAGTTCCAGAAGAAACATTGTTGCCGAATCTGTCAGTCTCGAATGACAGGGGAATCTTGTTGAACTGTGTAATTGGAGCCGTGTAATTGAATTCTATATAAGAGCTTGGATAAACAGAAGACCTTGCCAATCCTGTTATATTTACTGTTTGCTCGGAATAGCTTAATTTGTTGATTTCACCGGCTATTTGGTTGTATGCTTGCTGAAGCTGTGAAGTGTCAACAGCATTGTAATATTTCCCTCCGCTGCAGTTCATTCGCTGCATTGTTGCTGTGTCTGCATCAGCTCCAAACGCTATTGCATAAACGCTAATGCCTTGATTGCAAGCGTCTTGCGCGGATTTGACTGCATCTTCTATTGAGCTTCCCGTTCCCTGTTGCGCGCATTGAACATTTGCAGCTCCGTCGCTCATAAGAACAATATATTTTTTTCTTTGTGAATTACTTTGGGCATTTATCATATCGACTGCTTTGTTCATTCCGCAGCAGGTGCATGTTCCCCACCAAGATGTTGTAGCATCGATAACGTTATTCATTTGTATTTTATCTGTAATCAAGTCATTTGTTCTTACTATGGAATCTGAAAAAACCGTTGTAGTAGAAGAGCTTGCAGAGCATGTATTTATGTACACGGGATGCACATTAGTTTGGCTGAAATCAACCAGCCCCGCTTTATTTCCGCTTATGTTTAATAATATATCAATGAATTGTTTGCCTGCAGTTTTGTATAATGACATCTTTGTTACATCACCGCCACATGAAGGAGTATATCTACAGCCGCATAAATTTTGAGAGCCATCATTCCATGTCATTCTGCTGTATTCGGCAGTGCCGGAAGGGTTCTGGTTATAGGCACCCCACAGCCATGAGCCAAACCAGTACAAACATCCTTTTGTGCTGGAAGATTGCCAACCTCCCCAGCTATAGCTGGTGGTTTGGCTGCACCACTCCATGCTTCCGCTTACATCGCTCACAAGCATGGCGTCTGCATTTGCACCAAGGGAAGTTGCATTCCTTATCCCCATCCTTATCGGCACAGTCTTATGGCTGAGTATTGAGTAGTCAACGATGTTTTTTAACGTTGAATTTGTTATTGTAACCTGTGAATTAACGCCATTAGTATTGTTTTCATAAACTGTAGTATTGCCAAGCCTCAAATATGTCGTGTAATTGCTTGAATAATTAAGGAAAATATTCATGTTGTTTACAGCGCCGGGCGAATAAACCGATGAATACAAATTTATTATTCCATTAATGCCTGGAAACCTGTATTTCTCATACCCTGCAATCTGCGTGTCATTATAGGAAGATGTTGTATAAGTCACCCTCAAAAATCCTCCTGCAATGTATAGGCCTCCTGAAGTGAAATTAATGTTTATCACATTCTCTCCAGCCTTGAAATTTGTAAGGTAAGCATTGCTTAGATTCCACTTGTCAGCAAGCATATTGCCCCCTCCGCCTGAGCCCTTTGCATAGCTTCCTGAAAAAACCCCATTGACATACAAGTTAAAATTCCCTCCTGCATCAACTTCAAGATATGAGCTGTTGAATGAAATCACATCATTTGGCAAAATCAATTTTTTTGTCAGATTTCCATCGCCCTCATAGCCGCCAAAATAGGCATAAGCGCTTGTCTTCTTGCTCTTAATCCCGTTCAGCAGCACTCTTGCCGTAAAACCCTCTGTCGGCTTGGCTTTTGCAATGCCGCTTATCAGCTTCCTTGAGGATACAAGAGTCTTTTTAACAGAGACATTTCTGGAGTAAATCTCCTCTCCATTGACTAAAACGCTGAACCCGTAATTGCTTGGGATTATCGCATCGCTTAAATTTGCAGTCAGGTTCCTTGCCAACCCAATCTCATTATTTGCCCAGAAATCGCCAACCTGCTCAAGGATTGTATTGTTAACATTAATTATCTGCCCGCTTGAAATCAATGCCTTTGCATAATCATTGTTGGCTTCCCCGACAGTCATTGTGGAAAAAACCCTTACCAAGTCCTGTGAAGCGTAATTCACATTTGCCGTCTGCTGCTCCTGAGAATAAAAATTTGAGACAAGCAGCACAGCGACTATTACAATGCCGGACGCGAGCAATGCATCAATTGTAAAAAACACTCCTTTTTTCATTTGAATTTTTACTTCAAAAGCGGTTCACTTTCAACATGCTGACATTTAAATCCTAAAAAATGCTTTGCATTTTTGGGAATTTGAAAATCTAAGATTTTCAATTAGTCGCTCTCGTGTTTGATTTTTTAATATTTATTATAATTCAAATTCCTATATCTTAAAATTTTCATTCCCATAAATAAACTACCATCTTGACGACCTTTGAATTATAAGTCAAATATCTTTCAGTCTTTACAAGCTTTTTTTGGGGAATTCCGGTGACATTCACTTGGCTGCAGGTGCCTTCTATAAAGCCTGAGATTGAGTCTTTGACAATTCCGACAAAATCACCGCTGAAAAACGATACGTCAAAATCGCTGAAGAAATAAATTGTCCCATTGCCGTATCTCCATTTCGAGATTGCATTATCGCCGGTTTGGTTGAATGTGGCGATTATTTTGAATTGGGAAGCTGATGATTTGTTTTCAACATAATAATATTGGTTGAATACCATGCTTTGTCCGGCAGCCAATGACAGATACTGGTCAGTATTGTTCACTATGGCGCTCCTCTGGCTTTCAGACTGGCCGGCTATTTTGAAAAAATCAGCTCCCATAATCTCTTTGCCGTTTGATGTTGCGAGCTCGCCGCTTATCATAAGCAGCCCTCCAGTGGATGAGTAATTCTCGATTTTGTCCTTGTAGCTGTTATAATCCCCTCCGCTCATCAGGGGATGCTCCATCATCACAAGCTGGTATTTGCTCAAATTGCTTACAAACCCATGCAGGCCATAAATGTCGTTGTTTTGGTCATTAAAATAAATGTCTGCTTTCAGAGTGTTATTCATATAGTCCTTCAGGAATGAATCAGCGGGGTCTTGATAATAATAAGCGCTCCTTACATTATAGCTGACATTGACGAAAGGATGCCCAATCACGCAAACCCCGTTTATGTTAAGCACCTCATTTTTTTCATTGGAAAAGAATACAACATAGTCATAAGGGGTTGCAAACCTTCTTTTGCTGTTTTTGTAGTCATACTGCTTGAACAATCTCACTTTTGTTGAATTTACCCTTTGGTCATCTGCAACCCCTATTCTCAATACTGTTGTATTGTCCCAGCCCGATGGGTAGCCGGGCAAGGCCAATGAAGATGACAGTGCCTTCGCATCTGTAAGCAGGGTATTAAGCTCCCCCTTTTCCTGCTTCTGGAAATTGTTTGTGTAGCTGAAATACACGACTAGCGTGAAGGTGAAAAGAAGCAATGCTATTGCAAAATCCGTGTACCAAGCCTGCGATTTTTTAGCTGCTTTAGTTAATATAGATAACACCTCCTGTCCTGCTTATTTTGTTTGTGCCTTTTGTGAAATTTCCGATAGCCTTTGGGATGCCGACAATGTAATACCCGTTTTTTGATTGAATTGATATTGTGTTGTTGTTCATGGCCAGGGAATAATTGGCGATGTCAAGCTCTTCAGGAACTTCAAAAATTCTTGAATACCCGTCTTCGACATTCGCCGCTACAAGCACTTCTTTCTGCAGCTTTAAGGCAATGTCCTTTACCGCATCGCTTTCCCTTTGGATTCTGAAATCATTCAGCTGGTCAAGGGAGGCAATTTCAAAAGCTATGGCTATCAGGAAAGCCAGCCCCAAAAATATGTAAAATTCAGCACTAATCTGTGCCTTAGAATGCATGATTCACCTCTTTTTTAGCTATTTTGATAAAACATAGCTTTGAATTTGATGATAACTGAATTCTTTAATTTGAGCTTACTTGGACATAGCCGTCTTCTGCCTTGACGGTTATTACATGTATCCCCTGGGTTGTTGGCAGGACGCCGCTGATATTGACAGAAGAGACCTGCACTATGTCCGTTACCCCGTTTTTCGTCTTTACTTTGAAAACAACCTCCTTGCCTGAAAGGGCTATTGACTGTATCCTCTCAGGGAAATTCACCTTTAACGTAGTTTGGGATGGCTTTCCAAGATAATAGACAGATTCAGACGAGTCTACAATCTTTCTTGCAATATGCAGCGCCTGGCTTGCTGCAACAGTGTCGCTTGAGTCGGAAGTGTAGGTGTGATAAATAAGCAGCAAGGGTATAGTCATCAATGCCGCAAACCCCATTATGAACATGTATTCAACGCTGACTTGCGATTTAAAAAATCTCATTTTTTGGACTTCTTTGCCCGCTTTTGCCGCATTATCTGCCCTATTTTCTTGCCGTCTTCCTTGAATCCAAATTCTTCGCTTATCTTCAGCACCCGGTATGAGGCAACAATGAATGATATGTAGGCAAATACCATAAAGATATACTCCGGATAGGCCGAATAAGTTGGATGCTCGCTGGCAGCAGTTCCTTCTGCGAAAGAATACCTTGCAGTCTGCCAGACTGAAAAAATGACAATGAAGGCCAGGCAAATTGCAAAATTGTCCATATACCTCCTTATGGAACCCTCGCTCAATCTGCTCCTTGCCCTTGAAATCAAAAGCAAAGAGGCAACTCCGAAAATTACTGTGGTAATTCCGACCAAAATTAAATGCGCCATCAGGATTCACCCCCTAAATCAACCCGCGCATCGCAAAACTGGGTCAGTTCGTCCAGTAAAGCAGGCTCAGTTTCCTTTTCAAGCGTTATTATTATTCCTTTTATCTTCCATTCCCTGATTTTCCCGGTCAGAAAATGGACGAACCTTGCCATGGTTGCTGGCTTGTTGAAAATTGCCAGCGTGTTCAGGGAGTCAAAAATAAGGAATTTGTCGCCTGCAAGCGCCTTGACTGCCTGGTCCATTGCCACGCTTAAATCGCTCAGCTTCTCGGGGCTCCCTATGTAAAGGCAGTTTCCCACTTTCTTAGCCTCTGTTTTTGAAGCCGCGTCAATGAAGATTACAAGCCTTGCATCAACGCCGTTGTTGGCAAGATTCCTCTGGACTATCTCGTAAGGCTTGTTCAGCGCCACGTAAACTCCGGGAATATTCTGCTCAATTAGAAATTTGACTACATCGACAGTTGTTTTTTGGTAGCCTTTTGCGTCAACTGTGATGAGGAGTATGTAGTCTTTCAGGCTTTTGGTCTCTTTTTTAAATGTCTCTTTAAGCTCCAGCATTATCCACCTTTTTTTATTTAAACATCAAAATTCCACTGTCAAAAGTGTTCATGCAGCCCATCTATGACTGGCGGTTTTGACAGGCTATTGCTATGAATATAAACTTTTCTAATCGCGCATGAAAACATAAATCTTTTATAGTAGTGTTTGCTGAAATTATAAAAAAAGGGTGATATTTTGGCTGAACTTATAAAAACAGGCGTGCCTGGCTTGGACCATGTTCTCAAAGGGGGTTTGCGAAGAAATTCTTCTGTTCTTGTCACAGGGGCGCCCGGCACGGGCAAGACAATACTGGCTCTGCAGTTCATCTATTATGGTGCAAAAGACTGCAATGAGAACGGCATTTTCATATCGACGGAGGAGAATTTGGATGTGCTTGACCAGAGCGCAAGAAATCTTGGGATGGACATCAAGTCTATGATCAACAGGCAGAAAATTTTTTTTGTGCAGAAGCCCATAGCAACGCTGAAAGGCGGCATATCTTCTGTTAAAGGGCTTGTGGACGCAATCAAAAAAAATAATGTAAAGAGAGTTGCGCTTGACTCATTGATTTTCTTCGAATATTTATATCCGAGATTTGACGGCAACAAGATGGAATTCAGGAGGCAGGTTTTGATGTTTATGCAGGAGATGAAAAAAGCTCAGGTCACTTTTCTTGTTGTCTCTGAGAGGTCTGTCACAGACTTTGACAGGCTCACTTACGACATGATGGATTTTGTCTTTGAGGGCATTATCCTGCTTTCAAGGATAAGGAAAGGCTCTTATTTTGAAAGGGTTTTGACAGTTGCAAAAATAAGGGGCCAGGACCACAGCCTTGATGTGTATCCTGTCACGATAGGCACTGACGGCCTCAAAGTATTGTTCGACCAGACTCCATTTTCGCTGGTGGAGAAGGAAGAGGAGTTTAAGTAAAACAACCCTCCCGTGAGTTGAGCTGAACGCGAGCAGTGACATGGTGGGCAAGGTTCTTGCAAACCTCGCATCTCACTGAGCATTCTCGCAATCATCTCGGCGGGAAACTTTTTACGAAAAAGTTCTAAAAAATCAAAGATTTTTGGGACTTTCCGAAAATGCAAAGCATTTTCGATAAAGTTTCATCAAAAATGTGCCATTAATGGCACGAAAATAAAATTAAAATATTAAGTCCCTTCCTGCCAGCTTTCAAGGTATTCTTTCTGCTCTTCGGTCAGAGTGTCAATCTTTATCTCCATAGCTTCAAGCTGCAGTTTTGCAATGTGGTCGTCTATCTCTTCAGGAAGCTGTATGACCGTCTTTTGCAGTTTGCCATTGTTTTTTACTGCATATTCGCATGCAAGGGCCTGTCCGCAGAAGCTTGTTGACATTACCTCGCTAGGATGCCCCTCTGCAGCTGCAAGATTCACAAGCCTTCCTTCCCCGCAAATAAATATCTTTTTTCCGTTAAACAGGAACTCGTCAAGGAAAGGTCTGACTCTTCTTGATTTTGCAATTTTTTTTAGCTCGTTTATGTTTATTTCAGCATCAAAATGCCCGGAATTCGCAAGAACTGCTCCATCTTTCATCAGCTCCATATGGTTTATATCAATCACGTTTTTATTGCCTGTAACTGTGATGAAAATATCCCCAATCTTGGCAGCCTCATTTATCGGCATAACCCTGAATCCGTCAAGCGCCGCTTGCAAAGCCCTGAACTGGTTTACTTCCGTAACAATCACATTCGCTCCCATGCCTTTTGCCCTTAAAGAGACTCCTTTGCCGCAGCTTCCATAGCCGCAAACAACAAGATTTTTTCCAGCAAAAAGTATATTTGTTGCTCTTAGGATTCCATCAAGTGTGCTTTGGCCAGTCCCATAGAAATTGTCCAGCAGGTGCTTTGTCTTGTTGTCATTGACAGCTATCATGGGGTATTTCAATGCATTGTCCCTTTCCATAGCTTTTAGCCTTATTATTCCAGTTGTCGTTTCCTCGCATCCTGCAATTATATCCTTGATCAGGTGCGTATGCTTTTTGTGAATTTCAGAGACAAGGTCGCAGCCGTCGTCTATGGTTATGTTGGGCTTGAATTCAATTATATAATTCAGATACCTGTAATAATCCTCTTTTGTCTCGCCTTTGTAAGCCCATACTTTTACGCCTTCTTCTGCCAATGCAGCAGCAACATCATCCTGCGTGCTTAATGGATTGCAACCCGTGATTGCCACATCCGCCCCTCCTGCAATCAATGCCCTTACAAGAATTCCCGTCTCTTTTGTAACATGAAGGGCCATCCCTATTTTCACTCCCTTAAGCGGCTTTTCCCTTTCAAACCTCTGCTTTATTCTCATTAAAGCCTGCATTCTTGATTCGGCTATCTCAAGATTCAGGAATCCCTGCTCTGCCAGCTTTATATTCTTGACCTCATAATTAGCGCTCTTGTCCATAAAATCACCCGGTGCAGCGTAATTTATGGATGTTTATATATTTTTTTGGCTAAAACCTGTAAAATTTCTATTTTAAAGATAAAATATTGGACAAAAATAGATAAATTTAAATATATTCCATAAAACTTCCAAAGAATGGAATTGGACGATAAGGACAAAAAAATACTTGAAATTCTAAAGCTGGATGCAAGGCTGCCGGTAAGGGAAATTGCAAAGCGCGCTAAAATGCGGCCAAGCACCGTGCACCAAAGGATTCAAAAGCTGCTGGAAAGCAGGATGATAGAGAAATTCACGATTAAGCTCAACAACAGGGCTGCGGGCGAAAATTTCATTGTTTTCATGCTTGTCAAAGGAGGTACATCAGAATATATTGACAGCAGGTTTCTCGGCAGCAGGAATGTAAAGGAGGTTTTTGGCATAACCGGGGAATATGACGTGCTGATTAAATTAAAATTTGAGAATGTGGAGGAGTTTAATGAATTTATCATTAACTTCAGAAAAGATAAAAAGGAAATACAGTCCACATTGACGATGGTTGTAACAGCAAACCTGAAGGAGGAAATTTAAAATTCCCTCATGTCTTGAAATTCCCCGTATCTTTTTTCTATGTCATCCATCTTCAGCTTCACCAGCCTGTTAAGCCCAAAATCCTCGGCATTATGGCTTGCAACTACGCTGCCGTAAATTATGGCCTTCCTGAAATTCCGCTCGCTCATGTCTTTCGTCTTTGCAAGATAGCCGATAAACGCCCCTCCAAACGAGTCCCCGCATCCTGTGGGGTCTTTGATGTTTTCAAGCGGATAGCCCGGGGCGCTGAAATGTTTGTTTTTAGTGAACAATAAGGCCCCATGCTCGCCTTTTTTGATAATTACGGCTTTTGGCCCGAGGCTCAATGCGTCGTTTGCGGCTTTCACCAGGCTGACAGTGCCGAAAAGCTGCCTCGCTTCCCCGTCATTAAGTAGCAGCACATCAGCTTTTTTCATGATTTCCAAAACGTGCTTTTTCTTGTTGGTTATCCAGAAATTCATCGTGTCCAGGACTACAAGCTCCGGCTTTTCCATCTGCCTTAAAGTCTCAAGCTGCTGCTCAGGGTCTATGTTTGCCAGAAAAACATATTTGGTGTCCTTGAAGCTTTCAGGCACTTGAACCCTGAAATTCTCAAGTGAGTTCAGCTCTGTCCTTCTTGTTTTGGCCTCATTCATGTCATACTCGTAAAAACCTTCCCAGTGGAATGTCTTGTCGTCTACTTTCAGGCCTTCAAGGCTTATTCCCCTTTTTCTTAAAAGGTCAAGATATTCTTTGGGAAAATCCTTGCCTATGACAGATATCAGTGCGGGCCTTGAAAAGAAGCTTGCTGCAAAGGAAGCGTATGTTGCGCTGCCTCCAAGCGCTTTCTCAACCCTGCCGAACGGAGTCTCGATCGTGTCAAAAGCGACAGTTCCTATAATCAAAATGTCATCCATAGAAAAAACAAATTTTGCTTGTTTTATAAAGTTTGCTCAAAAAATCCAGTTACTCTTCGTCCCCCTCATCGTCTTCAGAGTCCTCATCATCCTCATTGTCCGAATCCTCATCGTCTTTTACGTCATCATTGTAGTCTTCCTCCTCCTCTTTTTCTTTGTCATTATAGGCATCAAACTCTTCATCGTCGCCCTTTGCCATTCAATGGCTTCATGAATGCAAGCTTTAAAAAATTTTCGATTTATTGACAATTGCAAAGATCTATTGTAATTTCACGCAATTGTCTATCTCGCAAATTGCAGCTTTTATGTTAAAGCAATTACTGGAATTTGAGATACCCTTCATAGCTTGCCGAATTCCTCCAGAAACCTGTTTGCTATCTCTTCATCATGAATTATAAGGATGTTTTCGTCATTTTTTGTGTCTGCGCTTAGTGTTGGGTTGAAGCTGCCGGTGACAACTATTTTGCCGTCTATAATCAGCACCTTGTGATGCATCGTGTATTTGTTGTTGTCTAGCTTGATGTCCATGCCGAAATCCTTAAGCCTTTGGTACTGTGAATTTTTGGCATTTCTTTGCCTGTTCTCCACAATTACAGACACATCAACTCCTCTTGACTCTGCCTTGAGAAGCTCGTCTGCTATTTTTTCACTGGTAAAAGTGAAAAAAGCCGCCTTGGCAGAGCTTTTGGCATCTTTAATCAGGTTTGCTATGCGGAATGCGCAATCGTCTTCGGGGCAGAAATAATTCTCCATTTTGATGCTGTTGATCTTTAATACTGGATGTTTTACCCTGTTCCCTTTTCCGAATTCCCCGTTCCAGAGCTCTTGAAACTCGCCTTCATAATTTTGGGCCAGCCAGCTCGAATAAACTACAAGAATATTGTTGTTGTTGTAGTTGTTGTCGTTGTCAGTCGGGTTGAACGAGCCTGTCAAAACAATTCCATCATCAATGACGCAGAACTTGTCATGCATAAGCTGCTTGCCGTCATCCATTCTCACCCCCTCTCCCTTTATCTGCCCTTCATAATTATCGCTGTCAATGACCAGTTTTACGTCGGCAGTCTTGCTCTTCCTGGCAAGTGCGCTTATGACCTTTTTCAAGTCTATGTCATAGAATGCGCAGTGCGCCGAAAAATCTGCAGATTCTATTTTTTCCTCAAAAATTTTGCTGCAGTCAGTTTCCGGGCAGAAATAAACTTCCGGATTTTTTGCTGATTCCTGAGGCACACCCACGGCCTTTCCAGTGATTTGACTGCATCCTAAAATAGCCAGAATGATGAGGATGATGCAGCCCATATAGAAAGATTTAAATATAAGTTTAATCATTTTAAAATGATAACAAGTTTAATCCATTTCATAGTGATAATATCATTAGGCCTTAAGGCTTAATGAGTCTATCACCTCTTTTTTCCCGGCAGGACAAAAAATCTTTGTTCTGTGCGGGTTTATATTCTCATTTTCTTTTTTTGGGCTTGGGTGCATTCTTTCTGGCTAAAGAAACAGCAACCGCCCCAACAAAAACTCCAATAAGGAATATTCCAGCCAGCTTTTTGTCAATGACGATGCTTTTGGCTTTTCCGTCGCTCTCCTTGAAATATATGTCTAGGTTGCCAAGCTCCAGCGCATATTCAGAATAAAGAAGTGCCGAGAATAAGTCGGTGTCTTTGAGCGAATTTGCATATTCATAATAGCTGTACCCCAAAATCGGAAAGATCCCCTTTGATGCTTCCCTTGCAATATTGTTCTTGACTATGTCAAGCTTCCTTTCCACCAGATTTTTGTATTGCGAATTATCGACGCCAAAAACGCTGAGTATTATGTCGACATCAGCCTTTGCCCTGCTTGCAATTGACAGGCACAGCTCATAATTGCCTCTTTCCAGCTCTGAATTTGCCCTTTCTATGCTGTTTTTTACATTGTCCAGGGAATTCGGAATATACAGCTCGACATACTGCTTTCTCTCATCGGCTTCGCTTATCTTGTTCTGGCACGATTTTTTCAGGACATCCCTGTTTAAGTTGAAGGCCTTTCCGCTCTTCCCAAGGAACGAGGCCCATGAATTTGCCGAGCTTATCCTTTCCTGGGCATAAGCCAGAGTTCTTGCAATCCTCTCTGTCCTGTTTGTCCTGTTCAACAGCTCAAGAGCCTGCTGCGCGGACTCCTCTGCTTCAGCAAGCCTCTCCCTGACAACTATATAGGCTTCAAGGTCTGTTATTGTCTTTCTGTCCTGTTTTTCCACTTTAGCTTTGAATTCAGCTATATCCTTCTTCACATCCGCTATCTCATTCGCTGCCCCATCAACAGACAGATTTTTTGACAAGATCAGCATTGTTGAATACTCAACATTTGCCCCAAAGCAATAGCTTGCAGACGAATAGAAAGTAAGCTTTTCAAAAGCCCATTTTCCCTTGCTTGTCAAGTTCTGGGCAGTTTCCTTTAATGCTGAAACATTGCCAGAGTAATTTATTTTCAATGCATCGGCCCTTAGCTTATTGCTCCTGTCGCATAATTCCCTTGCAAGGGACTTCATCGTGTCAGTGTATTCCCTGCTTATGTCTATTTTCTTGAATTGCCTGCTTATTTCCCTGCCTGTGAATTCCCTTACGCCTTCGCTTAGCGTTGATATTTCAATAATCTCGATTCCCAACTCTCTTGAGAGGTTATTCAGGTCAACTGTGGTGTTGTCAATCCTCGCCATTATCTCTCCGGCCGGTATGAATGCCTTTTTTAGTCCGGCCTTTTTTGCAGCCTCTACCTTTGCCTTCAAGCCCCCGACAGGCCCTATTAAGCCTCCTGAATTTATTGTGCCGGTTATTGCGTAATCCTCGTTTAGTTTTAGGCTCTCAAGCATTGCAACTGTAAGAATGGCAATTGACGCTCCTGCGCTCGGGCCTGCAATTATTGCGGAATCCGCAGTTATTGTATAAAAAAAGTCAGTATCATCACAATCCTTTTCAGCAAAATCGCATGCAATCGCTTTTGCGAATCTTGTCGACATTTGGGTGTCTGTTCTTGTCAGCGGAAATGTCTCAAGAAATACCCTTCCGGAGCCGGGCTTTATCTCCAGGTACAAGTCCGCAATTCCTCCTTCATAGCCTGTTTCTGTCTCGCGGACAGCAAGCAATTTCATATGGCCTTGCTTGGCAAAGGCAAAAGGCATCAATAACAATCCTGTAATAATAAAAAAAATAGCCCTTTTCATGGCAAAAGCTAATCAATTAATGTTTAATAATTTTTGGTTTGATAATCTAATCAGCCAGAGCATAAAAGTTTAAATACTTGCCACAGCAGCCGTTTGCTGTGATTATCAAGCTGAAATAGGTTGTGGTGTTTGAAAGCATTGTGATTGTTGCTCTTGTAGCGGCTCTTATTGTCTTTATTCAGGCAGCAAGGCACCGGAAAAAGTGCAATACGGGCTTCTGTCCCCAAAAATCTATGCAGGAATCCTTGAGCCGAAAAGCTTTCTTATTGTCAAATTTGCTGCGCTAAAGAAAAAATGCGGAATTACATAGAAAAAAATAGCCTTAACGCCTCTGTTTATGTTGAAAATTTCAGGAATGGGGCTTTTATGGGCATCAATGAAAAAGCGGAGTTTTTTCCCGCAAGCCTGAACAAGCTCCCTGTTGCCGTCCTGATAATGAAAAAAGTAGAGAATAATGAGCTAAGCTTTGACACTATGCTTGAGATTAAGGATATTGACAGGACAGACTCCTCAGGAGAGCTTTACAGGACAAAGGAAAAAGAGCTGCCTTTGAAAGAGGTGCTGGAACTAATGCTGAAAGAATCAGACAACACAGCCTTGAGGATTTTATTGAGGCAGGTTGATTTGGAGGATTTGCAGTTCATCCTTGATTATTATGGACTGGACATTAATATTGACCTGCAGAAGGGTCAGCATGAAAAAAAGCCTGACTTGATAAGCCCGAAAGCCATATCCACACTTTATTCAAGCCTGTATTTTTCCACTGTTCTGGAGCATCAAAACTCGGAATATCTGCTGTCTGTGATGAGGGATTCCGAATTTGATGTCAATCAGATAGCAGGCATTCCTGGCAAAATAACCATATCCCATAAATTCGGGGAGAATTATTACGGCAGCAACAGGTTTTTTCATGACTGCGGCATCATGTATATAAATGAGAGCAGGATATTTTACTGCATTATGACCAAGGGTATTGATGAGGAAAGGGCAGTTGAAGCCATAGGAGTTATTGCAAATGAAATTTACAGGTACGTCATAGATGCAAAGTCAAGGCTGGAGGCGTATAAAGGCTAAAATCTTTTGGCTGCTTGGATTATTTAAGCTTGTCCTCAATCCTTTTCTTGTCCCTTTTATAGGATTCTTCTGAGATGAAGCCTGATTTGTAAGCTGATTCCAGCGCCTTAAGCTCTTTCCTCAGCTTTTCCGCTTTTTCCTCTTCTTTTATTTGCTTTACCTCCTCTTCTGGAGTTGCAGGGGCTTTTTTCTTTAATGATGGCCTGAATTTATATGCCATGAATATCAAAGAGCCAAAAATCAAAGCTCCTGCCAATATAGCAAGAATAATCCTGTAGTCCTTGAGCTGCACCAAAGAAAGCTTTATTGTCTTAGCCTGCACCTCAAACAAGTCAGAGCTTACTCCAACTGAATCTGCATAAGTGACTTTTGCAAAAGCCACATAGCTGCCCGGCTCAAGATAGCTCGGAACAAGAATTCTTCTCGTGAATTTTGCCTGTGTCTCAACAGCCAATGTCTCATGCTCTGCGGCTATGACATTACCTTTCAAGTCCTTTATCGAATATTCAATTTCAACATCCACCCTGCCAAATCCCCTAACATTGAATAAGCTGACATCCAAAGAAACCTCCTGTCCAGGATACACTTTTTTTGAATCGGGCAGCACTTCAACATCCACATCAAACAATGGCTGGGCTGAGTCAACTTCAACAATCGCAGCTATTTCTTTCCTGCTTGAAGGGCTTTTAAGGGTTATCTTTCCCGGATAAATCTCCGGCTTTTCATTTTCAAGCGCCTTGAACACAAACTCAATTGTCTTTTCCTCGTTTGGGCTCAGGCTTGTCACTATTTCCTCTGTTGCAGGCTCTACCTTGAACTTTCCTATTTCCTCCAATATGGCTTTAACATCAAATATTGTTGTTCCGATATTTTTTATTTTAAGCATCTCTTTTTTTGTCTCTCCTTGCTTCAGGATTACTTTTATGCTTGTCTTGTCAAGGCTGAAATCAGTCACTACAGGAGCTGCAGGAGGTCCTCCTCCTCCTCCTCCGGAGCTTGCGCCCCCCCCGCTGCCTGTTGTGGTTGTTGTTGACGATTCCGAAGGAGTTTCTTCTGATGAATATGATGTCCAGTGGCTGACATTGAATGTCAAAATTCCATCAGTGTATGATACCTTTTTGCATATAGATTCGGGGCATTCATTCCCATCAGCTAAAATTTTAGGATTTGAAAAAGTAAGTCCGGCTATCTGTAAGGTAGCAGATTTGTTCAGCGCCCCAAGAGCTGAAGAATCAAGCTCTATTTTGTTGAATGAAATATTGATGAAATTGTTAAAGTCAAAGCTCTCGCTTAAATCAACAGGCACGCTGAAGTTAATCTTCCCAAAGCCGCTTGTCGCAATGACCAAGTTAGTTATGTTCCTGATGTCAATTGCGGATAGATTTGTCAAAGTCCCGTTGAATTTTGAAGTAGGCAGGTTTTGGATTGAAAAAACCCTTGTCGGGCTTTCACCAACAAAGCCAAGGCTGTCAGTGCAGTTAATGCTCCAGTTGTACTTGCCTACAGCCGTGTTGTTTATGAGGAAAATTAATCTTGTGCCTTTTGTGATTGATATGTCAGTTGAGTTTATCCTGCCGTTTATTATCAAAGAGCAGTTGCTTACACTGCTGGAGTCGCTTACATTATACGAAAAGGACATATTTCCATGATGATTGCCTGAATTGTTCAGCGGGTTAACCAGCCTGACTATGGGTCCTGAAGTGTCCAATATCTGCAATCCGATTCCAACTCCGCTTTGGGCATCCACAAAGCCAAGTAAAAAAAGCACCGATAGAAAATATATGACGGCAATCTGCGCTAATTTTTCCATATTTGTAAAATTAATCAATTCTTGACATATTATTTCTTTTTTTGCGGCATTTTTCTAGCTTTTGACATTTTTCTCAGAAGAACAAACGCTATTATCGCCAGCAACCCGAAATATCCAAGCTGATAAAAGTTGATATCAAAAAGGCTGGGCTTTTTACTGACTTTTAATCTGAAATTCTTGTTTATTTTTGTAAGAAACGGGATGCCTCCCCCTGAAGGCCCTGATAATTGATGCACTGTGTATCCTATGGTGAACAAATTGTTGTTTTCATTGCTATGATCGTAAATGGGGGCTGTAACGTTAAACTCAATCCTGTGAGATGTTTTTGGGGCAACAATAAACTGCTCCTTAGGCTCTATTAATTTCAAAAATCTGTTGTCAAAATCAACTTTGAATACGGCTTCATAGGATTCTGTGTTCTGAAGCCTTATGCTGTAAATTGCCGACTTTCCTTCTTCCAGCACTAGCGTATTGCCTTCCAAATAGTCTGAAGCCACAGCCAACGCTTTTGCATTTAAGCTTAGCAGCGAAATTAACACAAATAAAATTACGGCAAATTTCATTGTAAGAACAATTTTATTGTTGATATAAAAACTTTACGACAAATCCACAACAGTCATGTTCCATGTGGTGTTGTAGGTCTGCGCTGAAAGGCCTGAGCTTGGAACATCCACGAAGAACAACAAGCTTAAGTTCCCCTTAGTTGTAAAGTCGCCTGTTCCTATATATGGCACGCTGTCTCCTGAAATTCCTGGCCCGTGGAATAATGTTGCGTTTGCATTGTCATCTACGCCTCTTACAACTACAGGAGTTGTGCTTAAAGCCAGCCCATTGCCTGCTGTGTTGTTGGTTATGTTGACAGCGAAACTGCTTGGGTCTATTGTCTCTGATGCAGTTGTCACTCCGTATAATAAGGCTGCTGTTATGTTTATCTGGTCAAAGTCGCTGTTGCCTGTGTTGTTGAGCAATAACGGGGCTTTTGCTACCCTGTTTAAATCGCCTAAATTGAGAGAGGTGAAGTTTATATTTGCCCCTTCACTTACACCTCCTGCTGTAAGCGAGAACGCAGCCAACGAATTGTATGTGAAAATTTTGGAATCGTTTCTGCCAATGCCGCTGTTTGAGTCAATTACTGTAATATTGATTACCCACGCAGCGCTGTTGTTGTCGTAGTACCTTAAATTAATAGTGCAGTTAAATGTTACTCTTGTTGAGCTTAATATGCTGTTGGTGCAAGAAGTCTGGGTCCTGAACTGCGCAACAGACGGAGACCCCAAAGTCAAATTTACTACTGCTTTTCCTCCATATGATCCATTAACTTGCCCGGCTCCG